>Ga0268262_10004946_pt1 | contig 13455 bp, 9 predicted proteins | sample TergutNc150P3_FD_190354 | JGI IMG/M metagenome (GOLD analysis project Ga0268262, IMG submission 190354) | Nasutitermes corniger P3 segment gut microbial community from laboratory colony in Florida, USA - Nc150 P3 (SPAdes) (version 2) | ecosystem: Host-associated > Arthropoda: Insects > Digestive... | reverse complement strand
AAACGTTATGTGAAACCCTTGCGCTATTTCCGCCTGAAACCCTGCGGCTGGAAATCGGTATCCAAACATTAAACCCCGAAGTGTGTGCAAGAATCCGCCGTCCCGGCTGGCAAAACCGCTCCATTAACCCGGAAAAAGAACTGGAAACCCTTCGCTTCCTGAGGAAAAAAACAAACGCTATTATTCACGCGGACTTAATTGCCGGATTGCCCGGAGAAGACCTTGAGTCCTTCGGCAAAGGCTTCGATCGTCTTTGGCAGGCGGTAAGCAATGACGGCGATGACGTTCAAGAGCGAGAAACGAAAAGTCCGAGGGTAGAAATCCAGCTTGGAATATTAAAGCAACTTCCCGGTGCGCCGATTTCACGGCACAATGAAGCATTTAAAATGCGTTACAACAGCAAGCCGCCTTACGAGATAGAAGAAACATCATCAATTTCCGCAGAAGATTTACAGCGCCTAAAAAATTTCGCCGCCTTTTGGGAGCGGCTTGTAAACCGAGGTTTGCTATGCTTGGAAAGCGAACCGGTTTTTGAAAAATTCATTGCTCTTTCAGATTCGCTCTTAGCCCACTTCGGCAAAAACTGGGGAATTGATAAAGCTGAACTAATTAAAAAAGCGACTGATATTTGGGAGAAATCAGATAACATAGATTTCACGATAAAATAACGAACAACAATCCCTAATCCTCTTCCTTTGTGATCTTCTCTTCCTTAGTGTCCTTTGTGAGACATCTTCCCGAATAAAACTAAAATTTAATCTGATGCTCCGTCCACTTCATCAGCATTTTTGCTAACTGCGGAATCGGCATCTCCATATTGTTTTTAAGCCAGTGCTGAATCAGCCCGATTGCTCCATGTACCAGAAAAACGGAATAATAGGGCATTGTTTCCTCGTTCTGTTGGTTCTCGGAGAAATACTTTGTTATCTGATTGTGCATAATAAAGTGGTATAACAATTTTTTCTGAAAGCCAATATCGCCGTTTTCACTTAACAGTACATGAATCGTGTTGCCGTTATTCGCAATGTATGTCAGCATTTCTTCAACCATCTGAGCTGTCTCTTTCTTGGTCTGTTTATCCTTGTACTTGATCAGCATATCCTCAAAATAAGCGAGAGTTTCGTCTTCTATTTGTTTTAACAAATCGTATTGGTCTTTGTAATGATCATAAAAAGTCGATCTGCTTATATCCGCAATGTCGCATATATCCTTAACGGAAACGCTTAAAATTGACTTTTCTTTCATAAGTTCCGTTAAACTTTCTCGTATTACCATTTTTGTATAGCGGCTTTTGCGGTTTTCTTTTTTCTCCGTTTTTTCCATATTTCCCCCTACACTTTGGTCAAAAATGTAGCGTATCGAACAAATACACAGCGTTGTGTAGGATACACTTCATATTTAATCAAACTGTATGTAGTTTTCTGTTTACATTGTAGGGTATCAAGGATTAAAAATCAAGTATGGAAAAACTGTTAAACAAAATTTTCAAGTATCCGGCTTTGGCGGTCGGCGTTGTAACGCTTATCACCGTATTTTTAGGGCTCCAGCTTCCGCGCGCGGAGTTGGACAACAATAATATCCGTTTTTTACCAGATAAAAATCAGGCGAAAATAATCTCGGAATATGTTGATGAAACTTTCGGCGGACAGGTTATGATCCTTGTCGGGCTTGAGCGCCCCTACCGTACAGTCTTTGAAAAAAGTTTTCTTGAGCGAATCAGGGAATTTTCGCAGGCTGTTGAAAATATCGACTACATTAAATCCGTAAATTCGCTCATGTCGACGCAGTATATAACCGGCGACAATGAAAGTATCGTTGTTTCGGATTTGGTTCCCGAAGATTTTTCAGGGACAGACGAAGAGATCACAGAACTCCAAAGACGTATCGCGTCATGGGATTTGTTCCGGGGTTCTCTCGTCTCCGATGATCTTTCGGCGACGCAAATCCTGATTACCCTTGACGCCTTAACCGCTGATTTTACGCGCCCTGAGGTAACGGTCAGCGTCGAGAAAGTCCGTAAAATAGCGGGTGAAATATTTGAAGACTCGGCGGAGGTGTATTTCACCGGACAGCCGATTGTAAACATGATTATCAATAAATCCATGATAACGGACAATATTTTACTGATACCGTTAGTTGTCATCGTGTTGCTGGCAATGCTGTTTTTTTCGTTCAGACGCTTTACATTTGTTGTGCTGCCGTTTTTGACAGTTATCATAGCGGTTGTCTGGGCAATAGGAATGGCGGCGCTGTTAGGGATAAAACTTTCGGTTATTACGACAATACTGCCTGTAATTCTTGTTGCTGTCGGCAGCGCTTACGGAATTCATATCGTTACCCACTACATGGAAGATACGCGGAATATGCCGTCTACTGTAGAAGAACATCGCAGCCTTGTTTTAACCTTGGTAAAAAAATTGATTAAGCCGGTATTTCTGGCGGCGCTTACCACAATGGCGGGATTTATATCGTTCTGTTTTACGCCGATTGTCCCGATGAGAGAGTTTGGTTTTTGCGCCGCCGTTGGAGTAATCTCCGCTTTTCTTGTAGCGGTGCTGTTTATTCCGGCAATGTTTCTGCTCCGCGGTCCCCGCGTTTTGAAGGAACGGAAAAAAGAACAAACAAGCGGCGCTTTTAACAATACTATCGCAAGGATCTTTACCGGTATTGCGGAGAAAAAAATACTGGTGCTTGTTCTTGCCGCGCTGGCTGTGGTCATTTCACTGTACGGACTTTCAAAAGTTATAATCGATAACGCTGTAGTTGAATTTTTTCAGAAGGAGACCGACATAAGCCGTTCCGACCGTTTTATCCGCGAATATTTCGGCGGGTCAAAAGATTTAAATCTGGTGGTTGTTGCCGACACAACGGAAGAACTTCTTCACCCCGACGTATTGCAGGCGGTGGATAACCTTTCCGCCTACCTTACAAGCCATGTTCCGGCGGTAGGGAAGGTCGTCGGTTTTACGGATATTATCAAACGGATCAATCAGGTGTTCAATGTCGGCGAAAGCCCTGATGGACTGCTGAAAACTGTGTCGTATAACTCGGCGGATAATTTCGGCTTTAATGATGATTCAGGTTTTGGAAATTTTGGTTTCGGTGATTTTGGTTCCGGCAATACTCAATACGTTGAAACGCCGAAGCAGGAAAACACTTTTAACATAACCCAATACAACACGGCGGACATTTTACGGTTTCTGGACAGCGCCGCCGGAAAATCGCCGACTTTGAGCGGCGCTGATTTAGTGAAAGAGTTGAAACGCCTTACCAATTATGACGGCATGGCGTATTATGAAATCCCCTCAAATCCAAAACGTTACGGCAAGGAAACCTATGATGAACTACAGCGACTGATAGCGAATTATCTGGTTCTGCTTGCCGGAGATGAAGATTCCGGGTACTCCAATGATCCGCTTGAACCGACGGCGATTAGAACAATGGTACAAATGCGTACGGTAGGAAACAGAGACTCTCAGGCGGTTATCGACATTGTTAAAGAATTTATTGCCGTAAACTTTCCAAAAAATGTGCGTGTGGTAATCGGCGGCGGCGTAACGTATGAAATGGCTGTTACCGATCTTATTTTTAATTCTCAGCTTATATCGATTTTTATTTCCGTACTCATAGTGTTTTTGATTATCGCAATTTCCAATAAGTCGATGATTGCCGGAGTCATCGGTTCCGTGCCGTTAACGCTGGCGATTCTTTGCAATTTTGCGGTGATGGGTTTTCTTGGAATTAAACTCAGTCTTGGAACCGCCCTGATTTCCAGTCTTGCGGTCGGCATCGGTATTGATTATACAATTCACTTTATCGAATTTTTCAAACATGAGTATCAATCGGGAGGAGATGATTTCCTTCGCCGTACTTTTATCGGCTGCGGAAAAGCCATCATAATTAACGCCTTGTCCGTCGGCGCAGGGTTTGGAGTGCTTGCGTTCTCGCAATTCAAAATTATCGCGGAGCTTGGTTTGCTTATCGCCTTGAATATGCTGATAACCGCCTTTGTCAGTCTTACCGTAATACCGGCTCTGCTTATGGTAATTAAACCGAAATTCATTTACGGGGCAAATAAATGAAAAGAATCTTTACGGCAATAATTGTTATATTGATATTTGCCTCAGCCGCTTTTGCCGCGGATCCGACGGAAGGTTTTTGGCTGAGCGTAGACCAAAGAACAGGGAAAATCGAATCCGGCTGGGAAATATATCAGGATAACGGTTATTTGTACGGGAAATTGCTCTCCGGCGTTGGTATTGCATCGTCCGACAAGGCGGTAAAATGCCGTGAAAGCTACGCCAATTATCCGATAGCCGGAAAAGTAAATCAGCTTCCGATTATCGGCTCTCCGTGGATATTCGGTCTTCGCGTGGAAAGTCCAGGAAACTGGAGTAACGGCAGTGTTATCAATCCTTCAGACGGCAATATGTATAAATGTTCGTTAATATATCATCCGGCGGACGATAAAAAGTTTAAACAAGAAGCGCTGGAAGTACGAGGACAGCTTCTTTTTTTCTCGGGCAGCCAGTACTGGCGGCGGGCGACCCGAGAAGAAGCAAGCGCTCTAAAGTAGAAAAAAATTTTTAAGGAGATATTGATATGAAAAAATTCATCGTATTGGCAGTGTTGTTGACGAGCGCAAGTTTATTGAGCGCTCAAGACGCGGTTTCCATTGTGAACTCGGCAAAGAACCGGGTTAAAATGGATACTATTTCTTCGCGCTCGCGCATGGTGATTACCTCGAAGGACGGAAGCGTAACTGAACGGGTTATCGATCAGTATTCAAAAGACGGTCCTAACGGATCGCGTACCGTGATTGTATTCCAGAAGCCCGCCAATGTAGCGGGGACTCGGTTCCTCACCATGGATACCGCTTCCGGCGGTTCCGACAGGTGGATATTTTTACCGAGTTTGGGAAGAACACGGCGGATTGCGGCGTCGGAAAGCGGCGGCAGTTTTATGGGTACGGATTTTTCGTATGACGACATTTCTTCTATGGACAGGGATGTTTCTCTTGATACCCATACATTTATACGTGAAGAAACGCTGAATGGAAAATCATGTTATGTGATTCAATCTGTCCCGAAAGACAATTCTTTCCAGTATTCCAAAACAGTAGTGTGGATTGACAAGACAAGTTTTTTGATATATAAAAGTGAAATGTATAACCGCCGCGATGAACTTGTAAAAGTGATGGAGATGTCGGACTTCAAAGACGTTCAAGGACGCCTTACGCCCATGCAGACAAAAATATCCACCGTCACGGCGGGATCATCGACGACAATTTACATGGAAATTATCAAATACGATGATCAGATACCCGAAGCGGTTTTTACGACCGCCTATCTTGAGACAGGAAGGATACGGTAATGCGTTATATCAGTTGTATTGTATTAACAGTCTTGTTTGCGTTGTCTCCATTGTCGGCGCAGGAATTCGGTTTTGGCAATGACGACAGCGGCGGCGGCAGTTTCGGCGGAAACTCTGTAAATGTTAAAGTTGGCGGCGAAGTTTCAGCAACTCTCCTGGGCTATATTGATGATTTTTCCGAAGGAAAAGATCATATCAACTTTGGCGATATATTTTCCGGTAAACTCAATTTTTCCGCCGGAACGTCCTTTGCGGACGGCGTAATCAATTTGAAGATACAGCCGGAAGAACAGCCGGTATCCCTTGACGAGGCGTATGTCCGCACCTATTTCGGCATTTTGGAAATTGAAGGCGGCTTACGAAAACTCACATGGGGCAAGGCGGACAGCTTCGGTCCTCTGGACGTAATCAACCCTCTTGATTACTCGGAACTCACCGATTTAAGCGACCCGATGAATTTAAAAATCGCGCACCCGCTTGTTCACGCGTCTTTGCGCATTGGTTCTTTCTCAAAAATTGAAGGCGTATTTGTACCGACATTTCAGCAGCTGCGTTACGCCGATGCAGGCAGCCGCTGGGAACCAGCGCAAGTGAAAATGTTGAACAACCTTCCGGGTCAGCTTAAGGAACAGGTTCAGACAAAAGTTCAGGATCAGATTAAACCGCTTCTGCCGCTTCCACCAGTCTTGTCGACGATGGGAATTACATATACAGTGCCTACACCTACGATTACGTCGCCTTCGGACTTTGATAAGCCTGACATATCAACGCTTGCATACGCGCAGGCAGGAGCGCGGTTTACAACGACCATCGGTCCCGCCGACATTGGTTTGCAGTATTACTACGGGCGTTTAACCAGACCTGCCGTTAGCAGTACTATTACTACTACTACAACTTTTATTTCAGTACCACTGCCGCCTCAATATCCATCTCAACTACCCACAGCTATAGATACAAAGATAGACCTGAGTTATGCTTATAATCCCTATCATCAAGTTGGCATTGATTGGGCGCAGGCGATTTTTGGTTTTAATATCCGCGCGGAAGCTGCGGCAAATATTACCTCGGATTTAAGCGGCGACGATCCCTCTGTTTACAACCCAGCGTTCCTATGGTCTTTGGGCTTTGACCGCGATCTTTTCCTTGGTCTTAATCTGAATATTCAGTGCAACGAATCAATAAAGCTTATGTATGACAAGATAGGCAATAAAACTGTGGATGACGGCGCTATTTCAACGACAATTATTGACACAGAGACGGATACCGACAAAATATCCACACAAATCATCGCCGCTCTTTCCAGAAAATTTTTCCGCGACCAATTAGAGCTGCGTTTTGCCGCCATATGGGAAATTGAAGCCAAAGATTACCTGCTCATGCCCGCGATTATCCTGACCAGAGACACAGTTTCGGTCGAGTTTTCAGGCGGCATTTTCGGCGGCGATGAAAAGGGACAATTCGGTCAATACCACAACAACAATTTTGTAAAAGTATCGCTGACATACAGTTTTTAATGCCGGTGGAAAAACCCGCCCCCAAGGTAACCTTGACACACCCCCAATAATCAGCTAAAGTAAAGAAACTTCCGGGGGTGTAGCTCAGTTGGCTAGAGCGTTTGAATGGCATTCAAGAGGTCAGGGGTTCAATTCCCCTCACCTCCAGGAACTTTTTTGCGGCAATTCCCCCGCCCGCCTTTGGCGGGACACCTCCAGGAAACTTCTCAATGTAGGGGAATTCCCCTATTTTCCATATAAAAATATGTTTTTTTATATTATTGAAAATACAGGTTTTTTGTATAATTTATACAAATTTTTGATATATGTAATAATAAAAAAATAAATATCTTAATTATTGACATATTGACAATAATTCTGTTAATTTATATTCTAATTAATAAGGCGTACTTTCCTTGCAAATTTATGGGGGAATAAATTCGTGTTTTGAATTGCGCCGGTACTAGAAATAAGGTAGGAACATGTCTAACAACGAAATTGTGGCTGGTTTTGATGATGAGAAGGACGATAGTCTCAAAATAAAACTCACTAAAGTTGATGAGGCTCCAAGATGCCTTATGTTGGCTTTAACTGGTTATATTGATACATACAATTCCAACTTTTTTCAAAAACGCATACAGAAAGCGATAGACGGCGGGTTTGTAAGGCTGATTTTCCAGTGTAGCGGGCTGAACTATGTCTCATCTACCGGTATTGGCTCTTTTACAACCTTCTTAAAAGCGGTAAAACCTCAGGGCGGCGATCTTGTCCTTTTGGATATTCAACCAAAAGTTTTTGAGGTTTTTCAGCTGCTCGGCTTTTCCCAATTCTTCAATATAAGGGAAAGTATTGAAGAATCAGTTGATTTTTTCAACTCCGGCAAAGTGCAGGATAAGCCGTCAATTTTCCCGAAAGTCGTCGCATGCCCTCTATGTTATAAAAAATTAAAAGCGATAAAAGCCGGACGTTTCCGCTGTTCTGAATGTAAAAGCGTCCTTGCAATCGACGATACCGGGCAGGTTTTGTTAGGGTAATCACATTATCCGGCGGTAAAACAGCGATTTTAATCAAAATAATAAAGAAAATCATGGTATATAAAGAAAATCATGGTATATAAAGAAAAAAAATTCCGCCTGTGGAAAACTTGTGTATTTAGCATTAATAAATACTATATGTGTACACCTTTATATACGATTCTAAAAAATAAAAAATGATTTTCAAATAACAGATCATGTTAATTCTTTGCTACATAAGGAATTACGCATTTTAATTATTAGAATTACTAACATCGTTTATTGAAATTCTGATAATGACTATTATTTTTTCCTGTGGAAAACAAGTGGAAAATAAGGAATTATTGTCATTTTAAACGTTTTTATGTACAAATAATACAACAATATTTGCCGATTTGTGAGTCTGTATCCCCTTGCAACCATTTGCAAATACTGCTATCTTATGGCATAAGCAAGCATTTAATGTATTTTTCAAGGAGTATTTAAACAATGAGCATTGATACCAGCAGAATGCGTAACATCGGGATCAGCGCACACATCGATTCGGGAAAAACAACCTTGTCCGAGCGTATTTTGTTCTACAGCAAGAAAATTCACGCAATTCACGAAGTCCGGGGCAAGGACGGCGTTGGCGCTACCATGGACCACATGGAACTTGAAAGAGAACGCGGCATTACAATTCAGTCCGCCGCGACTCAGGTAACATGGAAAGAACATACCATCAATATAATTGATACGCCGGGACACGTTGACTTTACAATCGAAGTTGAACGCTCTCTGCGCGTTTTGGACGGAGCGATTCTTGTTCTTTGCGCGGTCGGCGGAGTGCAGTCGCAGTCAATAACTGTTGATCGCCAGCTTAAACGCTACCATGTTCCGCGTATCGCGTTTGTAAACAAATGCGATCGAACCGGAGCCAATCCTTTCAAGGTGCAAAAACAGTTAGGTGAAAAGTTAGGGCTTAACGCGGTGATGATTCAAATCCCCATCGGGCTTGAAGATAAAATGGAAGGCGTCGTTGATCTTATTTCGATGAAAGCCGTCTACTTTGACGGAGATCAGGGCGAAACAATCCGCTATGCGGAAATTCCCGCTCACTTAAAAGAAGACGCGGACAAATACCGCGAGGAACTTCTTGAAGCTCTCTCAATGTTCTCCGACGAACTTGCGGAAAAATTTCTTGAAGGCGGAGATATTCCCGAAGATATGATTCACGCGGCGATTCGCAAAGGCACTCTTGCGGAGCAATTTGTTCCCGTTATGTGCGGTTCCGCTTACAAGTTCAAGGGCATTCAGCCGCTGATGGACGGAGTAAATAATTATCTTCCCAATCCTACGGAAGTAAAAAACTACGCCCTCGATCTTGATAAAAACGAAGAAAGCATCGAGCTTAGCGCCGATGAAAAAAGTCCGACTGTCGCGCTCGGTTTTAAACTGGAAGACGGTCAATATGGTCAGCTAACGTATGTCAGAATTTATCAGGGTAAATTAAAAAAAGGCGACGAACTGCAAAACACCCGCGCCGGAAGAAAATTTAAAGTAGGTCGGCTTGTGCGTATGCACGCGGACAGTATGGAAGATATTAACGAGGGATCGCCCGGCGACATTGTCGCGTTATTCGGAATTGACTGCGCTTCGGGCGATACATTCTGCGGCGGCGGGCTTAACTACGCCATGACATCAATGTTTGTTCCCAATCCTGTTATCTCACTAGCTATTTCGCCGAAGGACAAGAAGAGCGCCGACCAAATGGCAAAGGCTCTTAACCGCTTTACAAAAGAAGACCCCACCTTCCAAACTTATGTCGATCCTGAATCGAACCAGACAATCATTAAGGGAATGGGCGAGCTTCACCTTGAAGTTTATATCGAGCGTATGCGCCGCGAGTACAAGTGCGAACTTGATACCGGTATGCCGCAAGTAGCTTACCGCGAGACAATTACGCAAAAAGCGGACTTTAACTACACCCACAAAAAACAGACGGGCGGCGCGGGACAATTCGGGCGCGTTGCGGGTTATATGGAGCCGTATACAGAGGGCGATTACGAATTTGTCGATATGATCAAGGGCGGCTCAATTCCCACCGAATATGTGCCGAGCTGCGATAAAGGATTTAAAGAGGCGATTAAAAAAGGCAGTCTTATCGGCTTCCCAATCGTCAATATCCGCTGTGTTATCAACGACGGTCAGAGCCACCCGGTAGACTCGTCGGACATTGCGTTCCAATCAGCGGCAATCGGCGCTTTCCGCGAGGCGTATAACAAGGCAAAGCCCTGTATTCTTGAACCTATCATGAAAGTGTCGGTGGAAGGACCGACCGAATTCCAGGGAAATATTTTCGGCTCAATTAACCAAAGGCGTGGTATAATCGTATCTTCCGTTGAGGAAGGACATTTCTCCCGCGTGGAAGCGGAAGTTCCGTTAAGCGAGATGTTTGGTTACTCAACGGTTTTGCGCTCGCTTACTCAGGGAAAAGCCGAGTTTACAATGGAGTTTGAAAAATACTCAAAAGTTCCGCAGGGCGTTTCCGAAGAGTTAATTAAAATTGCGGAAAAAAAGAAGAAAGACGGTAAGTAATTAGGAGAAAATAATGGTATTAAGTGAACTTATACAGCGCAGTCCAATCCGCATTTTTGAACAAACAATTAAGGGCGGATTAAAAGCCGGAGAAATCGGGGTTATCGCTTCACCTAACGGGGTGGGAAAAACGTCGGTTCTTGTACAGCTTGCCCTTGATAAACTTCTTCAGGGGAAAAAAGTAATTCATGTTTCTTTTTCCAGCCACAATTCATTGGGACAGCTTATCCATCATGTGCCTGTTTGGTATAACGATATTTTTGATGAATTTATCAGCAAAAAAAATCTTGAGAATGCGGTTGAAATAAAAGACAACCTTGTTAAAAACCGCGTATTAATGAATTTTAATCAGGACGGAATAACAAAGGATCAGCTTCTTAGAAGTTTAAGGGCAATGATAATAGAAGGCGGTTTTAAAGCTGATTCAATTATCATTGACGGGTTTGATTTTACAAAAACAGATAAAGAAATTATTGCCGGTGTAAAAACATTCGCGACAGAATTGGGAGTAGGCGTTTGGTACAGTTGTTCCGTAAAAGACGAAGCTTCTCAGTACGATAAGGAAAATATTCCCGTAATGTTAAACAGTTTTATAGACAGTATTGATATTGTAATTATTTTACAGCCGAAACATGATCACGTAGAGCTTTCAATTTCCAAAGACAGGGATTCAATTATTTCCAAGGCAATGGCGATGAAGCTGGATCCGAAAACTCTGTTGATACTGGAATCATAATTTAAGATTGGCGGATATGCTTAAATGAATGTACGCGTAACCCCGCGCCGGTTTACCGGTACAGTCAGAATACCCGCTTCCAAGTCCCATACAATCAGGCAGTTACTTATTGCCTCTCTTGCGGACGGCGAATCCGAAATTAAATACCCGCTTGATTCATTGGATACGCGCTCCTGCCTTTGCGCCTGCAAGGCTTTCGGCGCGGAAATAGCGGAACAGCGTAACGGGACAGAGATAGTAAGTTGGAAAGTACGGGGCAACGGCGGTTTTAAAAAAGGAATAAATCCCGGCGCAAAAATCGACGTTGGCAATTCCGGTACGACTCTTTATCTTGCGCTCGCCGTTGCGGGACTTCAACAACAGCCGATTGAATTTACAGGCGATGAGCAAATTCAAAAGCGAAGCGCCGCTCCGCTTCTCGACGCGCTGGCGGGGCTCGGCGTAAGTTCGCAGAGCAGCAATGGCTGCGCTCCAATCACGATTAAAGGCGCATGGAAGGGCGGGAAGGTGAGTCTTCCGTGCCCCACAAGCCAATATTTATCGGCGATTTTAATTGCCGCCCCGTTAGCTCCTGCCGGCGTTGTCACAGAAATAGATGTTCCGCTTCTTAACGAAAAACCGTATATCGAAATGACCCTTTCCTACTTAAAAGCCCACGGTATCCAGTACAACGCTTCGCCGGATTTCTCGCATTTTTCAATCCCCGGCGGCTCGTCGTGGAAATCGTTTTCCTCCTCAGTACCGGGCGACTTCTCGTCAGCCGCCTTCCCTGCCGCCGCCGCCGCAATTACAGGCGGTCCTGTAACTCTGCTCGGTCTTGATCCGCAGGACACCCAGGGCGACAAGTTTTTCCTCGAAATGCTGGAAAAAATGGGCTGCAATGTCCAATACAACGACGACCGCGAAAACGGCTTGTCTATAACCGTATCCAGAACAGGTACCCTGCACGGCGGAACCTTCGATTTGAACAAAACCCCCGATCTTCTCCCCGCGGCGGCGGTTACAGCCGCCTATGCTGACGGAGACACTTCTCTTGTCAATGTCGCCCACGCCCGTATCAAGGAAACTGACCGCATTGCCGTAATGGCGCAAGAGTTGGCAAAGCTTGGAATACGTTGCACTGAGTTACCGGACGGTCTTATTATTCACGGAAAAGGCGCATTGTCTCCGCCCGAAACCCCTGTAATTGACGGTCACAACGACCATAGAATCGTTATGGCTTTTGCCGTTGCGGCTCTTGCAAGCCCTGTTCCTGTCGAAATAACCACAGCCGAATGCGCGGCGGTCACATACCCCGGTTTTATAGACGGACTTGTCAGTTAATTTTCTGATAAATCCCCATTATTACAAATATTTATTGACGGTAATGAATAATGAGGGTATGATAATTATTAATAGAATTTATATAAAAACACGGGATTTTACTGTTTATAATAGTATAAGTTAAATACGCTGATAAAAGAGCGCATTTACAATGCGATAATCCGGTTATGCAGGGAGTATTAAGTGAATTTTAGAAAAAAACTGTTGTTCACATTTATTATATATACTCTTCTGCTGACCTTTTGCCGCTCTTCCAACGGAGAGGCGGCTGAATCAACTTATAATTATGTTCCCTCTCAGCCGGACATTATACGGGAACATCCGCAGGAACCTGTCAGCGGGAAAACGGCGTTTAATTATTTTAAAGATGAAAAAATATTTTCCGGCTGGAATATGGGAAATACTTTAGATTCATATTCCGGCGGAATTGCAAGCGAAACGATCTGGGGCAATCCTCCCATTAATCAGGAGATAATGAACGGTGTAAAAAAAGCCGGGTTTGATATTATCCGTATTCCGATAACATGGATGGGTCATTTCGGCGCGCCGCCGGATTACCGCATTAATTCCGCCCGTCTTGAACGCGCGGCGTCCGCCGTTGAAATGGCGCATAACGCCGGATTAAAAGTAATCATCAATATTCATCATGACGGCTCGTCTCCGCAAGAGGGCATGGACAACGGCTGGCTTTCAATGACAAGGGCGTTAAAGAACAAAGGTGAGTATAATCAAGTAACGCATCAATTTGCGCGCGTTTGGGATCAGGTTGCCGCGTATTTTAAAAATTACGGCGATTGGCTGATGTTTGAATCAATGAATGAGATTCACGACGGCGGCTGGGGCTGGAGTTATAACTTTCAAACTTTCCCGAAATTTCAAACTGATATTGTCAATAAATGGAATCAGCTTTTTACGGACAGGGTGCGCGCGTCAGGGGGCA
>Ga0268262_10004945_pt1 | contig 13456 bp, 10 predicted proteins | sample TergutNc150P3_FD_190354 | JGI IMG/M metagenome (GOLD analysis project Ga0268262, IMG submission 190354) | Nasutitermes corniger P3 segment gut microbial community from laboratory colony in Florida, USA - Nc150 P3 (SPAdes) (version 2) | ecosystem: Host-associated > Arthropoda: Insects >... | reverse complement strand
TATCTTCAACAGCGGTATAACAGGAGCGGTAAGCTCAATCGAAGCGGGAAAATCATTGCGTTCAAGAAGCACGGCTTCTCCGTCCATCTGCGCAAGGATAGGATACATTGCGGAAAATTCCACTTTGTGGGCGGTGAACAGCATGGATTCGGGTTTGCTGATATGCTCGCCCGTACCGAACAGGTCTTTAAGCGCGATTTTGCGGAACAGGGACATTTGCTTAACGGCGCATATATTTCGATCATCAGGGAGGATTTTATTTCCGGAACCGTAAGTGCGATGCCCCGACGCTCCGACGGCAATGAGCAGTAATTTTTCGCGGAATGAATTTATTTCCTTTCCCTTATCGTTAAATATTTTTACATCCATATAATCGACTTTATAAATTCTTTCGTAGAAAAGCGCTGCAATGTCTACCCACAGTTTGTACGAATCGCCGGGAAGGCTTCCCTTCATCTTGTTGGTCATGTGGGTAACAAAAGCGTCAAGGCCTGTTGAAAGAATGTTAAACGCAAGAAATGGTCCTTTCGCGTGGGCAGGGCCGCCCTGCGCCGTAACAAGACGCAGGGCGGGCGTATATTCGACATTCACGGGATTAATCAACAGATCAAGCGCCCCTTCCAGCGCGGGAGCGTCGGCGCCGTCGTTGCCTGTTCCCAGAGGAAGGCGCAAAACAGCGGCGGACGAACGGAATTGAGCAGGCGCGTCGTGTAGCGCCGAAAGAACTTCCCAACTGGTTCCGTCTCCGCCGGCGCAGATTATTAATTGAAAAGGCGGACTGCTCTCTTTCGACGCAAGAAAATTGTCAATTAAGGCTTTGGTTATTTCCCCGGCATGGCCTGATCTTCCGGTCAGAATTGCCCCGTAATCTGGAAACGAGCCTGCGCCTGTTTTATCGTTTTTGGCGGCAGCGGAGGGTTTTACATCACGGCGCAGGGGGTTTGCCTGAGCTTTTTGGCGGTATTCTTCAAGTACTGCGTAGTGTTTTTTCCAACGTTTGCGAATTGTAAAGCCGCCGGCGCTCGGATTAACAATAATCGTGTATTCTAACCTTCGTCCCGCAGACGCTTTAGTATGGGCGCATATTTCCGCCAGCGTCTTTGCAAACAACTCAATTTCCATACTATATTGTGTACCAAGATATAAGAAGAATCAACAAAAATTACTTCTTATATTCCAAAAAGAGATCGTTATAAATCTCGGCGTTTTTCGGGTTTGGATCGTATGTTTTCCCTGTTTTCACCATAGCGGATGAAGCTTCCGCGATACTTGCGAATTTTTTCATATAGCACGAGCCTGTAATCGCGAGACCCAACAGTTCAGTTTCTTTGTGTACAGGCTCAATGATTTGTTTTCCGGTGATATCGGCTTTTATCTGATTAAGGCTTTCTATACCGGCAAGACGGCCTGTTACGCGCAACTGTCCGGCACGGACGCCGGTTGATTCCATAGCGCTGATTACATCCTTAATGGCGAACCCTATGCCCTCAAGCACGGAATTGGCAAATTCGTTCCTCCCCGACGACAGGCTTATGCCTCGCCACAGGGCGCGCACATTGGAATTCCATACAGGGGCGCGTTCCCCGGCAAGATATGGAACAAAGACAAGTCCGCCAGAACCGCTTTTGCTTTGCTTCGCAAGGGCGAAAAAATCATCATAACTGTTAACCCCAAGAAAATCTTTGCACCATTCAATCGCTTTTCCTGTGGTATTTATCGTCCCCGACAAATTCCAATACGGCTTTATCGGGTGTCCGTAAGACATCAAACGCCTGTCTATAACCATATTTTGCGTACAAAGATTTACTCCCTCGGAAGAGCCGGTACGGTCGCACGCGTGGGAAGGTTCCATTACCCCGCTGCCTATAATCGCCGCGAAAAAATCAGGTCCGCCCGTTATTACGGGAATATTTTTTGTAAACCCGAAAAGATCCGCGGCTGAAGGAGTAATTTTGCCAAACGCTTCGCCGGGACGGATAAAAGGAGGAAATTTAGCCGGATCCAAAGACAGTTTTTCAAGGACAGATTTATTCCAGAACCACCGGTCAAAACCGTCCGACGGGAAAACGGTATGGGCGGCGCCTGTCAGAGCGTAAGCGAGACATTCGGGAACACCGAGAAAAGTTTTTGTCTTCTGATATAACTGAGCTTGTTCATTCTTAATCTTCAATACTTTAGGAAGGAAAAAACAGGCATCGACAAAGCCGCCCATCACTTTCGACACTTCATCCTGATACTTAACCGCGCTTCGATCCAGCCAAAGCCTCGCTTTGTCCGCCGGAACAGTTAATCCGTCACTTCCGGCCTTTGGCTCTCCAAAAACAGGAACAAGGCTCGGCCCGTTCCCGCTTATGACAATAGCCTCGACTTTTGCCGTATTTCCCAGTTTTTTGCAGCATTCTTCAAACGCTTTTATCCAATGAGAACAGTCAGCGCTACTATCGTTTGAAAAAAGAAAAGAGGCAAAAGAAAGACATTTCCCGCCATAATCAAAAACCGCAGACTTAAAACGTGAAGTTCCTACATCTATTGTAAGCAGCATATTTTATCCTCCTTTATAAAAAATAATTCCCTTATTTTATGATCTTTTGCAAGACCCTTTTGCTCGAATTTTGTTTTAGGTCGCCAACCTTGCGGAAAAGCGAAATCATCATAGGCGTTTTTCAGGGAATAACAGGAAGCAAGAGCGGCAAGAGCGCAAGCCGCATAATCTTCCCAATCCGTAACCATGTACAAATAGCCTCCCGGTTTAAGGCAGCCGGCGAGGGTAAGCGTAAAAGGAGCTTGAATAAGTCGGCGCTTGTTATGCCTTTTTTTCGGCCAGGGATCGGGGAAAAAGATATGTATGGCTTCCAAAGAACAGGCGGGAATCATTTTTTCCGCCACGGCGGCCGCGTCATATTCAATTATCCTGATATTTTCCAGAGAACGTTTTTCAATTTCCCATAACAGCCGTCCTATGCCCGGGCGGTGAACCTCGACACCCAAATAGTTTTTGCCAGGGTTGGCTTGAGCGATCTGGGCGGTGGCAAAACCCGAGCCAAATCCGATTTCAAGGGTAACGCCGGCGGAATTCCCGAAAGAACGCGAGAAATCTAATTTGTTATCTGCAAATGGTATCATATACTTCTCATTTAACGACCCATAAGCCTTTTTTTGGGCGTCCGTAAAACGCCCTTTTCGTATCACATAACTTTTAAGCATTAACGGACAGGAACCACATTTGTGAAAGCGCTTAAAAAATACGCAGGTTCTTCCGCCCAAAGAGCGGCTGTAATAACTGCCGGCGGAAGGTTTAACTGCGAAACAGTGCCCGATAAAGCCTTTATATCCACGGTAGAGTAATAATTCCCCGCCTTGTCATAACAGACAAGATGGTTGACGGGCCATTCGGATTTTATTGTATACATATCGTTGTTAATTTCAATTTTTGGGAAGGGATGGCGCACATTGGCGTCGTAGGTAAAAAGACGCTCCCCTTTTTCACCGCTCTTATTAACCAGCACAGCCCGGTAAATACCGCGCGGTAGAGAGCCTTCCTGAACCGTTATGCTTCTGGAACCTATCCATGTTTTGTTATCCTGGGTAAAACTGACCCATTCATCATTTTTAATTTTCCAGCAAAGCTGTTCCCTGTCATGGTACAGGTACAGTTCGCCAAGGTTTTCGATACCGTCTTCATCTTCGGCCATGACAAAAAACGAAAAATGCTCCGCCGGCCCGGACTCTCCCTCATATAGAACCAAGCTCAAAAAACCGTAGGAAATCTCGGGCGTTGATGTTGAACAGGACACAAACAACGCTAAAAAAGCCGCAGACACAGCGGAAAAAACGGAAAATTTCATGTTTTTACGAAAAAAACTCATATCTTACCATATATTATAATCCTGTTTATCCGGAATGTCTATGAAGAATCGGTCAACTCTATTGACGAAAATTCGCTATTTTTATATATTTTACTCAATATATTTATAATTACGGAGGATTAATATGAAGGTAAAACCTTTGGCGGACCGGGTAATGGTCAAACTTGAAAAAAATGAGGCAAAAACGGCCGGAGGAATTATTATTCCAGACACAGCCCAGGAAAAAACCCAGCAGGGTGTAGTTGTAGAAGCAGGGCCGGGAACGGAAAAAGATCCTGTCCTCGTTAAACCCGGCCAAAAAGTTATGTACGATAAATACGCCGGATCTCAGGTAAAAATTGACGGAGAGGAACATCTGATCCTCAAAATGTCCGACATTATCGCGGTAATTGAGTAATTTTTTGTGATGGGAGTTTAGACAGGGAGTAGAAAATTGTTCAATTTACAAAAATCCCCCTGTCATAATTCCCGCCGTTTCTTTTTTATAATATCTTTCATATTAATATCTCTCTCCTCCTGTTCAAAACTGGGTTATGGGGTTTTGCTTTGGTCAACAGAGGACCCGGTTATTTTATCGGGAACCATATTGCCTGTTTATATTAAATCAAATATTGATAAGGTATGGGTTGTCGGAGTTCCGGAAACTTACAGGCACGATAAAAATGTCAAAAACAAGATCGAAATCCCGCTTTCCCAGCTTAACTTCGCCGGCAGCAAAAAAAAGGCAAAGGCATTTGCCGCTGAATTCGCGTATTACGCGCCTGTCTACGCCGAGAATTTACAGGACGGACTTCCCATCCGCGATAATCCCGATAACGGCGCGCGGCGCGTATATAAATTACAAACCGGAGAAATAATAAAAATTCTTGACAAGGTTAACGGAAACCCGCCGATAAGCATGAACGGAGATCCTTTGCCGGGCGACTGGTTTAAAGTATTGACGAATAACGGCGTTACAGGTTTTTGTTTTTCCTTCAGATTAAAAGTTTTTAACCATTTTGACGGACCGGTTCAGGCTGTTCACGGCGCGCGGATTGAAGCCGCCCCCGATCCTGATCTTGATATGGTTTTATCAAGAAAATGGTCGCCCGAATCATATTTGCAGATGATAAACGCGGAGCGTGTAAATATCGGCGAACTTGAAAAGAAATACCGCTTTGATCCGGGGCAGGATACTGGCATAGCGAAAATTATTCTTCCCGATATTGAAATGGAATTTGTCTACGAAGGAATTATTCCCGACGGAGAGCGCGCATGGCGTTTCGAGGGAACCAGTTTACAAATGAACCTGCGTACAAATTCAACTCTTGCGGTTCAATTTTTGGAAAACAACGGTTTAAGGCGAACCCTTTTGTTTGTCGCCCTCTCAGCCGATGTAGACGATCTTATTATGCAGGAAAACTCGCGCAGAGAATCGCAATACGCCGCAATTTATAATCAGGGACCGGTATTTACAAGCAATAATTACGGAACCATTACCTTTACGCAGAACGGCAGCTTTATATGGACTGGATTTGATCTCCTTGTTCCGCAAATAATTCCCTACAATACAAAGGGAGAAGGCCGGGTATATATGGATCTGTTTATGACCCCGTCGTTTGAAGAACGCTACAACGGGGCGTTAACATTCAAATTTTCAGACAGCTCTAAATTAATATTACGGTTTATGTATAGCCTTGACAATCAGGGACTGCGCCTTGAAGTTCTGCCCGATTACGCAGTCGAGGATGCGACCGTTACGAGAAGAGCGCCGTCTCCGGTTGTTTTGTATTTCTTCAGGGATTCATCGTTTTAGACATGGCCTTTGTCCAGTTTTCCGGCCTTTCCCTTGCCTTTGGCGACAGGGATATTCTAAAAAACATAAACTTGCGCCTTGCCGCGGGAAGCCGCGCCTGCCTTACCGGAGCCAACGGCTGCGGTAAATCAACATTGATAAAAATAATCGCCGGTATTACGCAGGCCGATTCGGGAGACAGGGCGGTACAGAAGGGAACGCGCGTTTCCTACCTTCCGCAGTCAGGCATTATCCACAAGGGAAGCAGCCTTCACGACGAGGCGGAAACCGCTTTTGGCTTTGCGCATAACCTTCTTAAAAGGCTTGAAGAAACAGGCACACTTCTTGAAAAGGCGAAAGACGGGGATTCATCAACTCAATCTTTAATTGAGGAACATCACAATTTACAGGAACAGATCGAAAATTCAGGCTACTACAGGCGGGAAGCGGCGATTTCGTCCGTTCTTGCCGGACTTGGTTTTTCATCTTCCGACATGAACCGCGGCACGGAGGAATTTTCAGGCGGCTGGCAGATGAGAATTGCCCTCGCTAAAGTTCTTCTGGAACAACCGGACATTTTATTGCTGGACGAACCGACAAATTACCTTGATATTGAGGCAAGAACATGGCTGGAAAAATGGCTGGAAAATTTTACAGGCGGTTATCTTTTGGTTTCGCATGACAGGTATTTTCTTGATGTTTGCGTTAACGAGGTTTACGAGCTTTTTCAGGGGAACTTAAAACGTTATGCCGGAAATTACACTTCTTACGAAAAAGTGCGAAAAACAGAACTTGCGTCCCTTGTTAAACGCTATGAGGAACAGCAGGAAGAAATTGTCAAAACCGAGGCGCTTATCCGCCGTTTCCGCTACAAGGCAAGCAAAGCGGCTTTCGCGCAGGAATTAATCAAACGCCTCGAAAAAATGGAGCGGGTAGAAATTCCTGAATCGTTAAAAAAGATAAATATCACTTTTCCTCCGCCGCCGCATTCGGGAAATATCGCGCTTACGCTGGAAGGAATAGGAAAAAGTTACGGGGAACACAGGGTGCTTTCCGGCATCGATCTCTGCCTTGAAGCAGGGGAAAGGCTTGTCGTCGCCGGCCCCAACGGAGCCGGAAAAAGCACGCTGTTAAGAATCATTGCGGGACAGGATAAAAACTTTGAAGGGGCTGTAAAATACGGCTCAGGTATCCATGCGGGGTATTTCTCCCAGACAGAGGCTGAGGAACCTACAGCGCTCGCTTCTAATCTTAAAGACGCGGAAAACACGCAGGTTCTGGATTTCATGGAAGCCGGGTCTCCAACATCGCTTATCCCTAAGTTACGTGACATGCTGGGAGCGTTCTTGTTTCGGGGAGACGATGTTTACAAAAGCATTTCCGTGTTAAGCGGAGGAGAACGAAGCCGTCTCGCGCTTCTTAAAATGCTTTTAAAACCGCTTAACCTTTTAATCCTTGACGAGCCTACAAACCACCTTGATTTAAACTCTAAGGACATACTGCTGGACGCTCTTTCCAATTTCGGCGGAACCATTATCTTTGTCTCGCACGACCGCTCTTTTATGGAAGCGCTTTCCACCAAAACCCTGGAATTGTCTTCCGTTAACGGAGAGCCGGCTCGCGCAAGGCTTTTCTACGGCAATTACGCTTATTATCTGGACAGGATAAGCGAGGGAACGGGCGAAGCAACGCCAAAAACCATGCGTACGGAAAAAGCGTCTCTCGCTGAATCACAATTATCTTCCGTTGAAAAGCGGGCTGTAGACAAACAGAGACAGGCCGCCGTCCGAAGACTGGAAAGGCAGGAAGCGGAACTTTTAAAAACGCTGGAAGAGCTTGAAAAAACCAAGTCCGCGCTTGAGACTGAACTTTCTATGCCTGAAGTATACTCAAACGGGCAAAGGGCGAAGGAAGTCAAAAGTAAATTAGACGATTGTACGGCGGCAATCGAAGCTAAAACCGCCGAATGGGAACAAGCGGCAAACGCCTTGACGCGATAATACCGACTTAATACAATAGAAATGTATAAAAAATGAATATTCTGGTAATAGGCGGCGCTGGTTATATCGGGAGCCATGTAACAAGAGAATTTCTCGACAATGGGCATAACTGTACGGTTTATGACAACCTTTCAAGCGGATTGCGTGAAAACCTTTTTCCTCAGACGCGGTTTATTCACGGAGACATTCACGATTACCCGCTCCTTCTTGAAACCATGAAAAACGGCGGATTTAACGCCCTTATTCATCTCGCGGCGTTCAAGGCGGCGGGCGAATCAATGTTAAAACCAGAGAAATATTCACATAACAATATAGTGGGAACCATAAATATACTGAATGCCGCTAGCGAAGCGGGAATTAAAAACATCGTCTTTTCTTCCAGCGCCGCCGTTTACGGCAGCCCCCAATATCTGCCTATCGACGAAAAGCACCCTACCCTTCCCGAGAACTACTACGGTTTTACCAAACTGGAAATCGAGCGTTTTTTGGGTTGGTACGAAAAACTTAAAGGTATAAATTACGCCAGCCTTCGTTATTTTAACGCCGCGGGCTACGACATAAAAGGCCGCATAAAGGGACTGGAACAAAACCCGGCGAATTTAATTCCTGTTATCATGGAAACCGCCTGCGGCATCAGAAAAGAAATGCAGGTTTTCGGAAACGATTACGACACTCCGGACGGAACCTGTATCAGAGGTTATGTGCATGTAAGCGATCTTGCCGCGGGTCATGCTCTGGCGTTAGACTACATCAGCATAAATAACAAGAGCCTTATTGTCAACCTTGGAAGTGAAAAAGGCTACTCCGTAACAGAGGTAGTGGAAATGGCGCGGAAAATTACAGGTAAGCCTATACCAGCGAAAATCGCCGGCAGACGGCAGGGCGATCCCGCTAAACTCTACGATTCTTCTGCGCTCGCTTTGGAAATACTCGGCTGGAAAGCGCGTTACTCTGATATAGAAACATTGCTTAAAACAAGCTGGGAAGCTTACAACAAATGAAAGATAAATTACTATCATGGATAGACAGCGCCCTGCCCTTGGCTGTGGAGCTTGAAACAGGCCTTACAAAATACCCCGCCGTCTCACCTGAATCCGGCGGCGAGGGAGAACTTGACAAATGCCTCTTTCTTGAAAAGTGGCTTAAAGAACAGGGCATTACAAAACTTGAACGCTACGACGCGCCTGATAAAAACGCGAAAGGCGGAATACGCCCCAATTTAATAGCGACAATTAACGGAAACAGCGAGAAGCGTCTTTGGATAATGAGCCATCTTGACGTTGTCCCGCCCGGAGAAGAAAAACTTTGGGACAGCGATCCGTGGACTGTTATACGCAAAGATGATCCTCCCGGAGAGCGTATTGTCGGGCGCGGGGTGGAAGACAACCAGCAGGGAATTACAGCGTCCGTGCTCGCCGCTCTTAGTTTTACAAAACAGGGAATTAAACCTGACCTTACGATAAAATTACTGTTTGCCGCCGACGAAGAAGTGGGTTCCGCCTACGGTATTGTATGGCTTGTAAATAACCACGGCAGTTTGTTCAAAAAAGACGACATGGTTCTGGTTCCCGACGGCGGCGATATAAAAGGCGAATTTATGGAAATCGCCGAAAAAAACATAATGTGGATGCGCTTTGCAACAAGGGGCAGACAGGCGCACGGCTCAAGACCTGATTTGGGTAATAACGCCTTTCTTGCCGGCTCCGATCTCGCCCTGCGCCTTCATAACGGGCTTTCCGCCAAATTCGGCGATCATGACCCGTTATTTGATCCCGACTACTCCACTTTTCAGCCCACAAAAAAAGAAGCCAACGTGCCGAACATCAATACCATTCCTGGCGAGGATGTTTTTTACGTGGATATGCGTGTTCTTCCCCGTTATTCAACAGACTCGGTGTTAGCCGAAATCGGGCGCATAAAGGCGGAAGTTGAGGCAAAGTACGGCGTAACTATCGAATACAGCCCGATACAGCTAACGCAGTCAGGTCCCACCGCCGCGGACGCTCCAATCGTAAAAAAACTAAGCTCGGCTGTAAGCGAAGTTTATTCCGTAAAACCGCGCCCTGTCGGCATCGGCGGCGGCACAATGGCGGCATACCTTCGCAACATCGGAATCGACTGCGCCGTCTGGACAAAGACGGACGAGACCCTTCACCAGCCAAACGAGTACGCTCTTTTACAGAACATTCTCGGAGACTCGAAAGTAATGGCTCTGTTGGCGTTAAATTAAGCGCCGCATGAAAAAACTCGATTCAGAACAGATAATCGCCGCCCTTCGCGAAGACGGAGACGTAGCGAAACGGCTTTCATCATACGAGCCTCGTCAGGCTCAGCTTGATCTTCTGGAATTGATAATACGCGCTTTTAATGAAAACGCCCATGTTATGGCGGAAGCCGGAACCGGAGTCGGAAAATCTTTCGCCTATCTGCTTCCGGCGATTCATTTCGCCATAAAGAACAAGGAAAAAGCGGTAATTTCCACCGCTACCATAACATTACAGCAGCAGCTTTATGAAAAAGACATCCCCCTTGTCGCGTCCGCTATGGGAGACGTTAAGATCAATGCGGTAATTATGAAAGGAAGAGGCAATTATCTGTGCCTGCGCCGCCTTGACGAGGCGTTACGTGAACCGCCTTTAATTATCAATGAAGACGACAGCGAGTTTGATGAGTTAAAACAAATTAATGAATGGGCGCATAACACAAAAACCGGAGTACGCAGCGAGCTTGCTTTTCAGCCTGCGGAAACCGTATGGGGAGCGGTCTGTTCCGAATCAGATTTATGCTTAGGCATTCACTGTCCCTGGCGGGAAAATTGCTTTGTTCTCGCTATGCGCAAAGAAGCGAATAACGCGCATATTATCGTTGTAAACCATCACCTGCTATTCGCTGACTTGGCCGCCCGTTATCAGGGCGCAGGCTATGAAAACGCCGTTGTTCTTCCTCCGTTTAACAGGCTTGTAATTGACGAAGCCCACACGATAGAAAACGCCGCCACTTCGTTTTTTTCAGCGGAATTCGGGCGCACGGGAATTTTCCGCCAAATTGGGAGGCTTTACCACAAAAAGAAAAAAAGCAAACGCGGACTTCTTGTCAAACTGTGCGCCTTTCTGCCGCCAGGAAATAAACAGTTGAACAGCATGGCATCTCAGGCGGATAAAATTCTCGATTCGGCGGAAGCGTTGGATAAAAGCGCTCTTGAACTTTGCGGCGGACAGGGAGTATTCCGCCTATCGCCTGAAACGCCCGAAGCGCGTTTACAGGAAACTCTAATCCCAAACTTAAAAGCGTTACGCAAAAACATTCTCGCCCTTACTTCCATGATACGCGATATAACGGAAGAACTTGAACCTCAACCAAGCTCGAAGAACGAAGGTTCCCCTCTTGACGATACGGAAGCCGCTGAGCCTCACGTTTGGGAAATAAAGGCTATAGTAAGGCGCTTGGAAGATATAGCGGAAATCTGCGATTCTTTCTGCAAGCATCAGAAATTCGAAAACGATGTCTTATGGATAGAAAAACAGCATTTTTCAGGGGGAAATCCATGGGCCATCTTTACAAAAACTCCGCTGGATTTGTCGCCGAAACTGAAAGACAGCGTATTCAAACCTAACAAAACGGTTGTATGCGTATCAGCGACTCTCGCCATAAACGGCAATTTTTCCTATTGGGCAAGCCGCTGCGGTATCGGCGATTTGGAAAACAAGATTGTGCTTTCAGGCTGTTTTCCCTCCCCCTTCCCTTATTCAAGCGCAGTACTCCTTGCCGCCCCTACCGACGCCCCTCTCCCCGATGAAGACGGCTGGCAGGACTTTATCGACAAAGCCGCGGGCCGCCTCGCCGCCGTTGCCGGAGGTTCGGCTTTGGCGCTTTTTACCTCGTATCAATCACTGAGAAGCGCATGGACTGCCGCAAGGGATGAATTGGAACCGCTTGGAATCCGTTGTCTTAAACAGGGCGACAACGACCGCACAAGGCTTTTACAGGACTTCCTCTCGGATGAGAGCGCTTGCCTATTCGCCACAGATTCGTTCTGGGAAGGAATAGACGCCCCCGGCGACACATTGCGCCTTGTAATAATCTGCCGCCTGCCCTTCCGCGCGCCTGACGACCCTGTATTTGAAGCCAGAAGCGAAGCCATAAAAAAGCGAGGCGGAAACCCTTTTATGGAGCTTTCCCTGCCCGCAGCCGTAATGAAGTTCAAACAGGGTTTCGGAAGGCTTATGCGCCGCAGCGCCGACCACGGAGTCGTCGCAGTCCTGGACGGCAGGCTTTTGAAGAAAAAGTACGGACAGATATTCCTGCAATCGCTCCCCGAAACCAAGACCAGTTTCAGCGATTTTGAGAATGTTTTGCGGGATATGGAGCAGTTTTTGTATTAAAAAAAGTTTGCTTATCCAGTTAGTTATGGTATAATATTATTAAAAACAGACGAAATGTTTGTTTTTAGCTTGTTAAAAAGGAGCGAAAAAATGGATGAAGCGTTAACTTGTAAAGGCTGCGGTAAACCCTTAAAATCTCACTGGGAATTTTGCCCATTCTGTAAACTGCCGGTGCATATAAAACCGAAAAAATGCAAAAAATGCGGCGAGGAACTGGGAGAGGGAATGTTAATATGTCCTGTCTGCGGAAAAGCTGTCAGCGACGCCGGTGCCAAGAAACCGGCGGCAAAAAAAAAACAGGTAGAACATAAAGCTCCGGCCAAAAAACCGGCAAAGGAACCTGAAGAGATCAGCGATGTTCCGTTCCGCAACCTGTTTGACGCTTATACCCACGGGAAACTTCCGTTTGGTCAAGGGTATATCATAGCTTCATTTTTCAGCGAGACATCCTATTATTCCATTTACGAAATCGTATCCTACGCCGGAGTGAAAGAAATCTTTTTAACGGATACAGGTTTGCAATTTGTAACAGGCGGGAAAAAACTGCATGTTCTTGTTGAGCCTGACACGTATCAGTTGAAATATCAGGAACCTGTTTCAAGGGCTGAAAGCGAGAAAATCCCGAAACGCTTTAATGAACTGGAAACTATCATCGCAAAAAACCAGACAAAGATTATGATATCAAAAGAGCCAATCGAAAGTTATGGTTCTTTTACAATCCTTAAACCTTCAGGAGTAAACTTTGCGGTAGTGTTTTATAAACTTCCTGAAGTATATGACTCACTTGTAGAGTTCTTTGTAGAAACGCTTAACAGGCAAACAAATGTTCCCGAACATGACGCTAGATTAGCCGCGCAGGAGATTACGAAGATTCTTAAAAAGCACATGGGGTTTGAAGGCGAGTACAAATAATAGATGTATGCCTGAAAAGTTTTAAAGCGCAAAATATTCCCTTAATTGCTACAAGCCGTCATACGCAAAGCCCTGCCGGTGATTTGGTGCCGTGGCTTTTTTCTAGCACGCTTTGGCGTGGCATTATACGATCCACGGCAATATCACCGGCAGGGCTTTGCGTCTGCCCGGCTATTACCTAATTTACAAAGCATTTTGCGTATTTGTTAATAGGCATACATCTCTAGAGCGGTTAGAGTACATGGTAGCAGGACTTTTGAGTTATATTACTTTTTATAATTAATATATATACAATTGTTTCTGTGTTCCAGTTCCATCTATCTTTTATTTGCATATTCGGTTAAAAATCGTTCAATTTTCGCACATTCTTCACTTCCATTGGTAGGAAAGCGGATCAGAGGGATTTTATAGAGTTCCAGAATATGGTCTTTCAGTCTATCTCGACCATACTGCTTTGTCCCCGGCTTATGATTATGAAAACCATCTACCTCTATAGCAAGAACAGGCTTTTTACTGACTTGA
>Ga0268262_10004944_pt1 | contig 13459 bp, 9 predicted proteins | sample TergutNc150P3_FD_190354 | JGI IMG/M metagenome (GOLD analysis project Ga0268262, IMG submission 190354) | Nasutitermes corniger P3 segment gut microbial community from laboratory colony in Florida, USA - Nc150 P3 (SPAdes) (version 2) | ecosystem: Host-associated > Arthropoda: Insects > Digestive... | reverse complement strand
CAGCTCGGCGATGACGTACTTGACCTGCTCGCGCCCGTGCCGCCTGTTGACGTACGAGTCAACCACGCCCGCCCCCAGTGCGCCAGGGCGGTACAGGGCGTTCAGCACCACCAGGTCCTCGAACCTGTCGGGCTGGAGCTGCCGCAGCAGGGACCTCATGCCGGAGGACTCGAACTGGAAGATGCCGTCGGTGTCGCCGGCGCAGAATAGCTTGAACGTGTTGTGATCATCGAAGGCGGAGAGCGTGGCCATGTCAACCGGCTTGCCGTGCCTCTTTTTTATGTAGCCCTGAATTTTTTCTATCTGCGTCAGCGTCTCGAGGCCAAGGAAGTCCATCTTCAGCAGGCCGACGCGCTCCACGTCGTCCTTGGTGTACTGAAGCATGACCTTGTCGTCCTTGTCCTTGCACAGCGGCGCGAACTTGGTCAGTTCATCGGGGGCTATTACTATCCCGGCCGCGTGGACGCCGGCGTTGCGCGCCAAGCCCTCCAGGCGCATGGAGACGTCCATGATCTCCCTTACGTCGGGTTCCCGCTCGTACCTGTCCCTAAGTTGGCTGGACTGGTCCAATGCCTCGCGTATCGTTATTTTTTGCCCCAAGGGAACCAGCTTGGTCAGCTCGTTGGACCACGTAGCGTCCTTTTCGAAGACCCTGGCCACGTCCTTTATCGCGGCCTTGGCCTTCATGGCGTTTATGGTGACTATGTTGCACACATTGTCGCGACCGTATTTTTCTGTCACATAGTCAATCACCTTTTGGCGACCGTCCCGGCAAAAGTCTATGTCGACGTCGGGCATGGTGACACGCTCAGGGTTCAGGAAGCGCTCGAACTGCAGGCCGTACCGCATGGGGTCCAAATCCGTGATCTTCATCGCCCAGGCGACTATGCTGCCCGCCGCCGAGCCGCGCCCGGGACCCACCGGTACGCCCATCTCCCTGGCCTTGGCTATGAAGTCCCACACCGTCAGGAAGTAGCCAGAGAAGCCCATTTTTAGAATGGTCTCCAGCTCGAAGTCCAGCCTCTCCCGGTATTCGGCCTCCTGGTGCAGCAGCAGACCATTCGCCCACAACGGGGCGCACTCCTTCATCCTGGCCTCGAACCACTCCTTGGAGATGTGCAGGAAGTAGCCGTCGAGATCGAAGCCCGCCGGAACCGGAAAGTTGGGCATGACCGGCTTCCTGGTTATCGGATAGACGTTTATCTTGGAGGCTATCTCCAGCGTCCGCTCCACCAAGTCCGGCCTGTCGGGGAAGAGCGCGGCCATCTCGTTGGGGTCCTTCACATAGAACTGGTCCCCCGTGAAGCGCATCCTGCGCTCGTCCCTCTTCTGCTTTTTGGTGCCTATGCAGAGCAGCGTGTCGTGCAGGTCGGCGTCCGAGCAGTCCAGGTAGTGGGAGTCGTTTGTCAGCACCAGCGGGATGCCGGTCTTCTTGGACAGCTCGAACTGCTTGGGGATGATGGCGGCCTCGTTGCCCAGGCCCTGGTCCTGTATCTCCAGGTAGTAGTCCTCCCCGAAAATCTCCCTGTACTCCATGGCCGTCCTCTCGGCCGATTCAAAGGACCCGTGCAGCAGCCTTGCCTGCACCTCGCCGCCCAGGCAAGCCGATAGGCAGACCAGCCCGCCCGAATACTGGCGCAGCAGTTCTTTGTCCACCCTGGGCTTGTAGTAGAAGCCCTCCGTGTAGCCCCTGCTGACAATCCTTGACAGGTTTGTGAAGCCCTCCGCGTCCTTGGCCAAAAGCACCAAGTGGTAGCCAGCGTCGCGCTGGCCCGAGGGGTCGACGCAGTCCTCGATGCCCTCCAGAGCCATCGTGTCTGTCTTGCGGTCGAAGCGCGAGCGCGGGGCCACATAGACCTCGCAGCCAAAGATGGGCTTCACCGCGCCATCTTTTTGGACCTCGCATGCGTCCAGCAGGCGCATCACGCCGTACATGTTCCCGTGGTCGGTGACGGCCACCGCCGGCATCCCTGTCCTTCGGCACTTCCCCACTAAGTCTTGGATGCGGGTCAGACCGTCCAGGAGGCTGAACTCGGAGTGGGTGTGTAGGTGGACGAAACTCATGGCAAGCTACATTTTAGTTTGTGGACGGCAGGCAAAAACCGCTAATCCAACTCCATGCCCCTGCCGATAAGCATGGTGTGTAGTATCAGCGTTTTTTGGGGGTCCAATGTCCATATTCAATTTTTCAGGCATCGGCAAAGGGAAGAACGTTTCTCCACTGGCAAAATCTGCGGGGCAGCAAATAAATGATTTATCGAAGTCGGTCGCGGCGCCTGCCAAGACCGCCAAGGCCACCACAGACAAGGCCGACCAGTCAGAATCCACGTTTTCATTGAGCAAAGAGGCCATGAAGCTGCTGGAAGAGAAAAGGGAGGCCGATAGGGAAAGGATTCGGAAGGCCGCCCAGGAGATGACGCAGAAGATGTCTGGTCTGGCCGAGGCGCAAAAAAACTCCAAGCAGAGCGCGCTGAACCAGAAAATATCCGATGCCAAGGAGCGCCTGAAAAACATTGTCGAAATGATGCGGACCGCGCTCCTCATGGGCGACAAGCGCCTGGCGGCGGCTCTGGCCAAGGACGCGGCGCAGATAGCCAAGGACCTTGCCGCGGCCATCAGGGCCGCAGGCGGCGGCGGCCCCGCAGGAACCGGGGAGGCCGTGCCGCAGGTGATCGCTGACGGCGAGCCCCAAGAAGGCGCCGAGCAGACCGAGGGCGGCGAAAACCTGAGCCTTGAAGTGGCCGAAGCCAGCAATACCCCAGATGCCCCCGATGCCGAAGAGGCGCAGGGCGAAGCTGAAGCCACCGAAGCGGAGGCAAAGGCCCGCGCCGCCGAGATGGAGGCCGGCGCCGCAGCGAAGGAGACAGAGGACGGCGAAGACAAAGGGGAGGGCGAAGACGGAAAAAACGACATAGCCGACAAAAAGGAAAAGCTGGCCGAGCTCCTGGAGAAGGCCAAAAACGAGGTCAAGGTCAGGCTGGCGGAAATGGCGTCCAAGGCCATGACAGGCGGCACGCAAGAAGCCAGATGGGGCCTCACCCCCGACCAGAAGAAGTCCCTCGAGGAAATCAAATCGTTGCTGAAGTCCATCATGTCAATGGCCAAGACCGTTCTGAAGCGGGACTCGAAGCCCATCGGCGCCGTCCAGTCGGCCAGCCCCCTAGACAAAAAGGCGGCAAAGGACGTGGAAGACGCCGATAAGGACATAGACGACGCGATAGAGGACATAGACGAGGCCATCCAAGAGTCCGTGTGAAACCAGTGACCAGTGAACAGCCGCCAGTAGTCAGTGAATTCGGTGCGGCGCGAAGCGCCGCATCAATTCCAACTGGCTACTGACCACTGGCAACTGGCGACTGACTGTACCATGTAGCCCAAAGGAGCTTTGATGGCGGCGTCCAGCAAGAAGGTCTTTGTCCTAGACACAAACGTGCTGCTGCACGACCCTTCGGCCATATTCCGCTTCCAGGAGCACGATTTGGTGATACCCATCGTGGTCATCGAGGAAATAGACACGTTCAAGAAGGACCAGACCGAAATCGGGCGGAACGCCAGGACAGTGTCGCGGAACCTGGACTCGCTGCGCAAGATGGGCCGCCTCAGCGAGGGCGTCGCGCTGGACGGCGGGGGCACCCTGACTGTTGATGTTGACAACCGCGATTTCAAGGATGCATTCGCAGGCATCAACAAAAGCCCGGCCGACAACATGATACTGGCCTGCGCCAAGGGGCTGTTCGACACGAGGCACGAAAACGTGGTGCTGGTCTCCAAGGACACCAACATGCGGATAAAGGCCGATGCACTGGGCCTGAACACAGAGGACTACAACACGGACCGCATAGAACTTGACGAGTTATACTCCGGCTCGGCGGAGATACTTGCGGACGAGAGCGACTTCGACACTATGTTCCAGGATGGCCTGCCCCTGCTGGAGGGCGTGGCACTGTACCACAACCAGTGCGTGACGCTGAAAGACAGAAAGAGCGACTCGCACACCGCGCTGGGCCGCTTCAACAAGGATGACGGCAGGATTCATCCGCTGAAAGTCCGCGACGCCGCCCCCTGGGGAGTCAGGGCGCGGAACCGTGAGCAACAGTTCGCGCTGGAATTGCTTCTGGATGAATCAATCAGGGTTGTCACGCTCATGGGGCGCGCTGGCACCGGCAAGACGCTGCTGGCCATAGCCGCAGGGCTACAGCAGATAGTCGACGACGAAAAGTACAACAAGCTGCTGGTCAGCAGGCCCGTCATGCCAATGGGCAAGGACCTTGGCTTCCTGCCTGGCGACATAGAGAACAAGCTGCGCCCGTACATGCAGCCGATTTACGACAACCTGGACTTCATCGTCGCGGCGAACATTGACATGAGGCGCCGGTCCAGCCTGACGGTGGAGCAACTGGAGGAGGGCGGCTACTTAAGCGTGGAGCCGCTGACCTACATCAGGGGGCGCAGCATACCCAACCAGTTCATCATTGTTGACGAGGCGCAGAACCTGACCCCGCACGAGGTGAAGACCATCCTTACAAGGGCCGGCGATGGCACCAAGATTGTCCTGACGGGCGACCCCTACCAGATAGACAACCCCTACGTGGACGGCAGCACCAACGGCCTGTCCTTTTTGGCTGAACACTTCAAGGGGCTTGACCTGTTCGGGCATATAATACTCACCAAGGGCGAGCGCAGCAGACTGGCCGAGTTGGCCAGCAAGATGCTATAGACTGCCCCGATTTTTGGCTTTGGATTTTTGAATGGGCAACTCCAGTTGGGACACATACGAAGAGCCCGCACGGCGCAAGATGCCGCTGTGGGGCAAGCTGCTCATCGGCTGCGGCGGCCTGATAGCCCTGCTCCTGTGCGCCGGCACCTGTTTCGCTTACTGGGCGGCGCACTCCGGCAAGGGCACCATTAAGCACTTCATCGCGGAAAAGGTTGACAGCTTCATAGAAAAGCCTTGGGGCATGTTGGTGGACGTCGTGGACGCCATCCAGACGGACGAGGGGTCCCGTGCCCTCTACCGCGACAACCCGCTTTTGGCGGCCGACTACACAACAGAGGACGAATTCCTCAAAAACGCCGCCAAATGGCGAGAGAAACTGGTCGGCTTTCCGCGCACTATTCCATCGCTGGACAGCCTAGACCAGAGCGACTTCCGCTTGGTCAGCAACAAAAACACCGGGAGCGGCTCCAAGTCGCCAGTCGCCAGCCCATCTTTCGATGGCGTCACAACTGCCTTGGACAAAAAACCAAGTCGCGCCGCCAAGTCGCTGGAGATTGGCTACACCCTGCCCAACGGCTCCAGAATCAACATCGCCTGGGAGGACGACAAACTGGCAGAAATAGAGATAAAGTAAAGCGGCCAGCCACTAGCGGCTGACTTGCCCTTTGCCGCTTGTATAGCAGTGCATTTTGGGACATCATAGTTGCATGGGAAGCACTTCCGTACAGGGATCTCTGGATCTTCTGCTCAAGGGCGCCGTTGCGTGCCACACAGCGGAAGACCTAGGTGCGCGCCTGCAATCGGGGCGGCCCCTGCGCGTGAAGGCGGGCTTCGACCCCACCGCTCCCGACCTGCACCTGGGCCACGCGGTGCTGCTGAAAAAGATGGCGCAGTTCCAGAATCTGGGCCACACTGTGATTTTTCTGATAGGCGACTTCACGGGCATGATAGGCGACCCAACCGGCAAGAAGACAACCAGGCCGCCGCTGACCAAAGAGGAAGTCGCCGCCAACGCGGAGACCTACAAGGAGCAGGTGTTCAAGATACTGGACCCTGACCGTACGGAGATACGCTTCAACAGCGAGTGGCTGGGACCGCTGGGCGGCGAGGGCTGGATCCGTTTGGCGTCAAGGACTACGGTGGCGCAGTTGTTGGAGCGCAACGACTTCAGCAAGAGGATGGCCGCAGGGGAGCCAATATCCCTACACGAGCTGCTCTACCCGCTGGCCCAGGCCTACGACTCCGTCGCGCTGAAGTGCGACGTGGAGCTGGGCGGCAACGACCAACTGTTCAACCTGATGAGGGGCCGCGACCTCCAGATTTCGTACGGCCAGGCACCGCAGGTGGTGCTGACGGTGCCGCTGCTGCTTGGAACCGACGGCATCGAGAAAATGTCCAAGTCGCTGGGCAACTACGTGGGCTTCACGGAGGACGCCGAGACCCAGTTCGGCAAGACAATGAGCATCAGCGACGAGACGATGTGGAGCTGGTACCTGCTGCTCACTGACTTGATGCCGTCGAAAATCGAGGCCCTGAAGGGCGGCCACCCCATGGAGGCGAAGAAGGCCCTGGCCAGGGAGATAGCCGCGCAGTTCCACGGCGACACCGAAGCAAAGGACGCAGAGGAAAAGTGGGTCCGCCGGTTCAGCCAGAGGAAGCTGGAGGACGCGCCGCAGCGCGATGTTCCGCCTACGGAGGGCGAAGTCCCGCTGTCCAAACTCCTCGCGGAGAGCGGGCTGGCAGACAGCCGCAAGGAGGCAGAGCGGCTGATGGCACAGGGGGCGGTCAGCATAGACGGACAGAAGGTCTCCGACTCCCACGCAAAGGTTCAACTTAGGGCAGGCGACGACCTGCTGGTGCGCGCCGGCAAGCTAAAGGCGCAGCGATGGGTGGTCAAATGACGCTACACGCCCTGCCGAACCTGTTCCAACGCTGCCGCGAAAAGAAGACCGGCCACTGGTGCGTCGGTCGCGACCACAAGAGAACCATCTACCTGGACATGGGCGACATCGTCTTTGCATCCAGCACATACGCAGAGGACAAACTGACCGCGGTGCTGGTGGACAGCGGAAAGGTGTCGCACGACCAGATGACCGTCGCGCTGAAGAACCTCAAGCCTGGAATCTCCATAGGCAAGAACCTGATAGAGATGGGCCACATAACCCAGGCTGACCTGCTGGAGGCCGCGAGGCTCCAGGTGGCCAGGATAGTCCGCTGCGCACTGGCCGCCACGGAGGAACCCACTTTCGAGGAGAAGGACGAGCTGGAGCAGAGCATCGTCCGCCTGCCGCTCGACACGGCTCTATTGCTTTTCATGGGTGTCACAGGGGTCCAGGACAGGGAAGCCTTGCAGGAGCTGCTGGGCCCAATGAACCAAGTGGTCGTGCTGCAGGGCAAGCGCGTGAACGACCTTGACATCCCCGACAACTTGAAGGGTCTGTCCAAGGCCATCCCCAAGATGGACGGCACGCACACCATACTGGAGATAGCCGGCGAGACCAAACTGGACGCCGTGACGCTTGGGGCCTTCGCACTCTTCCTAAGGGAGATGGGCTGGGCGAAGCTCATTGAGCTGCCGCCCCTGAACAGACAGGAACTCGACAAGGCCCTGACGCTGCCAGAACCAACCAAACCGCCTCCCGCCACCCAGGCTCCGCGCTCGCCGCTCATCGAGGACATCAAGAAGGCGGAAATGCCGACCACCAACCTGAGCCACTTGGCCAAAGAACTGGACAAGGCGGCGGGTACCCCAGCAACAACGCAGAATCCGCCCGAAGACCAGGCTCAATCGGCGCGGCCGACGGTGGCGCCCGATCCTCCGCTATTTGGACTGCCAGGCGCCCAGCCCCCACAATTGAGACCCGACGAAGAGACCCCCACCAGCGAGTTCGGCGGCCACCTCGAGGAGCATGAGGAAAACGCTGCGGAGCCTGTGGGCAGGGTGATAATCGTCCCAGAGCCGGAAGAGACCCACGATGAATCTTTGGAACTGCCCATCGTGCTTGGCGGGGATGAACCGGACAACGACGAAACAACGCACAAGCGGACAAAAAGAATCAAGGGGGCCAAAGCGCCGAAGGCACCCAAAGCACCAAAGGGATACAAGGCTTCAAAGACCACAAGCCGGAAACCCGTTGTAGGGATACTGGTCCTGATACTCCTGGTGATCCTTGGGGTCACCTTGATGCCAACGGTCAAGCGTTACCTGCCGACCTACAAGAGCCGCCCGCCTTTCACGCTGAAGCTGGAGGATCACCTGACGCGCGAACGCTACGAAGCGGACAAGGACAAGCCACGTGCGCCCAGCGAAACGCCGAGCCCCAACGCAACCCAGCCGCAGACCGCACAGACAGACAAACCGGCGCAGACACAGATGCCCCAAGCGGCACCGCAGGCACAGCCACAGACAGTCAAACCAGTCCAGGCCGCGCCCGTTGCCCCAAGCCCAACCTGGGACACCCAACCGCCAAGGGAGGAGCGGCGGTCAGGGCCGCCCCCGGACTTTTCAGTAGCCGCCAGGTTCGCGGCGGTGTCGCAGGGGAACACCTCGACCGCAATCGAGCAGGGGAGGGCGTACAGGGACAGGTTGTCCAAATCCGCATGGACCATCCGCCTGGTGGTGGCCGAGCAGAAGGACACGCTAAAGAACTGCGCCAACTCATTCGGCGGCGCGAAGCCCGACATCTTTGTCATGCCCATCAGGATGAGGAACGGACGCCAGTGCTACCAATTGTTCCTCGGCAGTTTCCCCAATAAGCCGTCCGCAGAGGAAGAAGCGAAGAAGCTGCCTGAAATGCTGCGGAAGCAGTCGCCGAGGCTGATGCAGGTCAGCGAAATCACAGAAGTGCAGTAGGCGGCGCCGTTCCTGCCATGCCAACGCTTGCTTGGCGCGGCTTGATTCCGCGCCAAGCGTAGCATTATGGAGGTCTATCCTGCAATCCACTCCAGCAGCCAGCGCGGACCCTCGCCGGTGCCACCTGCGGTGCGGTAGTCCTTCTCCTTTTCAACCCAGGCGCTGGAGAGGTCAACGTGCGCCCAAGATGAGGACGCGCCCACGAACTCCTTCAGGAACAGCGCGGCCGTGATGGCGCCGCCGAGGCGGTTGCCGGTGATGTTCTTCACATCGGCCACCTTGCTCTTGAGGGACTCGGCGTATTCCTCGACCAACGGCAACTGCCAGAGATGCTCACCAACTTTCGCGCTGGAGTCCAGCATCCGCTCGATCAGTCTTTGGTCGGTGCCCATGACGGCAGAAACAGCGTCGCCCATGGCCACCGTGCAGGCGCCAGTGAGCGTCGCTAGGTCTATGATGTGGTCCGCGCCCATTTCGCAGGCCCAGTGCAGCAGGTCGGCCAGAACCAAGCGGCCCTCTGCGTCTGTGTTCAAGACCTCGACGGTCTTGCCGCCCCTGGAGCGGAGTATGTCGCCGGGCTTGTAGGAGGAGCCGCTGGGCATGTTTTCAACCATGCCGCAGATTGCCGTCACCTTGGCGGGGACGCCCAGTTTGGCGCAGGCTATCGTCGTTGCAAGAGCAACGGCCGCGCCAGTCATGTCGTCCTTCATCGTCTCCATGCCGCTGGCGTCCTTTAGGGATAGGCCGCCGGAGTCGAAGCACACGCCCTTGCCCACCAGCACAACATGCTTCTTCGGCTTCTCGGCGGGGGTGTATTCCAGCTTGACTACGCGGGGGGAATGCGAGGAGCCCGCGCCCACCGCCAGAAGTGCCCTGAATCCGCCCCTTTCCAGCTCTTCTGGCGCCAGCACCTCCACCGCCAGACCGCTCGCAGCGGCCAGCGACTTGGCCTTAGCGGCAAAGCTCTCCGGGAACATGTCCGACGGCGGCGTGTTGACAAGGTCGCGCACCAAGTGGTTGGCTGTCACGCCCACCTCGATGGTAGGCAGGCGGCGGCGCGCCTTGCGTGTGTCCTCGCCGTTGGTGAACAGTTCCACGCGCTCTGCCCTCTTTGCCTCGGGCTTGCTGCGGTAGGCGGAGAAGTCGTAGTCGGCCAGCAGCGCACCCTCCAGTATCGCCTCCTGGACTTCGTCGTGGTTCATGGTGGCCGTGGCGGGCGTCAGCATGGCCAATGCCTTCCATCCCTTCTTAAGGCAGAAGCGCACAGCGGAGCCAATGGCTTTGCGCACCTTGTTGAGCGTGACCACCTCCTCATCGCCCAGCCCCACCAAGACTATCCAGCGGCAGTCCTTGGCACCGTTGGGGTGGTGCAGCGGAACTGTCTCCAGGTAGTCGGCATTGAAATCGCCCTCGTCCATGACCTGGCGGACGACCTTGCTGAAGGCCAGCGGAAGCCTGTGGCGCTCCCTGCCCGAAAAGACGGGGACAATTAGGACGTCGCCCGAAAAGTCCTTGCCCGACTGCGAACTGATTTCGACTTTTGGCATTTTTGCTCTCCTGGCAAGTTGTGCTTGCGCTGATGTTTTAGGTTTCACGGGTGTCTGCGGCATTTCCGCGTCCAAGGTCGGTTCCACTATCGTGGTCGAACTGCCCAAAAACAGATTCTATCGCAAAAGTCCCGCCCGTCAAAGAATATTTTGAAGTGCAATGCCATGTGTTTGATGAATTAAAAACTTGTCATTTTCTTGAATTGCAACTAAATACAGTGTGTTTTCTATGGCAAACATTTTTGGTACCCACAGAAAATTATTTCGCTTTTTTTTGCGGGGGACAATGAGCCATTCAAGCTGTCGAACTATTCAACACTCTCCACAGACCCGCGCCAGACGGCGATTCTGCCATTCAGCGCGTGTTGTAGCTCCAGAAACGAGACCCAGTCACTCGGCCATGGACCCTGACCGTCTTTAAGCTCGGCCCACTCGACGACGAGTCTGTCCGTGGGCGCTAGGCTGTCCTCCAAGCCTTGGCCCCACGCGCCTTTGGGGCCAAGACGGTAAAGGTCTAGGTGGATCACGCTTCCGTTGGGCGTTCCATAGCGGTGCATGACAGCATAGGTGGGTGACGATACCTGCCCCGCGTCGCCGCCCAGACCGGCGACGAAGCCCCTTGTAAACGCGGTCTTGCCCGCGCCCAGGTCGCCCTTCAGCAGCCAAGTCCCGCCAAGGGGCGTCCGTGCGGCCAAGACCGCGCCCAGCGCCTCTGTTGCGGCCTCGTCGGGCAAAAAGAGATCAGGCACCCCGCATCTCTCGAAGCAGCTCCGCCAAACTGGGGCCCAGGTCCCTCACCATCAGCGGGCCCGCGCCCAGCCTGTCCGCAGCGGCGCCGTGCAGCCAAACTGCCTCGCAGGCGGCTTTCAGTGGGGTAAATGGATCATGCGCGTATCTGGCGGTACCCTGCGCGTATCTGGCGGCAACGAGGCCGGCCAGAAAGTCGCCGGTGCCGCCCGTGGAAAGGCCAGGGTGGCCTGTGGGGTTTACATACATTTGCATTGAGCCGCCACCCGCCACTATCGTCTGGGCGCCCTTCAGCATCAGGACGGCGCTTCGACCACCAACCGAGTGTGAAGATTCCGCCAATATCATTTCCACGGCGTCCAAGCGCTCCTGCGTGCTGCGACCACCAATCATCATGTCGATGCGACCAATCTCCATGCCGAAAAGACGGGAGAACTCGCCAGCGTGGGGCGTCAGTATGGTGTTCGGCCTCGACATCCACTTTTGGCCTTCGCCTGGGCCCAGCGCGGATGCGTCCAGCACCAAGGGACCGTCCCAGTCGGGCACGTCCGATACGCCGCCGGGGCCGACCAGCAGGACATCGGCGTTGCCGGGTGGCTTACCACCGCACCCTTCCCACTCTTTCACTATGGCTTCGGGCACCTGCGCCGCCACCGTGCCGGCAACGGCCGCGTCGGGCATTATGGTGACAAGTCCCGCGCCGCCCCGAAGCGCCCCAATGGCGGCAAGCACCGCCGCGCCGGCCATGCCCTTCGTGCCTGCCCTGATTGCCACGTGGCCCAATTCGTACTTGTGGGTGTCCCATCTCGGCCAATTCATGGTCGGCTTGTGCAACATGCCAAGCCTATAGGCGTAGCGCGACAGTTCCGTGAGGGGTATGGGGATCAGCGAAATGTCGCCGCAGAAGTCGCGGGCGGGCATCAGACCGTGGCATCTCTTCAAATGACCGAAACACGCCGTCCTGTCTGCACGTATAACTAGGCCAATTGTGTCGCCTGAACTGGGGTCCAGTCCGGTCGGGAGGTCTAGTGCAAGCACCTTGAACCTGCGGAACCCGAGACCAGAAGTGACAAATGCCACCACCCATGCCTGTATGTCGCCCCCAATGGGCAATTTGGTGCCCAGACCGAATAGACCGTCAACCACCCAACCCCGCCAGTTTGAAATTTCCTCGCTTGGGTCATCACTGGTCTTGTACTTACCGCCCAGACCCTCCCATAGCTTCGCTTGGGTGGCCGCGTCGCCCTTCCACTGGGGCCGCTCCACTCCTGGCACCCACACCTCAACACCCCTGCCCTGCAAGAAAGCCAGCCGCGCCAGCGCGAGCGCGTCGCCGCCGTTGTTGCCAGGGCCCGCCAACACGCGAATTGGCTCCCCTTCAGGTATCAACGCCAACGCGCCTATGGCAGCGTGTTCCTGTAGGACGAGCGAGGGCATACCCCAACGGTCTATCGCCCAATTCTCTTTGCTCCGCATTTCTTCTGCGGTTAACAACGGGACATTGTCATTGTGCATGGGAATTGGGGGCGGTTGCATGTCCTACGCCATCCTTCCCGACAGTGGCCCACCGCCCAACAGGTGGAAGTGCAGGTGGGGCACGGTCTGGCCCGCGTCGGGGCCGCAGTTGCAGACCAAGCGCCAGCCTGTTCCTGCCAGACCAAGGCGCCGGGCGTGTGCCTTTGCAACCAAGGGGACGTGGGCCAGAAGCGCGGAGTGCCCTTCCGCAATGTCGTTGAGGCCGGGGACGTGGACCTTGGGGACTATCAGCAGGTGCGTGGGCGCCTGCGGGCTTATGTCGGAAAACACCACCACTAGGTCATCCTCGTGCAGGATGTTCGCGGGTATCTTCTTTTCGATGATCTGGCAGAAAATGCACTGGTTGCCCACGGTTCCTCCTTTTCAAAAGATGTAGCGTCAGAATCCCCTGGCGAACATGGCCCAAAATGTGTCGCCCATTTCGATCCACCTCTGCATGGCGGACCTGGAGAAGTCGCCGGAGTAGGCGGTCAGGTACTCCCTGACCTTTGCGCGGCCCTCCTGGGAGCCGTCCTGTTTCAGCATGTCTTTCGCGCGCTGCTCCACCGTCGGCAGTTCGAGCAGGCCCTTGGCCTCGTACTCCATTATCGCAGCGTTCAAGATGTCCTTTGTCTGGCCCCACCTGACCTGGGCCAGCCTGTTTGCGCGGCGGAATGCCCATGCCGCGCTGTCCATGCGGAACTTCTTCTGGGGGTCTATCTCGAATGGCTTGGGCACACTCAGCGCCCCTGCGAAGAGCGGTATCCTTGGGCTTTGCCCAGGGTTGTCGAAGCTGAACCACGCCACCCCGCCGACCTCGTCCGGCAGCCAGTCGCGCAGTTGCGTGACGTGGCTGTACGCGCACTGCGGCACGGCTATGGTGCGCTGGTTCTGGATTGTGCCGGGCTTGACGGCGTTCACCAGCGCTATCAGGTCTGCATTCATCCAGGGGTTCACCGCCGGGCTGCGGATGATTTCGGGCTCCTGCCCCTCCGGCAGGGGCGGCTCATCGCGCCGCCTGGTCTTTGGGACCAGCAGGTTCTTGAAGCGGTCGTACTCCGTGCCCTCGTAGGTCTGGCG
>Ga0268262_10004943_pt1 | contig 13460 bp, 10 predicted proteins | sample TergutNc150P3_FD_190354 | JGI IMG/M metagenome (GOLD analysis project Ga0268262, IMG submission 190354) | Nasutitermes corniger P3 segment gut microbial community from laboratory colony in Florida, USA - Nc150 P3 (SPAdes) (version 2) | ecosystem: Host-associated > Arthropoda: Insects >... | reverse complement strand
ATCCTTGACCATCAAAACCGAACTCACTGAAGAATTGCGCAGAATTGATACCGAATTAGCCATGGCCGCGAAAACATACGTCAGGGTGATTGGTGAAGAAAAACTTGACCGCGCTTTCAGCGGTGGCGTGCCGGAAGAAGAATATAAAGCCGATATAGCCATGATGGGCGATTATGCAAATAAACTAGGGTTAAAGTTTCTGTATTCAATGACGATTGTTGATTCAAAAGTGAAATACGTACATGATGGAGCGCCGCAGAGCGATATAGACAGCGGTAATTTCAGTTTCCCAATGGCCGATTACGAAGACGCCAGCCCAAAAGTTTTTGTCGCCTGGAATACCTGGAGTCCTCAGTACGATGAGTTTACAGATTCATTTGGCAGTTTCAGGTCTTATTTCATGCCAATAACTACAAAGGGCGGCAATAAAGTCATAATTGGCGTGGATATGAGTATTGATGATGTAAAACAAAAGATTGGCAAGGTTATAAAATCTCAGATTTTCACTGCCTTAGCCATTTTGGTTTTCAGTTTTATTATCACTTTTCTTTTTTCCAAGATGCTCGCCGACCAAATAACCAGAATTGGTACCCATATTCACACTATAGCTGTAAAACGTGATTTTACAAGCGCGCTTAAAGTTAAAAGCAGTGATGAAATTGGTAAAATAACTGAAAACCTTAATAACTTACAAGATGTACTTAAACAGGCTATAGGCCAGGCTTACAATACATCATTGACCAACGCCTCGCACTCAAAGCAGTTCACTAGTGCCGCCGCGTCAATTCAGAGCCAGCTTGTATCTTCCGCAGAGCAAGTCCAACACTTAAACGAACAGACGGGAGAAATTAACAAACATGCCCAGTTGGCCGCAGAAAGCGCTGTTTCCGTACAGCAGGACATAGATGAAACCAATCAGCATCTCACAGACGCGCATCTGACATTAATGGAATTGGTAAAGGGAGTCAATGAGACAGCCCAAAACAGCCGCGCACTGGCGGTTGAGCTTCAAACCCTGAACAGTAAAGTTGGCGCTATTGCCGGTGTTTTGAACGATGTCACGGAAATATCGGATCAGACCACCATGTTGGCCATGAATGCCTCCATAGAAGCCGCACATGCCGGAAACATTGGAAAAGGTTTTGCCGTTGTCGCGGACGCGGTTAGGGCACTGGCAGCCAGGACACAAAAGACAGTCGCCGAATCAGAAGAAATTGTCAAACACATAACACAGGGCATAGACGGCATAGTAGGCAAAATGGCTGAAACTGTTAAATTAAGTGAAAAACTGGCCAAAACATCGGACATATCACTTAAAAACATAGAATGTATGTACGACAGATTTACAGATTCCGTTGCGAAAGCTTACGATTCAGTTACAAGCAGTGACGAGATAAAGCGTTCTGTATCCTCAATCATGGAGAGTCTTAACAGTGTGAGTATCGCGCTGGATTCCAGCAGGTCTCAAGCAAACGATATATTAAACGCAAGTTCTACTATACGTGATGAAGCTGATGACCTGATAAATCAATTGTCCAGTTTTAAGGTGTAGTTATATGACACCTAATCCGAAAAACAGACTGCCTATGCTGGGTTTCCAGGTTTTTCAAAAACTTTGGCGTAGAGCGTTCAATGTCAATCGAACGCAACTTGGTATCAGTACAAAAATAACACTCCTGTTCAACTCGCTGAACGTGCTCATAGTAGTAGTCTATGCCCTGATTTCCGTGAAAGTTCTGGTAGCCAAAAAGATTAGCGATATAGATGCTGAATTGGCCCATGCCACGCAGAACTACGTCAGGATAATCGGCGAAGGCAGGATTGACAGGGCCTTCCAGCCCGGCGCAGTACCGGAAGAAGATTACAGGGCTGATGTTGCCTTTATGGGCGAATACGCAAGCTATTTAGGTCTCGCATATCTGTACTCAATGACAGTCGTGGGTTCAAAGGCCAAGTACGTGCTGGACGGCGCGCCGCAGAGCGAAATAGACGAAGGCAATTTTAAATATCCAATGAAAGATTACCCTGACGCGAGTCCGATGTTTTTTGTCGCCTGGAAAAAATGGACACCAATGGCTGAAGAATACACGGACTCTTTCGGCAGCTTTAGATCCTATTTCATGCCTTTGACCACAAAGGCCGGCAACAAGATAATAGTTGGCGCTGACATGCGGATCGATGACGTCAAGCAAAGGATTAGGGATGTTGTTGTGTCACAGGTGATGATCGCCACAGCCATAGCCGCCATCGGGTTCGCGGTGACTTTCTTTTTTGCAAGGATGGTTGCACAAACGGATGATCAGCATGATACATGACGGTATAGCGCATAATCACTTGTTTTCGCTACCTATTCCACGAAAGCGGCAGACTTCCATAAGATACAAGTACATCATTTTTTCCTCTATTCTGTTTTTGATTATTTTGCTTATTGGAAGCATAGCTTTTGTAACACTAATGCTGCCTATCGCACACGCGAACTTCAAAACAGAGCTAATGTGGAATGTAGAAAGGGAACGGCGCAGACTGGAAGCAGAATTGAGTAGCAAAATTGTCTTGGTACAGAAGATGTCCAATTCTCTTTTGATACGGCGCCACTTGCACAATCCATCAGACCGATGGATACGAAACATGGCCTTTGATGAGCTTGCCAGCTACGCCAACGCTTTTACCCCAAGCGAAGTATTTTGGATAAGCGACAGCGATAAGAAATATTATTTCAAGGGTAAATACCTCTACACATTGGATCCGACTAAAAAAGACTCAGAATGGTACGGTCCAACCTTGAATATGACCAGTCCTTTTCAATTGAAAGTCAACTTCGATCCTGGTCTTAAAAAAACTATGCTATGGATTGACGCGCCTGTTTTTGACGATAAGCACATACCCATCGGCCTCGTGGGAGTTGGTCTGTACCTTGATAATCTTGTCAATAACATATTTCAGAGTTACCAAAGGAATGATGAATTGTATTTTTTTAATATTGATGGAGAAATTACTGGAGCACGCGATATTAGCCTGATCGAAAACATCGTGAATATGGCTGATCATCTTGGTCAGTCTGGAAGGGAAATTTTGGCGGTAACAAAAGAATTATCAGGAAACAACGGAGTACAATGTTTTGAGACAGACAGCAAATTGACCATCGCGATTGATTCAATTCCAATACTGAGTTGGTATGTAGTTGCTGTGCACCATTTTACGTTCAGGGAGTCTATGCCAATGGGCATGACTATACTTTTTATTTCAATAATGACGATAATTTTTATATGTTTCGCGGTTCTTAATTTATATGTCGTCAAAATACTGAACCCATTTAATTCGTTTGTAAAGACTCTGGGCAGTACCTTAGTCGCTTGGGAATTAAAACAACATGAAGAAGATACTGGTGAAATGGAGACATTGGGAGAATTTGTAACAATGGCCATAATTGATCCGCTCACCAAGGTTTACAACAGGCGATATTTTGATGGACAAATGAAGAAGACCATAAACTCTCTGGCTCACAGTGGCAGTAAATTCAGTTTATTATTGGTAGATGTTGATCATTTTAAAACATACAATGACGTTTATGGTCACAATGCCGGCGATAATTGCTTAAAAAAAGTTGCAGCGGCTATGACTCAATGTATAAGTAGAAATGGGGATTTTGTCGCCAGGTACGGCGGAGAGGAATTCGCGGTTGTTCTGCCTAATACCGACAAAGCTGGTGTACAATTAATTGCTTATAAATTGTTAGAAAGTATCCAGGAATGCGATATTCCCCATAAAGCAAGTGGCGTGGCAAAGCGTGTGACCATTTCTATAGGAGGCACAACTGCCACCGTCAACCACTCGCACTGTGCTGAAGATTACATCAAGTTTGCGGATCAGGCGTTGTACGAATCCAAAAGAGGCGGCCGCAACAGATATACGCATAAAACTTTTGGGGACTACGTACTTAATTCCCCATATATTGCAAGTCCATAGCTTGCGTTATAAGAGGAGTTTTTTCGATGTCACAATCAGATGGGAATAAGAGCATAAGTCAGGAAAAATCAACGCCTCTATGGGTCAGTCTATTAATTATGGTATTTTGCACAATTGCGGTCAGCTCGTCGGCTATTGGAATTTTCGGTTATGTGATTTACCGCGGCGATTCAATCGAAAGAAAAAGACATGATCTTCTTGCCATTGCGCGGTCAACCGCCGCTTTGGTAAACCCTGCCGAGTATAGGGAAATCATGGCGTCTATGAAAAAAAACGAATACCATAGGTGGCTGGCGGTTCGTTTTACCCAAATCATGACCGAACACGGCCTTTTGTTTATTCACGCCGGAGATATAGACCAGAGCAAAGGATTTACGGGCTTTGTTCAAGCTTTAAAGCCGGGGGTGGATTATGGCACGGACTTAGGCCAGCTTCTTCCCGCCACCAATTTTCCGCAGGAGGCTTTTGACACCAGAACGCATGGCCGCGCTTACGCAACTGAACCCATTAAGGCCGACGATTATGGCGTAAATGTAAACGGGTTTGTCATTGCCGCTTACGCGCCGATTTTTGACGAGAAAAGACAGCCCATCGCCATAGTCAGCGCAACTTTGCTGGACACATCCATTTATGCCGATTCAAATTCATTTGCGATAAAAACACTGGGGATTATTATTCTTTCCGTCGTTTTATTTATATGGATTCCGTTTTATTTCACCAGGAAGTTTATAGCGGTTCCTATAAAAGAATCAACCAGCGTGCTACATCAAATTTCACAAGGGGATTTTAGCGCCAGAATCACAGGCAATTATAAAAGCGATTTTGAAGTGATAAAAAAGTCGCTGAATGATACGGCGGCGCAGCTTTCCGCCTTTCTTGACGCAAAGTTACGTGCTGAACACCAGGCCCACCAGTCCGACATTGAAAGGGCGCGTGTCGAGGCCGCCAGGGATGCAGTCATGTCAAGCATAAGCTATGCGAGTAAAATCCAAAGAAACCTGCTGCCGCCGGACGGAACTCTGGAAGCCGCATTCTCGGATTATGCCGTAATTTGGAAGCCCCGCGATATAGTTGGCGGCGACATATACTGGACAAAGCGGTTTGATTCCGGCACGGTACTCTGCGTGGCGGACTGTACCGGCCACGGAACGCCGGGGGCGCTGCTCACCATGCTTGTCGTTTCAGCGCTGGAATCTATTATCTGGCCAAGCAACAGCGGCGACACCGCCGCCATCCTCTGGCAGCTAGATCAAAAGCTGGCGGCTGTTTTACATGTGGAAGCCGACGCGAACGGAACTTACGGTATTACGGATATCAACGATGGCTGCGATATTGTCGTGCTGTTTATCGCAAAGGACGGCGGCGTCACGTTTTCATCAGGGCATATGAATGTTTTTGTCTGCGACGGCAGGGAAGTGCATCGCATCAGGGGCCAACAGTTTTTTACCGGGGAGGGCAAATTGAAAAGCAAGGACGAGGTGGAAACCCACACCATACCCGCAAGCCCCGACAACAAGTTCTATATAGCGTCTGACGGTTTGTACGACCAGCCGGGCGGCGTGCGGGGTAAACCTTTCGGGGTAAAGGCGTTTGAGCGTATCCTGCTGGAGAGTCACAACGAGAAACAGGCTGTCATAGCTCGCAGGGTATGGGAAGCGTTTGAGGAATACCGCGGCGCGGAGCCGCGGGTTGATGACTTTGAGCTGATAATGTTTCAGCCGTAAGGAGAAATATGGAAGATTTGTTCGCGGAAGAACAGCAAATACTCGACCTGCATCGGTATGCAGTTGGAACAAATATACGGTTTTAAAGAAGCAATAAGGTATGCGCAGTAAAAAAGTGAGTTTCAAAACCAAAATATTGATGCCAGTATTGGCTATATTTATCATTTCTGTTCTGGTCGTCTCGTTTATCAACTACAGGCGTTTGGATTCGACCGTGGAAACAAAAACCAACGCCATTTTGGGCATCTTTACCGACAGCGTATTGGCGGAGGCTGGACATTTACGCGCAACACTTGACGTAACCAAACAGATGCTGAGCGAAAAACATCTAGCGATAGCGAAAACCATTGTGGTTATACTGGACAGCGCGCCCCGTGACTTGACGCCAAAGGAATTGCTGCGGCTTGTGGAGCCGCTGGATATTATCGAACTGAGCGTAGCGAACAGGAAAGGAATACTCACAGCCAGCAGTGTTCCAAAATATATAGGATTCGATTACAGATCCTCGGAACCGACAAGCGTATATATGCAACTGACTGACGGCACACTGAGCGAACTGAGCGAGGAACCGCGCGCGTCGGTATTCAAGAACGACGTGGGCGACATAAACCATTATGTCGGCCACGTGCGGAAAAATGGCGGCTTCATCCAACTTGGCTTCAACGCGGGCGTGATAGGCAGATTGCGGGAGGAAATAAATATCGGTAAGACCATAGAAGATACACGAATAGGTCAAAACGGCTTTGGGCTGGTATTGTCGGACGGGCACCTAACAGCCTGCCCAAGCCGCGTGAGCGAACGGTTCCCGGAGCTAAGTGACGCGGCGGATGTATCGGGCGAGGATTGGTACAGAATCGTAAGCTCCGGCGACGGGTTCGCGTGGGTCAGTATAGGCGGCCAGACATATTATGCTGGATATAAGAATGGGAACGGCTATACCGTCGTCGGGCTTGTTCCTAAGAGGGATTTTCACAGTGAACGCAATCGGCTGCTGCTCAAGTCGCTAAGCCTCCTGTTTATCGCAGTTGTCGTAGTGAGCGCCGTCGTTTACTTGGTGATGGGGCGGCTTCTGCAGCCGGTCGAACATCTGGTCGGGGGTATTGGAAAAATCGCGGAAGGGGATTTGGACGCAAGGATAGAGGGCAGTTATAACGACGAGTTTGACAAAATCAAAGATGCCGTAAACATCATGGCGGCGAACATCAAAACATACATGGAAGGCAAACTGCGTGCGGAACACCAGGCCCACCAGTCCGACATTGAAAGGGCGCGTGTTGAGGCAGCTAGGGATGCGGTTATGTCAAGCATAAGCTATGCTAGTAAAATCCAAAAGAGTCTGCTGCCACCGGACGGAGTGCTGGAAGCCGCCTTCTCAGACTATTCCGTCATTTGGAAGCCACGCGACATAGTGGGCGGCGACATATACTGGACAAAGCGGTTCGACACCGGCACGTCGCTCTGCGTGGCGGACTGTACCGGCCACGGAACGCCGGGGGCGCTGCTCACCATGCTTGTCGTTTCAGCGCTGCAATCTATTATCTGGCCGAGTAACAGATGCGACACCGCCGCCATCCTCTGGCAGCTCGACCAAAGGCTGGCGGCTGTTTTGCATGCGGAAGGCGGCACGAACGGAACCCAAGGTATTGCGGATATCGCCGACGGCTGCGACATTGTCGTGCTGTTTATCGCGAAGGACGGCGACGTTACGTTTTCATCAGGGCATATGAATGTCTTTGTCTGCGATGGCAGGGATGTGCGACGATTCAGGGGCCAACATATTTTTATAGGGGAGGGCAGACTTAAAAGCAAAGACGAGGTGGAAACCCACACCATACCCGCAAGCCCCGACAACAAGTTCTATATAGCGTCTGACGGTTTGTACGACCAGCCGGGCGGCGGACAGGGCAAAGCTTTCGGGGTAAAGGGGTTTGAGCGTATCCTGCTGGAGAGTCACAACGAGAAACAGGCTGTCATAGCTTGCAGGGTATGGGAAGCGTTTGAGGAATACCGCGGCGCGGAGCCGCGGGTGGACGACATTGAACTGATAGCGTTTCAGCCGTAATGAAATATAAATCTCATCATTGTAAAGGAGTCAAAATGGAAGATTTGTTCGCGGAAGAACAGCAAATACTTGACGAGGGCTTTTTATACCTTGAAGATGTCAGAAATGGGGCTGCGTTCGACCTGCATCGGTATGCAGTATTGCTGGACGAATATCGCAGGCTTCTCAAGCAGCTTCGCAGAGCGACCCGCGTGAGTGACCGCACCACTACCAACCTGCATGAGAGCAATCTGGATCTGACCGATAAGGTGCATTACGATGCCCTGACCGGGATTTACAACAGACGCTATGTTGAGGAGAACCTGCGGCGCGTTATAAACGCCACCGCCCGCGCGGGCGCTTGTCTTAGCGTGCTTATGATGGATGTGGACTTTTTCAAGAGATACAACGATACATACGGCCACAGCGCGGGGGACAAATGCCTCAAATCCATCGCTGAAGTCATTGCGGGAAGCCTGTCAAGACCGGATGATTTCGCGGCGCGGTATGGCGGCGAGGAATTTGCCGTTATCCTGCCGAACACCGATGAGATCGGCGCCCGGTATATAGCGAGCCGGATACTTAACAACGTACGGGAGCGGAACATCCCCCATGAAAAAAATGAAGCCGCGGACCGGGTTACTGTATCCATCGGTCTTACAACCTCTGCGGCCATTTACGATCAAATGGCCGCGGACTATATAAAGCGTGCGGATGAAGCGCTGTACCACTCCAAGCGTAATGGGCGCAACCAATGTACCTACGTTGATTTTAGGGAGGATGGAAATAATGGTTGTTGATATGATTGAATATAACGAAATGATAAAAAAACTCAACATCTATTTGATTTACAGTGGGCCTATGTGGCAGGACGGAATCAAGGACATTACCGATCTGCTTCAGACGCGTCTGGAGATTGACGATATTTCGGGAAGCGCGGCAAAGTCCATTTTTTCCGTGTTTGTGGAACAGATTACAAACGTCCTGATGTATTCAGCGAGTAAGAAGCGATTTTCGCATCTGGGCAAGGAGCCGATAGACATATCAACCGGCACGCTGATTTTGGGATGCAAGGAAAAGACGACGTACTTCATTCAGACGGAGAACGTAGTAAAGAACAAAAGCGCGGAACTGATAAAGGAGAGGATAGACTATCTGAACACGCTTGATAAAAAAGCGCTGCGGCAGTATTACAGGGAACGGCTGGACGCGGACAACGACAACCCTGAAAGTCGGGGTGCGGGGCTGGGCCTCATCGAAATCGCAAGGCGAGCCAATTCGCCAATAGAATACAAGATTGAGCCAATAAGCGAAGGGCTATCTTGCTTTACCATGTATGTGGAAATCGGACATGAAAAAAAGGGGGAATAAATGATGCCTTTTAAATTAGAGAGAGAAAAGACCGCTACTACGCCTTACATCCTGCTCAATGAGGAAAAGGGATATATGAAGTTTGAAGGCAGGAGCTACCTTGAGGATATCTTTAGCTTTTATGCGGAGATCAACGAATGGCTTGAGAAATATCTCTCCTCAGGTCCTGCCGGGCTGACCTTTGACTGTGAGCTGGAATATTTCAACAGCTCCACGACAAAGCTGCTGTACAACATGTTGCGGGCCATGGACAAGGCGGCGGCGGGTGGTGTAAAGGTGACTGTGAACTGGTTCGCTGCCGAGGACAACGATATGGTGATCGAATGCGGCGAGGATTTCAGTGATGAAATGAAGCATCTGCAGTTCAATTTGATTGCGAGCAGATAAACGGTTTTCTATATCATCTTTGGAGTGGACGGCGAAATAGAGAGCGCGGAATGAAACGGGGGGTTGCAAGAACCTCAATATTTTCATTACAGGCGCATACGAAAGCTATCCGAAAATGTGACAATATAGCAGTTCAACCATTTATGGGTGAACTGCCATGCCATGATTTGCAAAACAAATCATGGCCGTTTCTTGCTTGCGGTGTGCTTTGCCCATCGTAAGCAAGAAAGAAAAAGCGAAAATTGCTATAACTCTGGAGTTTGAACCATGCTATTAGATGCCCACTGCCATTTAACCGGAAACTATCAGAAAGATATGGATTTGGAAAGCATACTGCATCGCGCTCAAATTGCCGGTGTTTGTGGACTGGTTGCGGTGGGGACAGATTTGGAGGATTCCAGAAATGTACTGAAGCTGGCTGAATCTCATGACAACATCCGTGCGTCTTTGGGGGTTCATCCGCACGATGCCAAGCTGTGGGACTCTGATACTGAACAGGCTTTAACCGAACTCTTGCAATCGCCTCAAGCCCTTTTTGTTGGGGAAACCGGACTGGATTGGCATTATGACCTGAGTCCAAGAGAGCAACAAGAGCTGGCATTCCGTGCTCAAATAAGATTGGCAAAAACACTTAACAAACCGCTCATGATCCATACACGGTCGGCCCCTGAAGCCACACTGCGTATTTTGGAGGATGAGGGCGCTTCTCAAGTTGGCGGTATTATTCATTGTTTTAGTGAAACACCGGCTTTTGCCAAAAGAGCCATTGAGTTGAATTTTTACATCAGTTTTTCAGGCATTCTAACTTTTCCCAAGAAATGTGAGACTATTAGAGAAACGGCAGCCTGGGCGCCCGAGGATCGAATTTTAGTTGAGACGGATTCACCATTTCTGGCGCCAATTCCATATAGGGGAAAGCCATGTGAACCCGCATTTGTAACACACACCGCAAAATGCCTGGCAGAACTGCGCGGATGTGATGTAAAACATATTCACCGCGTTATTGGCAATAACATGGAAACTTTATGTGGCTGGCAGCCATAATTTCAAAAACTGATGCGCGATTACTTATGGGACGAGCCAAACTGAAGCAGGGTCAGACTTTTTCGCTTATGTTAATGATGGCGCCAATCGGTGACGCTCAAGATTTGCCTTGGAAAAATCAATCTGTGCATGTGCCGTGGCGAGCTGCGGAGCAAATGCCCGAGTCGCGGAACTTACAGATAAAACAGTCAAATGCGGATTTAACTGTTAAGGTTAATAGAGATGGAACTATTGCTATTTACAACCGAAATGGAATCAGGCAGTTGCGTTTTGGCCTGCCGGGACGTCCGATTTCAATGTGGCGTGATGCCGGGCAGCCTATAGCTTCTTTCGGACAGTTTTCTTTCCCTAGTCACACGCCCTTGTCATCAAACTTTAAGAGCGCATCGGAAGAAACTTCTGATTTTCTTAGCAATCTAAGCGGATTATTGTGGATTTTAGATGATGGAGAGGAATATCTTACAATAGTGCATTCTGCAACATACCAGTATGTATTTATCCACTTACCCGGCGGCAGGGATTTGGAACTGAGGTTCCATCCAAATCACTTGGAGATATACAAAAAGCCTTCTCCTGATGGTAATTCACAGAGTTGGATACTTTCATGGAAGGATTTTTTACCAGTTTTACAGACGCTTGCCAAGGGGCACGCAACACAAACGCATTTCAGCGCTCTTACGCCGTACAATTAAATGTGGCAATCACATGTGACTGGACGCCAATGCGCTATTACATATAACGAAGTTTGGCACAACTTTAGCATTGACCCGTTCGGGACTACATTACCCAAATTAAGACGGAGGTGAGTCATGTTGTCAGCTATAGGTCAAATCCACTCTTTGAGGTTTGCGTCGTTGATCGCGCCTGCGGCTGTAATATGTCAGGCTCCGGGTTTTGCGCAGGAGCCTGATGAATACCTCGGCGAGCGTCCTGAGCGCTATGCTATGGTTCGCCATGTGGAAGGCGGTGTAAAAATCCACAAATGGGATGCCGACGAGGAACTCACAGTCGGTACGCCGATATCCGAGGGCGATATTATTGAAAGCAATGGGCGCGGAGTTATTCAGCTTGGCGATGGGACAAAAATCTCTTTTGGAGAAAGAACTCGCTTTGAAGTTACCACGCTGTTTGATGACATGGACAATAGAACACAAGCGCTGTTCAGACTGAATTATGGGCGGATCAGAATTGCCGTTGGCCCGCAAAGCGGCGCGTATATACGAATAGATACCCTTTCAGGCAGTATTGAACTAGGAAGCCGCAGTGATGTCAGTTTTGATGTTGGAATTGATAATTCCGTACGTGTAAAAGTGTTTGCCGGCAGTGTTGCATTTCGCAACAAGATGGATGAAATCAGCATCCGCGCCGGAGAACGCGTGACGGCCTACAGCGACAACGAGCGTTTGGATCGCGTACGTCCATTTAACACATATGAGTTGGATCCTTTTGAAAGATGGGCCGAAGAATATATGACTTTCAGGCGCTCAAAAAGCGTTGAATTTGTTCCCTCCCAGATCCGTTATTATGCCGATACACTTGATGGCCGTGGAGATTGGGTTCAAGTAGTTGGTATAGGTTGGTGCTGGCGTCCGTACGTAACCATACCCGGTTGGCGTCCATATTGGCGTGGATATTGGGGCGCTTATAGGGGAGGCATGACCTGGATCAGCTATGATCCATTTGGCTTTGTAACACATCACTACGGGCGCTGGGGCTGGACTTCCGGCTATGGCTGGTACTGGATTCCGGGCGTTTATTACAGCCCTGCCTGGGTTGTTTGGAACATGTCCGGCAGTTTCTTCGGATGGGCTCCAATGGGCTTTTACAACCGCCCTGTGTATTGGGGGTACAACAACTGGCATCATGACCTCTGGAACGTGGTTGACGTTCGCCACATCCGCAACAGGCATATATACAACTATACTGTCTGGGATAGAAACCTGACTTCGCATTTCCCAACATACACAGCCAACCGCTCTCTTACACCCGCGTGGAGACAAGGCCCATTGCTTGTCACACGTCAGGAGTTCAACAATCCAGACCCAGGTCAATTCCGTCGTGCGCTGTCCCGTGAAGTCTCCGCTGAACGACTTAGGACGTATGAACAACAGGCGGGAAGAGGACTGGTCAGGCGCGACACACCTGCAGGCACCACCACTGCCAATGCTCAACGCAATGCCAATAACCGCCCGTTTGAAGATCAATCTTCACGACGACTATTAGCGGAGCGCCCGGTTTTACGCGAGGGCATAACGCACTACGAGTCTCAGCGGGAAAGCGCGCGCACAATGCCGGGGTCAAACAGAGAAAGACCGGACGGCACCCCAGATAACCGCAGAGGTGTCACTCCAGATAACCGCAGAGATGTCACACCTGGAGATACTTCCAGAAATCCAGACACCTCCAACCGCCGTTTGGACATGAGGGAAGAGAGACGTAACGAGTCTCGGCAGGGACAAGGCCGACAGGATAATGCCACGCCGCCAAGACGAAGCTCTGATTCGCGCGAATTGCCCCAAAGCAACACACAACCAAACCGCTCATATGAAAGGCGTGAAGTTCAAAATACAGAGCGCCGGGAGACAAGCCGCGCTGAACGTGAACGACCCGCATCCCCACCGCCATCATCACCCACAAGAAGCGCGGCACCGCCGCCACAAAGAACAGAGCCACCGCCAGATAGAAGCAGGAATTCAAGGCGATGATGATGAAATTTTGCCACAGACCTGAAAAACAGACGCTGCTCTGTTTTTCAGGTCTGTTAGCGGATGAGCCATTTCCGCAAACAACTATGGGGAATTGGTGACTGACTCCAAAATTTAGGGAACTACTTACTTAATTCCACAGACATGAATTATTCATTTCCGTGCAAAACCGTTTTCGCTTTTTATTCGTAAACGGTTAAGCAGATAGTTCCCTGTCTGTTC
>Ga0268262_10004942_pt1 | contig 13461 bp, 11 predicted proteins | sample TergutNc150P3_FD_190354 | JGI IMG/M metagenome (GOLD analysis project Ga0268262, IMG submission 190354) | Nasutitermes corniger P3 segment gut microbial community from laboratory colony in Florida, USA - Nc150 P3 (SPAdes) (version 2) | ecosystem: Host-associated > Arthropoda: Insects >... | reverse complement strand
TAATAACCCATACCAAAGGACGCTTTTACGTCGTTTGTCCTGAGAGAAACCCAGTTTCCTTTAAGGCCTTTCGTGGGCAAATAGAAATAAAAATAATAATCTAACTCAGGAACTGTAGGATCATAAACCCTTACTTCCCCGGTGTCACCGTTTGCCCAAATTTTTACAGGAATTTGCCTTGAGAGATATTGATCTACCACATTGACGTATTGGTTCAAATCAATGCTGTCTATCAGATCCATTTGGCTGTTTGATACGCTACGGTAAACCTGAGCCGATAAGCCTTTGGGAATGTTCAGGGTAATGGGATTTTCATCATAATTTAGCCATAAAAGGTAAGAATTACCGCTTCCCCAGGAAACGCTATGTATAACATTATCGGCAAAAAGGTGGATGCCAAAACCAGCGTGGGTCTTTCTGGGAGCGTCTTCATAACGGACATTAAACTCATAGATCATGGGCCCACTCTGAGGAACCTGGAAATTCACCTTGGCAAGCGGCGCGCTAGAGTCATTTTGATAGAGCCTATCACCCTGAAAACGCCATTGACCAGAAGCAAAGCGATACTCCGGAACCTGGGCGAATAGAGATGCCCCAACTCCCAAAACCAGAACGACAAGTATTAACCGTTTCATAGGTCACTCCTCTAAATTTGATTTTCTGGATAATTATACCACGGGATATTATAATAGCAACTACTATAAACCTGTCTAGCCCATATTTATTGCTTTTTCCGATTTTTCGGGAATTTTAACTATGGCTTACCTGAGGGCTCTGGTAGAGTTAAGGACAGCCGCCAGGGCCACCCCGACATCCGCGACGAGGGCAACCCACATATTTGCCATACCCAATCCCGCCAAAATGAGAAAAAGCCCCTTTGCCCCCAGCGCAAAAGCAATATTGCCCATTACGATACGGCGGGTTTTTCTTGCCCTTTCAATCGCCTCCGGAACGCGCCTGGGGTCATCTGTCATGATTATTACATCAGCGGCTTCTACCGCCGCGTCCGCGCCTGAACCCATGGCAATCCCCACATTGCTTCTTGCCAAAACAGGCGCGTCGTTTATCCCGTCGCCTACAAAAACCGTAGTCCCCAAATGGGCTAAATTCTCCACTTCCTTTAGTTTATCTTCCGGAAGGAGTTCTGCTTTAACCGAATCGATGCCCAATTGCGCAGCTACCTCCATTGCCGAAGAACGGGTATCCCCAGTGAGCATGGTGTTTTCTATGCCCATTTTCCTGAGCCAGCTAATGGTTTCAACTGAACCTTCCTTAAGCGAATCGCCAATCAGAATACGGCCCAGGTATTTATCATTTTTAGCGACATAAACCGGCGTGTAGCCCTCTTTTCCGGCTTCTTCCCCGTCTGTGGGGATGTTGGCGTCTTTCAGGCGGGACTCCAAAAGCCGGCGGCTTCCGGCAAGGATCGTTTCAGAGCCGGAAACATACTCAACCCCCTTTCCGGCAATCTCGCGCCTGACAGTGTCAGGTCCCGCCTTGCCTTCCGCGCCTGAATATTCCAAAATTGCCTTTGCAATGGGATGGTTTGATTCGCTTTCCGCCAGAACTGCGGTCTGGAAAAGGGTTTCTTTGCTTACGCCCGGCGCAAGTTCAAAAGCGGCAATGGAAAATTTTCCTTTTGTAAGGGTTCCCGTCTTGTCAAAAGCCACGGTTTTTACCCTATTTAGGGAATCCATATACGTTGCGCCTTTAACCATAATTCCCCGGCGGGACATTCCGCCAATCCCGGCGAAATAGCCCAAGGGGACGCTGACCACCAGGGCGCAGGGGCAGGAGATGACCAAAAGGATTAGGGCTCGGTAAAACCATTCGGTAAAGCGCGCCCCGCTGATAAGCAGGGGCGGCAAGATCGCCAGCAAAACAGCCCCACCTACCACAATGGGCGTATACCAGCGGGCAAAAGCCGTGATGAACCGCTCCGGCTTTGCCTTGGCTTCCCTGGCGGATTCAACCAGCTGGATTATCTTTGAAGCGGACGATTCCCCTGCGCTTTTAGTGGTTTTTACCTTCAGCACCCCGTCAATAGCCAAAGTGCCGGAAAATACTTCGCTGCCTATCGTAGCGGTAACCGGCTTTGATTCCCCTGTAAGCATCGAGGCATCTATCGAGCTTTTCCCGTCGATTACTATTCCGTCAAGGGGAATGCGCTCGCCTGGCCGGATCATTATAAAGCTCCCCGGGGCAACTTCCACGGCGGGTATTTCTTTCCAGGTTTCCCCGTCCCCGATCCTGGCCTTGTCCGGCCTTACCGCGAGAAGGGCGTCAATTGACGAGCGGGATTTATCTATCGCGGCATCCTGGATTATCTCACCGACCATATAGAAGATCATGACGGCGGCGGCTTCCGCCCATTCGCCAATCGCGAAAGCGCCTATGGTTGCTACAGACATAAGGAAATTCTCATCCAGGGCTTTGTCTTTACTTGATATAAGGTTCTTCGCGGCGTTTTTAAGAACCGGGAGGCCCGCCAAAAGCCAGGAGGCGAAGAAGAAAGCGAAGGACAGGAATTTTGATAAAAAATTCATCGACGACGCTGATAATAAATTTTGAACTGTGGCATATAAATCCTGAAAGGATCCAAAATGACCCAAGAGAATCCCCAAAGCCCACAAGGAAAAAGCCGCCGCGAAAACGGCTGTTCGTTTTGAATTGAATATACTTAAGTCTATTGCTTTCATAGGTTAATCCTCCGCCAAATGATCTCTGGCATATTTGATGATGGACTGGACGTGTTCATCGTCCAGCGAATAGTAGATTATCCGGCCTTCACGCCGGCCTTTTACCAGCCTTACCCGCTTAAGCGCCGCCAGGTGGTGGCTCACCGACGACACGCTTGCGCCGGCGCTGACGGAGAGGTCAAAAACGCAGAGTTCCCCCGCGCCAAGGGCATAGAGTATTTTTAGCCGGGTTGGGTCAGTCAGGACTTTAAAGAATTCCCCCAGGTTATCAAGAACCTTCTGGGCAGGGAGGTTTTCGGAAGCCTGATCTACCATTTCCTGGTTAAAAACAAGTATTTTATTTTCTAAAGCCATTGCATCCCTCACTTGAATATTTGTTCATTTGAACAATCATTCAAATATAAAAATACATCTGCTTGAGGTTTTTGTCAATATCATTTATGTTAATTTGTAAGAAAAATTTCCTTTGGAGACACCTTTTGTCAGAATCCCAAATAAATGCCGCAGACCGCATTGGCGTTGAGCCGGTTGGCCGGCTCTTGCTTCGCTTTTCCCTTCCGGCAATTACCGGAATGTTGGTAAACGCCCTTTACAACGTGGTCGACAGGATCTTTGTCGGCAGGGGCGTCAATGAGATAGCCCTGGGCGGCCTTTCGCTGGTATCCCCGCTTATGTCCCTTGCAATGGCCTTTGCCATGCTCTTTGGGATTGGATCGGCAAATATGATCTCAATACGCCTGGGCCAGGGCCGCAAAGAAGAAGCGGAAAACACCCTCAACCATTGCGTCCTTCTCCTTATAGCATCCAGTATTTTGCTTACCTTTGTTGGGCTCTTCTTTATGGACGAGATCCTTTCTGTAATGGGCGCGCAGGAAGGCAGCCTTGCCCTGGATTACAGCCGCCGGTATTTTAAGATAATACTTTACGGCTCAATACCCATGCAGGTTGGTTTTGGCTTGTCCCATTGTACCAGGGCGCAAGGCTTCCCAACCATTACGATGATTGCCATGTTTTTGGGCGCCGGGCTAAACACGATTCTTGACCCGCTTTTTATTTTTGTTTTCCGTTGGGGTGTCGAAGGGGCCGCGTGGGCTACCATTATTTCGCAGGCTGTTTCCTGTATCTGGATACTTTCTTTTTCTTTCAGCAAAAAGGCGGTTATTCATCTCAAACCGGCGGCTTTTAAGGCTTCGCTAAAAACTACGGTTGAAATAATGGGGTTCGGCTCTCCCCAGTTTATCATGCACATTGTTATGTCAGCCGTACAGATCATTATCAATACCAGCCTCGGCTGGTACGGCTCTGAAGCGCTGGGAGTCAGCAACGGCGGAGATATCGCCCTTTCGGGAATGAATATAATCGGCTCAATCTCAATGCTGATCCTTATGCCCGTGTTTGGTATAAACCAGGGCGCTCAGCCAATACTGGGCTACAACTACGGGGCGAAAAAATTTAACCGGGTGCTCAGGGCCTATCTTCTCGCAATATCCGCGGCTACATTTGTTTGCCTTATTGGCTTTATCGCCGCCGAGTGTTTTCCATTGGCTATGATCAGGCTCTTTGTTCCGGATGGGAGCGCCGCGCTTTACTCTTTCGCGCCCTGGGCTATGAGGGTAGCCCTGTTAATGCTGCCAGTGAATGGTTTTCAGATTGTCTCAGCCAATATGTTCACGGTAACAGGCCGCCCGAAAATTTCCATCGTTTTGAATATGCTAAGGCAATGCATTATCTTTATTCCCTGCCTTATCCTGTTTGGGAAGATCTGGGGGCTTTGGGGTGTCGCGGCGGCAGCCCCTGTGGCCGACGGCTTTTCTTTTATCTTTACCGGGACTATGATTTTCTTTGAACTACGAAAACTTAGGAAGCACAAATGAATGTATTAATAATAGGCGGAGCAGGGTATATCGGCAGCCATGTGGCAAGGGAATTTCTTGACAGGGGACACATGGTAACGGTTTATGACGATCTTTCCAGCGGGCTAAAGGAAAACCTTTTTCCCGAAGCCGCTTTCGTTTACGGTACAATCCTTGATTACCCGGCGCTGCTGGCAGCTTGCCGGGGGCTCCAGTCAGCCGCGTCAGGCGATGAGCCTTTTGACGCCGTTGTTCACCTCGCGGCGTTTAAGGCCGTGGGTGAATCAATGATAAATCCCGAAAAATATTCCCTTAACAATATCAGCGGAACGATAAACATTCTCAACGCAATGTCCGAGGCTGGAATAAAGCACATCATTTTTTCTTCCAGCGCGGCAATTTTTGGGCAGCCCCAATACCTGCCTGTCGATGAAAAACACCCGGTAAACCCCGAGAGCTACTACGGCTTTACCAAGCTTGAGATCGAGCGCTTTATGGAATGGTACGACAGGCTAAAGGGCATACGCTTTGCCAGCCTACGCTACTTTAACGCCGCTGGCTACGATGTAAAAGGGAGAATCTCAGGGCTGGAACAGAACCCGGCTAACCTGATTCCGGTGATCATGGAAGTTGCCGTGGGAATGCGGAAAGAGCTTTCGGTTTTCGGGAACGATTACGACACGAGGGACGGTACCTGCATCAGGGACTACATCCATGTAAGCGATCTTGCCTCGGCGCACGCGTCGGCCCTGGATTACATAAGCAAAAGCGACAGGAGCCTTACCGTCAACCTTGGGAGCGAAACCGGCACCACCGTACTGGAAATTCTTGACGCTGCCCGGCGTATTACCGGCAGGCACATACCTTCAAGCATTGCCGCCCGCCGCAGCGGAGACCCGAGTTTTCTTACAGCTTCATCAAAACTTGCCAGGGAGCTTTTAGGCTGGAAAGCGGATCATTCCAACATTGACACCATTATCCAAAGCACCTGGGAAATGTATAAAAGAACCGGCATAAGGGCATGAGAACTGCAATAGAAGGGAGCTTGCCATGAAAGAAAAGATTTTCGATTTTATTGACAATTCGTCTGACCTTGCGGCGGAGCTTGAAATAGGGCTTTGCAAGTATCCCGCGATTTCGCCGGAGTCGGGGGGCGAAGGGGAGCTGGACAAATGCGAATTCCTTGCGGCCTGGCTAAAGGCCCATGGGATAAATCAGCTTGGGCGTTACGACGCCCCCGACCCCCGTGCAAAAGGCGGCGTCAGGCCAAACTTGGTGGCAACCATTCCCGGAAAAAACGATCCATCGGGAAAAAACCCACGCTTCTGGGTGATGAGCCACATCGATGTAGTTCCGCCCGGCGAGGCTTCTTTTTGGAACAGCGATCCCTGGAAGGCAATTATCGCCGAAGGGGGCGTGCGAAGCGACGGGACTCTGCTGGGCAAGCGAGTTATTGGCCGGGGTGTGGAAGATAACCAGCAGGGGCTTTGCTCTTCGGTAATAGCGGCGCTGGCTCTGGTCAAGCAGGGGATTACCCCGAGCAGGACGGTAAAACTCCTCTTCGCGTCGGACGAAGAGATCGGCAGCGTTTACGGCCTTCAATGGCTCATTAAGAATCATCAAGATCTTTTCCAAAAAAACGACATGGCCATAGTTCCGGATTCAGGCTGCGCTTCGGGGGCGGAGATTGAAATCGCCGAAAAAAGCCATGTATGGGCAACGTTTACCACAAAGGGAATTCAAACCCACGCCGCCCATCCGGAGCATGGCGCAAACGCCTACCTTGCCGGAGCGGATCTGACAGTACGGCTTCACTACGAGCTTTCGGAAAAATTCTCAGACAGAAACCCGCTTTTCGATCCTCCATGCTCTACATTCCAGCCCACAAAAAAAGAGCCCAACATACCTAACATTAACACTGTTCCGGGCGAAGACGCTTTCCACTACGATATGCGGATACTTCCCTCTGTTTCGGTTGATGACGTTTTTAAGGAAGTTGATCGCATTAAGGCCGAAGTTGAGGCCAGGCACAAAGTAACGATTGAATACAAAATTGATTACCAAACCGAATCCCCTCCCACTTCGCAGGATTCCCCGCTGGTAAAATTCCTTTCCAACAGCATAAAGGAAGTGTATAAGGTTGAAACCAAACCTATAGGCATCGGCGGCGGAACCTTCGCGGCATACTTGCGGAAACTGGGCATCGATTGCGCCGTGTGGGCGCGTTTTGACGGCACTGCCCACCAGCCCAACGAGTACGCCCTTTTGGATAATATCCTTGGGGACGCAAAGGTCATGGCACTGATGATGATCTCTGAATAATAGTGATTATCACTTCCGTTGAGGAACTGCCCGCCGCACTTGCCGCCTCATTAAGCGCTGAAGAAAGGGCTCTGATCCAAAAACTAAAAGACTCTCCCTTGCGCTTCGCCGTAACGTCCAATTTCGCTTCTTTGGCAGCCCCTGAGCGCAATGATCCAATAAGGCGGCAATTTATCCCGGATCCACTTGAGGAAATGGCTGATCCCTTTGCATTGGACGATCCTTTAGGGGAAGAGCATTACCGCCTTACAAGCCGGCTGGTGCATCAGTACAGCGACCGGGCGCTGCTTCTTGCCGGCGGCCCCTGCGCCGGTTACTGCCGCTACTGCTTTCGCCGCGCCAGGATGAGCAGCGCCTTTATCAGCGGCGCGGAGCTTGAACCGGTTTTAATCTGCCTGGAATCCCGTCCCGGCATACGGGAAATTCTAATTTCAGGCGGAGATCCCTTAACCACCGATGACGGAAAACTGGACGAGCTTTTTGCAAAACTCCGCAAGGCGCGGCCTAGAATACTAATCCGCCTGTGCAGCAGGGTACCGGTAACAGACCCGAAAAGGTTAGGAAATCAAACTATTGGACTTCTTCGCCGCTTTAAGCCCTTGAGGGTTGTTACCCACATTAACCACGCAAAAGAGCTTTCGCCTGACACAAGGGAGGCCCTGATCTCCCTTGTAGAAGCGGGGCTCCCGGTACATGTACAAACCGTGCTGCTTAAGGGAATCAACGACAGCGCCGAAACCCTCGCTTTGCTATTCCGGGAATGCCTCAACCTGGGCCTTTCGCCTTATTACCTCTTTCAGCTCGATCTTGCTCCCGGCACCGCTCATTTCAGAGTTCCCTTGAAAAAAGGCCTTGCCATTTACAGTGAGCTGGGACAGCAAATCTCCGGACTTGCCCTGCCGACCTATGCTGTAGATCTGCCTGGCGGCGGCGGAAAAATCCGCTTAAGTGAAGATATGATTGCGGGCGAAAAAGATGGGGTATTTTTACTAAAGGGTTATGATGGAAAGCTGTGGAAGTATCCGGCTGGGTAATGAGCGAAGCTACCCAGCCGGAAGGCCACAAATGTTAGTTTGCTGCGATAAACCGTTCCATATCGGCCATTGCCGACTTGTACTGGTCGATCAATTTTTGAATTTCATCCAATGTGCTGGCTGCAATTTTTTGGCCTTGATCAAGCGCAGCTTGAACTCGAGTTTGCTCTCTGGTGATCCTTGCTTCCAACTGTTCAATTTGGGCTTTTAACTTTCTATAGGTATCTGCGTCACTATTGCTCATGTTCTGCGTTCTGAGAGCGCTCAAAACTGATTCAAATTGCGTAGAATTAGTTTTTGCATCGTTTAACGTTTGCTGGGCGCTTTGTTTGGTCTGAGTCGATGTCGGCAGTGAAGACCCGCCTGCCTGTTGAGCGAACACTATTATACCGACAAAAAGCAGCATAATGGTTACTAAAAGAGTCCGTTTCATATAAAACCTCCAATAAAACAAATAAATATGGTAAAAATTTCACCATTATTGTATTATTATCGAATTTTGCTTATGAGTTGTCAAGGTTTATACCAAGAGAAGATAAATTTATGTTTTAAACGTTCACTATTTTCCCGGTTTGGAGCCGATGAGGGTAAAGCTTAAGCCTGTTTGATAGCGTTCCGCGCTTTCAGGGTTGGTAATTTTGTCAGAGGCGTAAAAGCCCACCGAGCCTGTAGAAAAATCCTTGGTATGGGCATACATTGTAGCCCACACCTTGCCCTCGTTGTCTTTTATGGTAATTTCCAGAAATTTCGGAGCTTTTGGATCGCGTTTTGCAGGTTCCGGCATATTATCCCCCAAGTATCGATACTGTGTTATAATTATTATAAATAACCCCTATTTATTTTGCAACTATCCATGAGGAGATATGATTATGACCGGGAGAGAGCTTTTAGACAGTATAAATAAAACAAAGGCATCTGAGCTTTTTTCATCATTATATGGCGCGGAAAACGTTTACGCGGCAAGGCTGCGCTACAGGCATTTGATTGAAGGGCTGATGCAGGGCTTTACAGGCGAAAAATTCCCGGAAACAGCAGGGGATTTGCGAGTTTTTTCGGTTCCCGGCCGTACCGAGCTGGGTGGGAACCACACAGATCATAACCGGGGCAAAGTGCTTGCCGCTTCGATCCAGCTTGACGCTGTGGCGGTTGCCGCCCCACGTCAGGATATGCAGGTTTTTTTTCATTCCAAAGACCATCCTGACGTTAAAATTGATATTTCCGATCTTTCCCAAGCAGAAGAAGAAAAAGGGAGGACCGAAGCCCTTGTGCGCGGGATTGCGGCGGAACTAACGGCACGGAGATTGCCGTTGCGTGGATTTACCGCCAATGCGGACAATATGGTGTTATCCGGCTCTGGGCTTTCCTCCAGCGCGGTAGTAGAGGTTCTTATTGGCAAAATTTTCGACAGCCTTTACGGGGGCGGCAAAACAAGCGCCCTTGAGCTGGCGAAAATCGGGCAAAAGGCGGAAAATGCTTACTTTGGAAAACCTTGCGGCCTGATGGATCAAACAGCCTGCGCTTCCGGCGGGGCGGTGGCTATCGACTTTGAAGATCCTGCCAACCCCAAGGTAAGGGAGATAGGTTTTGATCCGGCCTCTTTCGGCTATGCCTTTTGCATAGTTAATACTAAAGGAGATCATTCCGATCTTACCCCCGACTATGCGGCGGTTCCCGCCGAGATGAAAGCAGCTGCTTCTTTTTTTGGAAAATCTGTGCTTAGGGAGCTGGATGAGGGGGAATTCTTTTCCCGTTTGCCGGATTTAAGGAACACAGTCGGCGACCGGGCGATTTTAAGGGCTATGCACTTCTTCAGCGAAAATCGCAGGGTGGCTGCGATGCTCGCCGCCCTTGAGGAAATGGCCGCGCCTCCGGCAGAAAGGGCAATGGATGCCTTTCTTGCCCTTGTCAGGGAATCCGGGGATTCGTCCTGGGAATTACTGCAAAATATTTACTCGCCAAAAAATTTAAATGCGCAGGGTTTGGGCCTTGCCCTGGCCTTGACCAAAAATTTCCTCAATTCATCAAGCTCAGGTAAAGGCGCCTGCCGAGTGCATGGCGGCGGGTTTGCCGGGACTATTCAGGCTTACATCCCTACGGAAAAGCTAAAAGACTACCGCGATTTATTGGAAGGCGTTTTTGGAATCGGAACCGTTACGGTTTTGAAGATTAGGCCTCAAGGCGCTATTGAGCTAAACTTTAAGCAGGTTTAATGGCTTCCCAAAAATATATCGCAGAAATAAAAAAAATAAGTTCGGTGCTTGCGGCAGAGTGTTCCGCCCTGAGTTTCGGATCAAAGGTACATGCGGTGTACAATCCCCTTGTTTATGCCTCCCGCCCATACAATATGTACCTTGAACTTGCCGGCTCTTCCCCCAAGAAGATTATTTTTCTGGGCATGAATCCTGGGCCCTGGGGTATGGCGCAGACCGGCGTTCCTTTTGGCGAAGTCGCCGCGGTGAGGGACTGGCTCGGTATTCAGGCGGCAGTAAGCAAACCTGAAAGAGAACACCAAAAGCGCCCAATTGATGGCTTTGGCTGCAAAAGGTCAGAAGTTTCAGGCCGCCGCCTCTGGGGCCTTTTCCGTGAACGCTTCGGTTCTCCTGAGAATTTTTTTCGCGAGCATTTTGTCGCGAATTACTGCCCCCTTGTCTTTATGGATTTTTCAGGCGCTAATGTTACGCCCGACAAGCTTTCGGCGGAAGAAAGCGCCCCTCTGTTTGAAATTTGCGACCGCGCCCTTGCGAAAACAATCGAGCTGCTTGAACCTGAGTGGGTAATCGGCATAGGGGGCTTTGCGGAAAAAAGAATTCATAGCGTAAAAGAACAGATTAAACACAAATTTTATATCGCGAAAATACTTCACCCCAGCCCCGCGAACCCAAGGGCAAACACTGGCTGGCAGGGAGAGGTTATAAAGAGCCTTACAGATCTAGGCGTATGGGAAAAATAAACTGCACAATGCCCACTAAAGCGGGCATTATTAATGGTATTTCAATAAGTTTCATAGGTCTTTAAAAAATTCTCTTGCCGTTACTATATTTTTCTCTTTGGGAAAATGCTTTTTATTTCCTGTGATTAAATAATCAGCATCTCCGCCTTTATATACATCATAAAATGATTTATCATCTTCATCAATAAATTGTATGTTTTGATATTTCGCCATTACATAATCGCCCTCTTTGGAAATAAAATCTATAATAAAATTAACCGATTCTTTATTCAACATAAACTTGTCGCTATTGAGAAGCTCCAAATACTCAACAAAAATATTATTGTCATAAACTATTGTCATATTTTTATTAAATACAAGATTTAATAATTTTGCAGAAAATCCTTGCGGAGATAACAAAGCGGAAATAATAATATTTGTGTCTAATACTACCTTCAATTTTTACGTTCTTTCCTTGCTTTTTTTATCTCAGTGTTTATCTCCTCTAAAGTCATTTTATGAGTTCCGTTTTTTACCGATTGTTGTTGTAAAAGTTTAACCGCATTTATTGCTTTTGCCCTTCTGACAGCCGAAAGAGTTTCCTCAAGGGTTTTATCGGTTAATGGGATCAATAAAGCTACAGGTCTCCCATTATTTGTGACAACCATTTCCTGTTCCTGAGGTAATGTCGCCCAAATATTGGCAGCTCCTGTCCTAAAGTCCCTTATCGTAACAAATCTCATGCAAATTTACCCCTAATAGTATACCTAAACCATATTGCCTTATATTTGTCAACACGCACAATTTAGGTAATTATAGGTTCCCTCATGATAGCAACCGATTCAACCTCTTCACGAAATCAACAGACATCGTCCACTTATTTCGATAGTAGACGGTTTAACCTCTTGACGAAGTCTGAAGGCTCCTTTAGCTTCACTCCTTCAACCAGCAGCGCCTGATCGAGCAGCACTCCGGAAATATCGGCTATACGCTCTTCGTCATCCGTTTCCTTAAGTCTGGTTACAATGGGATGCTCGCCATTTACTTCCAGAATCGGCTTGATGTCAGTTATGTCAGACTGGCCCAGGGCTTTGAGCATTTGCGCCATTTGCAGCGTGGGATCGTTTTCGTCAGCTACAATACAAGAAGGGGAATCGTGAAGGCGGCGTGAAAGCTTAACGTCCTTTACCCTGTCGCCCAGGGCCTTTTTGATTTTTTCGATGACAGGCTTTATTTCCTTTTCCGCCGCTTTGTCCGCCTTCTCTCCCAATTCTTCGTCAGCGCCGGAACGGTTCACGGCTTTTAGCTCCCACGACGAGGAAAGTCCTTCGGACTTTCCTTTCGCAGTTCCTTCGGAACTGCTGGTTCGATAGCTATGCAGGGTAGGTATCACAAGGTCATCAATCTCGTCGTCCATGATTAGCACTTCAATGCCCTTGGCTGTATAGGCTTCCAAAAGCGGAGAGGCTTTGAGGGTTTTTTCGTCACCGCCGGTAATGTAGTAGATGTTCTTTTGATCGCTTTTCATCCGGGAGACATAGTCAGCAAAGCAGGTCCAGCCTTCAACGGATGAGCTTTTGAACCTGACTAAATCCTGAATCGCTTCGCGGTTAGCATAGTCCTGGTACAGCCCTTCCTTCAAAGGCCGGTTAAACTGGCTAACGAAAGTTTCCCAGTTTTGCTTTGCCTCTTCGTCCCCAGCTGCAGCCTTGTCTGCCAGAGACTTAAACTCGGAAAGGAGTTTTTTTACCGAGGCATTTTTTATGTTGATCAGTATTTTGTTTTGCTGGAGAATCTCACGGCTAACGTTGAGCGGGAGGTCTTCCGAATCGATAACCCCGCGTATAAAGCGAAGCCAGGTGGGCATTAGCTCTTTGTCGTCATCGGTGATAAACACCCGCTTTACGTAGAGCTTTACGCCCGGGTGGTAGTCCACATGGTACAGATCGAACGGGGCTTTTTTTGGCACGTAAAAAAGGGTGGAGTACTCAAGTGTCCCCTCGGCCTTTGTGTGGATGTAGAAAAGCGGATCGTCCGAATCGTGGCCAAGGCTCTTGTAAAACTCCTTGTAGTCCTCATCTTTTAGTTCCGATTTGGCGCGGCGCCAAAGAGCAGTACCGGAATTGATCCTTTCGCATTTGATTTTACTGCCTTTCTCCTTCCCTTTGTCGTCGTATTCTTTCTCGTCATAGGTAAGGTAAATTGGAAAAGCCACGTGATTGGAATAGCGCTTTATTATGTCTTCGATGGACCAGCGGTTGGCAAATTCAAGCCCCTCTTCGGTCAGGTGGAGAATAACGGTAGTGCCCTGGCTGTCGCGGCCATAGGGCTCTATGTCGTAGCCATCCTTGCCGTCGCTTGTCCATTTCCAGGCGGCTTCTTCCGCGGCCTTGCGGCTTATAACCTCAATTTTATCAGCCGCCATAAAAGCCGAATAGAAACCTACCCCGAACTGGCCTATAAGGTTTGAATCCTTTTTCGCATCGGCTGACATTTTTTCAAGAAACGCCTTTGTCCCGGAGCGGGCAATAGTTCCAAGGGAATCAGCAAGGTCGGCTTCGTTCATCCCGATGCCGTTGTCGGATACCGTAAGGGTCTTTTCGTCTTTATTAAAAGAAATATCA
>Ga0268262_10004941_pt1 | contig 13462 bp, 10 predicted proteins | sample TergutNc150P3_FD_190354 | JGI IMG/M metagenome (GOLD analysis project Ga0268262, IMG submission 190354) | Nasutitermes corniger P3 segment gut microbial community from laboratory colony in Florida, USA - Nc150 P3 (SPAdes) (version 2) | ecosystem: Host-associated > Arthropoda: Insects >... | reverse complement strand
TCGCCTTTTCAGGCGACGCTGTGATTGACCTTTCCCTCTGGGGCGAATTAAGCCTTCACCCCGAAAAATTAAAACTTATAGAAGAAGTTGTCTCACGCCCCGAATTGGCGTTGATTGTCGAAACTTCAGGCGTCGGTTGGAAAAACGAGGAAGCTGATAAATGCGCCGAATTGGTAAAAAACGCAAGAAGCAGAAAAAACGCTCTGCCGCCTTTATCGTGGATTATCTCCATGGATACTTGCGATCCTCAACGCTACTCGGAATTGCACGGAGCGGGTTTTGCCGAGGCGGAAACTTTCGCCAAAAAACTTTTTTCTTTGTTTCCAAACGACACTTATGTGCAGGCGGTGCGTATAAAGGGTTCGGAGGACGATACCGAAAAATTTTACCGTTATTGGAAAACGGCGGCTCCAAAAAACGAAAAAAATATCATTATTCAAAAATACGATGATTTCTGCGGCGTTCTGGAGAAAAAACAGGCTTCCGACATTTCGCCGATTATTCGTCAACCTTGCTGGCACATCATGAGGGACTTGCCTGTTTTAATAAACGGAGATGTCCCCTTGTGCAGAGAAAATCTTTCGGCGTTAAAAGGAGAAAAAAAGGATGTACTCGGAAACGTGTTCGCGGACTCGCTTGAAACCATTTGGCAAAACGGAGATAAATACTACAAAGAACAATGCGGAAAAAAATACGCAGGACTTTGCGCGGAGTGCGATGAATACTATACCTACAATTTTTAATGAAACAATCATTCCCTACACCGCTGTCGGCGGCAAAGAGAAAATAGCTTCCTCAGGAATTTCAGCGGTTGTTTTAAATCGTTCCGGTCAGTATCAAAACAGAACAATTTTTTCGGAACTGGAAAAAATCGGCTTTGATAATATCATTTCTGTAGAATCCTGCGCTCCTCATTACGACATAGAAGACCTATCAGGGCGTTTTCCCTTTGTGCGTTTTATTCTGCCCGAAAAAGAATTGAACTTGGGCGAGCAGATAAACCTTGCCGTATCCGATATTGACACCCCTCTTTTTTATGTTTTTCACAGCGACATGAAAATAATCGCCGGAGGAACCGCGAAACGAATGGCGGAAAGATTAAACGTCAATTCCGATGAAAAAGATAATTTTGAAAGCGGTTTTAAAAGTCTTTGCACTGTCCCTATAATAATGAATTCAAATTACGAGGTATTACCAACCATCGTAGTTCCCATGACGCACCGCAGAAAAATGAATCCTGTTTTTTTGGAACCGCAGAACGAAGACGATTTAAGCCTGTATCCTTTTGACGGAGCCGGTATCTATGACAGACAGCGGTTTATCAACATGGGCGGATTTGACACAACGTTAATTACTCCTTTTTGGCAGTTAATGGATTTTGGTTTTAGAGCAAACCTTTGGGGGGAAAAAATATCGCTCAGCGTTAAATTAAAACTTTCATATAATGGGGATTTACCCGCGGAAAAATTTACCGTAGACGACAGTTACAAGCGTTTTTACATGAAAAATCTGGCTCCGGTATTCAGAAACGATTACGCTCATCTGCCCTTTTTCGGTTTTCTCTCTTATTTATTTAATTCCGCAGATGATCCTTTTTCCTCTTGGGAAGAATTCAAAGAGTGCAGAAAATGGGTGGCGAAAAATAAATTCCGCTGGAAACGAGATGCCCGGGATGTAACAAACCAATGGGACTCAGCACCCGAAAAAACGAGGCTTAATTGACAGCCGTAATATTGCAGGCAAGAATCGATTCTTCAAGACTGCCCGGAAAAAGCCTGCTCTTACTGGACGGAAAGCCGCTTGTATTCCGAGTAATGGAAGCGTTAAACCAAGTACCCGCCGATGTCAGAATACTCGCCTGCCCTGAAGATTCGCTTTTGTCTTTTACCTATTTAGCGAAGGAAGCGAATTTTCAAATACTGGCAGGTCCCAAAGAAGATGTCCTTGAACGATACTGCATGGCGATCCGCAAGTATTCGATAGACAGAGTTATAAGGGCGACAGGCGACAATCCGTTTGTATTCGCCGATGCCGCCGCCTCGATTAACGATGAAGCCGTCTCCCTAAAAGCCGATTACGCAGGCTACGGGGAACTTCCCTACGGAGCGGGCGTTGAATCCGTCGCCGCTTCCGCCCTCCTTCGCGCCTGTGAGCAGGCAAAACTCCAGCCCGAACGCGAGCACGTCTGCCCGTACCTGTACAACCACCCTGAATTGTTTAATATTCACCGCCCCCCCGCTCCCGCCCGCTGGCATTACCCCGATATCCGCCTTACCGTTGACACACAGGAAGATTTTGACAGAGCGAAAGAATTATACGCCGAACTAAAAAACGAACAAAACAGATATAATGGAGAGACAATTATAAAAAAATATGCGAAAATGTTTTAAATGAACCCGGCATGGATATTGATAGTCCCCTGCTGTGAGGAAGGGCGCGGCGGCGGTCATTTAAACAGATGTATTTCGCTCACAAATGAACTGCGCTATGCGGGGCGCGAAGCCTATCTTTTAATACCGGAAAAAACCGAGCAAATCACAAATTTTTTAGAATCAAGAGAGTTTAATATGTCATGGGTTTTAAACAAAAATCAAGTAAACCGCCCCTTTGCCCTGATTGTTTTAGACCGTTACCAAACTCCGAATGCTGAGCTTCTGCACTGGAAAAAACTCGCGCCTGTAATCGGTATAGACGAAGGAGGGCGGCATCGCGACAATTTTGATTTTCTTATAGACATACTAATCCCGGAAGGATTTGCCCCCCCTGCCGCTAACATAACTTCCATCGGTTTACTGGAATTACCCAAAAAAAGAAAATCCGAAACCGATAAAAAGAACGAAAAATTAAAAATTTTAATAAGCTTCGGCCAGGAAGACGCCGCCGGTCTCGGACTTAAGGCGATAAATAAACTGGCGGAAAGCAATATAAATGACGCTGAAATAACCTTATTGAAAGGCAGCTTAAACAAATCGGAAACTCCTATCCCCGATTATGTAAAAGTGTCGGAATCTATTCCCAATCTTGCGGATCATCTTTATGAATACGACATAGTAATAACCCACTACGGTATCACAGCCTACGAAGCGTCATACGCCGGTGTAAATGTTTTTCTGGATCACCCTACTTCGTATCATAAAAAAATAGCCAAAGCGGCAGGGTTTTCTGATATTAATGATCTTACCGCGAACACGGAAGAGAAGAATTTTACCACGAACCACACGAACCAACACGAACTAAAACAAGAAAAAATAGCGAACCTAATAAGCTCATTTAATCCGCAGATAAACAAAAACTGCCCTGTCTGCGGAAAAGCGTCAAACAAACACAGTATAGCTCGTTTCCCCGATCGCACTTACCGGCGCTGTTCCAAGTGCGGAACAATTTACATGGACAGGGCGAATCCGGCTCCGATTGAGTACGAGAAAGAGTATTTTTTTGAATCATATAAAAAGCAATACGGGAAAACCTATTTAGAGGATTTTCCGAATCTTATCGCAATGGCGAAACGCAGGCTAAAAGTTATTTCACGGATACTTCGCTTAAAGAGCGCGGAGGAGCAAAAACTGCAAAATCCGGAGAGCATTTACTACCCGCCCATTGTTCTTGATATCGGCTGCGCTTACGGCGCGTTTCTTTCGGCAGCGAAAGAAGAAGGATTTTTGCCGTTTGGAATTGATCCCGCTCAAGATGCGGTAACTTATGTGCAGGAAACGCTTAGTATTCCAGCCGTTCAGGGATTTTTCCCTAATTATCCGCTTGTAACTAATAGCTCTCAGCTCTACGACGCTGTTACACTGTGGTATGTTATCGAGCATTTTACAGACTGCGTTCCCGTGTTAGCCGAAATAAAAAAACTTTTAAAACCCGGCGGAATTTTAGCGTTTTCAACTCCTTCATTCTCTGGAGTCAGCGGACGCAAGTCTCTTCGCGATTTTTTAAAAAACAGCCCCGCTGATCACTTTACAATCTGGTCGCCGAAAATGTGCAAAAGAGCGCTTTCCATCGCCGGCTTTAAAGTAAAAAAAATAGTAATGTCAGGCTGCCACCCCGAACGTTTCCCGTATCTGGGAAAATACGCGCAAGACAAGGAAAGCCGCTTGTATAAACTGCTTATGGCTGTCAGCAAAATTTTACACTTAGGCGATACTTTTGAAGTTTACGCGAAAAGACGATAACTACGGCAATTCAAGTATATCTATAACTTGATTTGCAAAAACACGTATTACGCGTTCCGCCGATTCAAACACAACAATATCAGGCTTATACAAATCGATGTATTCCTGAAAATGTTCTAAAGTAACATAATTAAAATTATGCATAATTACTCTGCCAAAATGCTGAGGCAGATAATCTGGAAACCAATTCGTGTAACTGTCACATATAAACAAAATCACAGGTAAACTTAAATCCTCATTTTCAAACTCAACAGCGTCATCAAAAAATCTTGCTTCAATCTTCTTATATTTTTTTTCTTGTTTTAAATTTAATTTTGACGACCCGTTAGCAAAATATTTTATATCCACATCATCAAATGTAAACGATTTTAAATTAGGAAAATATTTATTAATATGCTTCATCAATTCCATGTAAGCTATAAACGAACCTGTTTCATTGTAATGGCACAAAGCATAGATATCTCCCGTTTTAGGATATAACAGCCGGTTTTCTTTTTCCCGCAAAAGGCTTTCTTTTATGCAAAAAAAATCTATATTTGTATTGGCGGAAATATAATCCGTAACAGCATCCAAAGAAGTCGGATCGGGGCCTTTAATGACAAAATCAGAATAATATTCAGGGTAAACAGATTCCTTATCGGTGCATAACATAAAGACAAAAGGTATATTTTTTCCGCTTAAGTATTTATTAATATTATTCAGTTTCGCTGATAATTCGTACAATCTAGTATCATCAAGCCAGCGCTGTCCCTGCCATATAGGCAAAAGCAGGTTGAAATGCGTGTTAAAATGATGTCCCTCTTTCCCTATAATTACCTTAGACGTTCCGTCAAGATAAGAACTGCTTAGAAAACCATACGTTTTTTTATATAAATTTATAAGCTTTTCTCTAAAACCGGTACTATCCTTAAACCACGCGTCAAATTCACGGATAAATATATCGGGGTGTTTTTTTAAATCGGAAATAAGCGGAAAACTTTCAAGCCTTCTGTTTTCCAGAACAGAAATTCTTTCCGATGATAAATTCACAAAAACAAGAGGCAGAATCATCATTAAGAAAAATATAAAAATAAAGATTTTGTTATAAAACCGCATTTTTACCCCCTAAAATCTGAAATAAATAAACGGATTATATGACGTAGAAGTTACAATAACTATGCATAAAAAGAAAAGAAGAAAAATTAATACGGCGGATACCCACTTTTGAACAATGTCAAGTTTCGCATCGGCGGAACAGCGTACTTTTAAAATACCATACAGCTGTTTCATCACAGGGGTCGACGCAAGAATAGCCAGACACAGCATATAAATTATTCCGGGACTGAAATAATACTGCGGCGTAAACATGACATTCTCGGGTTTTACAGCGCCGAACATTATTCCAAGATACGACAGCGCGTAATGCAGATTCGGGGAGCGGAAAAAGACCCAGCCGACTACAACGGCAAACATGGTAATAACATAACGCAGAGGTGTAAATTTTTTGTTATTTACTTCCCTTCCTTTAAACAGGCGTTCAATGACTAAAAATAAACCGTGCCAAAGCCCCCAGACAAGAAAATTAAAACTGGCTCCGTGCCAAAACCCGGTTACGATAAAAACAATCAGCAAATTGACATAAACATTTCCTTTTTTGTTTCCGCCGAGAGGTATGTATACATAATCTTTGAACCACGATGACAGTGACATATGCCATCTGCGCCAAAATTCGGTCATGGTTTTTGATATATACGGATAATTAAAGTTTTCCAAAAATTCAAAACCGAACATTTTTCCTAGACCGATAGCCATATCGGAATAACCTGAAAAATCAAAATAAATCTGGAACGTATAACAGACTATTCCAAGCCACGCGACAGGGGCCGTATTTTCCATCGCAGGATTGATAAATACCAAATCGGCAACATAGCCCACGTTGTTGGCGATAACAAGTTTTTTCGCAAGACCTATTATAAACCTTTGCGCTCCTAACATAATTTTTTCATCAGATTCATTGCGGCTGTATATTTGTTTTTCAATATCAATGTATCGAACTATGGGTCCCGCTATCAACTGCGGGAAAAAAGAAATATAAAAAGCAAGCAAACCGGGATTTTTTTGAACATTTACCTTTTGCCGGTACAGATCAATAACATACGACATTCCCTGAAATGTAAAAAACGATATTCCTATAGGTAAAACAATATTACGAAGCGCAAGGCTTGTATTAAATACGCTATTAACGGTATTAATCGTAAAATCCAGATATTTAAAATAAAACAAAACTCCTAAATTACAGACAACTGAAAGAATAAGCAAAACCTTTGCGAGAATCTTCTTTTGAGCGGTCATACTTGAATGAATAAACATGCCAAAGGTATAGTTTATTACTATTGACAGCAGCATTACTAACACATACTTTGGTTCGCCCCATGCGTAGAAAAATAAACTGGCAAGCATTAAAAAATAGATACGGTAATTTTCTTTGAGTAAATAATAGCCTATAATTACCAGCGGTAAAAAAAAGAATAAAAAAATTGACGAACTAAATACCATAATTGTCTCCTTGCAAATAATACTACATAATCATATTTTTTAAAATATACCTAATTTTATCATTTGGAAACGCTCACATCTGCCAATTCCGGAACTTCAATGATATCATCGAATTCAATTGACACCGATTCATACACAACGATATCAGGTTTATATTTTTCGATATATTCTTCAAAGTGTTTTATATTCATACGATGAATAAAAATCGCTCTGCTGAAATGAGACGCAAGAAATTGTGATATAAATTTTTTCTCTTCATTTGGGGAATAATACCCGATGTAACTATCGCAAAAAACCAGAATTACAGGTAAATTCGGATTCTTATTCTCATAAGCCGTATATTCCCAAGGAAACAACCATTTCACATCAATATCATTAAAAAAGGACGGATCAAGTTTTTTATATGTTTGTTCTTTTTTTAATGATACAACAGGTTCCTGCACACCTTCGTAATATTTGTCATAGGTTATTTCAATATCGTCTATTTCAAACGGAGTTATCTTTGGGAAATAAATATTGATATGTTTCATTAACTCGCGGTACGCGAAAAAAGCCCCTATTTCGGTATAATGGCTTAAATCACCGGAGGATACAGGGTACAGCAAGTAATTATCCTTTTCCGCCAGTAAAGCCTGTCTGATATTAAAAATATCAATATCGGTATTTTCTTTAAGATAATCGGTTATTAAATCAAGCAGTGCCGATTCAGACCCTCGTTTGAATAATTTAGGATAAAATTCAGGGTATATTTCTTCTTTAAAGGCGCACAGCATAATCAAAAACGGTATACCTTTCTTGCCCAAGTACACTTTAATTTCTTCAAGTTTATTCGCCAGATTCGCCAACTGCCCGTCAGAAAAAATTTGCTCTCCCTTAAATCTTCGTATTAATGAACTATTCTTTCCTCCATAAAAATGATGTCCGTTTTCACCGACAAGGTAAATAAAATCTCCTTTCTTATACATGTATTTGTTCATCCATGTATTCATTCCCATAACATTGTATACGGAGATCAGCTGTTCTCTGAAACCGATACTGTCTTTAAACCAGTCGTCGAAACTCTGAAGAAATTTTACCGGATGTTTTTTTATATCGGCAAGTTTCGGATGATCGGCAAGCATACGGTTTTCCTGAACGGAAATCCTGTTTTTTGATAAATCAACAAAAATAAGAGGCAGAATCAAAATTAATAAAAAAATAAAATTAAAAAATTTATTGAAAAACCGCAATTTTATCCCCTAAAACCTAAAATAAATAAACGGATTGTATGATGTAGAAGTTACAATGACTATACAGAAAAAGAAAAGAGCAAAGATTAATACAAATGTTATTGATTTATAAATAACGGTATATTCCGCGCGGGCAGAACAGCGCGTTTTGAGAAAGCCGTATAATTGTTTCATCACAGGCGTCGAAGCAAAAGCGGACAAACACAGCATAAAAATATTTCCATAGTTAAAATAAAACCTTGTCGTAAAAATCACATTCTCCGGTTTTACAATACCGAACATTATTCCAAGATACGACAGCGCATAACGCATGCTTGGAGATTTAGCGAAAACAAAGCCGATTACTACTATTAACATTGTAAGAATGTACCGCAGAGGAACAAAAATTTTATTTTTTACTTCCCCTGCTTTAAACAGGCGTTCAATGATTAAAAATAAACCGTGCCAAAGCCCGAAGACAATAAAAGTAAAACTTGCCCCATGCCAAAATCCGACAAGAAAGAATACAATAAATAAATTGGCGTATACATTCCCTTTTCTGCTCCCTCCGAGCGGTTTGTATACATAGTCCATGAACCATGATGACAGCGATATATGCCATCTGCGCCAGAATTCGGTTATGGTTTTTGATATATACGGATAATTAAAGTTTTCCATGAATTCAAAACCGAACATTTTGCCAAGCCCTATTGCTATATCGGAATAACCTGAAAAATCAAAATAAACTTGGAATGTACAGCAGATTATTCCAAACCACGCGACAATAGCCGTATTTTCCGCCGCCGGATTCGCGAATACCAAATCGGCAACATAGCCCATGTTATTTGCTATTACAAGTTTTTTCGCAAGCCCTGCTATAAATCTTTGCGCTCCGGATATAAATTTTTCAATGTTTTCATCGCGGTTATATATTTGTTTTTCAATATCAATATAACGAACGATAGGTCCCGCTATCAGCTGCGGGAAAAAAGAAATATAAAAAGCCAGCAAGCCCGGATTTTTTTGAACGCTTACCTTCTGCCAGTACAGATCAATAACATACGACATTCCCTGAAACGTAAAAAAAGATATTCCTATCGGTAAAACTATATTACGAAGCGCAAAATCGGCGTGAAAAGCGCGGTTTATCGTGTTAATTGTAAAATCCATATACTTAAAATAAAACAGAATGCCTAAATTGCACGCAACCGATAAAATAAGGAAAGTTTTTGCAAGTATTTTCTTTTGAGCGGATATACTTGAATGTATAAATAAACCGAAAGTATAGTTTATTGCTATTGACAGTAACATTATTAAAACATACCTTGGTTCGCCCCAAGCGTAAAAAAACAAACTGGCAAGCATCAGAAAATAGATACGGTAGTTTTTTTTGAGCAGATGATACCCAATAATTACCAACGGAAGAAAGAAAAATATAAAAATTGACGAACTAAATACCATAATCTGTGTTTCTGCAGTAAACATATTCAGTATATGTTACTACCACCCTCCCCCCCGGACGGTTTTGTCAATTCAGGAATCTCATTAACAGATTCGGCGAAAATTTCAACGTTTCCAATTGTTTCAAATAAAACAATATCGGGCTTATATTTATTAACATATTCTTTTAAATTTTTAATATTAAACCAATGAATAAAAACGGCTTTGCCGAAATGCGACGCTAGAAATTGCGTTAAAAACTTTTTTTCATTAAATTTGTCCCAAACTCCGCTGTAACTGTCGCGAAATACAAGAATTACAGGCAAATTCTTATCTTTATTCTCATAAGCTGCAAATTCCCAAGGAAACAGCCATTTCTTATCAATATCATTAAAAAAGGACGAATCAAGTTTTTTATATGTTTGTTCTTTTTTTAATGATACGTTCGGTTCAAATATTTTATATCTATATTGTTTATCATAAGTTATAACAATATCATTTATATCAAAGGGAACAATATCAGGATAATAAGTATTGATGTGTTTCATTAACTCGCGGTACGCGAAAAAAGCCCCTATTTCGGTATAATGGCTTAAATCACCGGAGGATACAGGGTACAGCAAGTAATTATCCTTTTCCGCCAGCAAAGCTTTTCTGATATTAAAAACGTCAATACCGGTATTTTCCCGAATATAATCGGTTATTACGTCAATCTGTACCGGTTCAGCTCCTTGATTAATCGATTTAGGATAAAATTCAGGGTATATTAATTCCTTAAAGGGGCACAGCATAAGAACAAACGGTATGCCCTTGCCATTCAAAAACACTCTAACCTTTTCAAGTTTATCTGCCAAATTCACCAACTGTTCGTCAGAAAGAATATTTTCTCCATGAACCTTTCGTATATATACACCGTTCTCTCCCCCATAAAAACGATGTCCGTTTTCTCCAATAAGGAAAGCATGCTCTCCTTTCTTATACATTACGCTGTTCATCAATGTATTCATGCCCATCGCATTGTATATGGAAATCAGCTGTTCCCTGAAACCGGTACTGTCTTTAAACCATGCGTCAAAATCTTGGATAAATTTTATCGGATTTTTTTTTATATCAGCCAGTTTTGGGTGTTCCGCAAGCATACGGTTTTCCTGAAGGGACACTCTGTCTTTTGATAAATCAATAAACATCAAAGGGAGTATAAGTATTGCCATAAAAAGAACAATAAAACCGATATTTAAAAAACGCATTCTTTCCTTCTTAAAAACAGACGGCATAAAAACATCATTTTCTCCAATATTTTCTCCAATAAATAATAGTTTTAAAAATTATAAATTTACACAAAATATGTGTCAAGCGTCCCTATGCCTTTGACGAACCTAAAAAATATCAATAATATACTTATATATGAGTGAAAAACTTATAATCCTTGGCGCAGGCGTAATGCAGGGGCCGGTTATCCATATTGCGAAAGAGCTGGGGTTCTTTGCCATTGCTCTGGACGGCAGTTCCGCCGCTCCTTGCGTTTCTTGGGCGAATCAGTTTGAGCAAATCGATCTTAAAGACAAGGACGGCATTGAGGCGTTTGCCCGCTCCGTTCAGGGAACTACAGACCGCCTTGGAATAATGACGGCAGGGACTGATTTTTCCGCCAATGTCGCATGGGTTGCCGAAAAACTAGAGCTTCCCGGTATCCCTTACGAAGCCGCTCTTAACGCTTCGGATAAATCAAGGATGAGGGAGTGTTTTAAAAAAGCCGCTCTGCCATCCCCCGATTTTATCACCGTTACGGAAGCGGAATTGCCTCTTGCTTCCATACCTCTCAAATTCCCCCTTGTAATTAAACCGGTAGACAACATGGGAGGACGAGGCTGCCGCCGTGTTAACAACGCGGAAGAATTAAACGAGGCGGCAAAAACAGCCATCGGTTTTTCAAGATCGGGGCACGCTATTATCGAAAGCTACATGGAAGGACCCGAATTTTCCGTAGACGCGATTGTCTATCACGGAGAAATCACTTATTGCGGACTTGCGGACAGGCACATTTTTTTCCCGCCGTATTTTATCGAAATGGGGCATACAATGCCGACGGTCATAAAAGAAGAAAAACAGGCCGCAATTCTGGACACTTTCCGCGCCGGCATTCATGCCCTTGGAATTGACGGAGAGGAAAGCATAGGGGCGGCGAAGGGCGACATCAAATTAACAGCCAAAGGACCGATGATTGGAGAAATAGCGGCTCGTCTTTCAGGCGGTTATATGTCGGGGTGGACATACCCCTATTCGTCCGGCGCGTCGCCGATTAAGGGCGCAATTTTAGCGGCAATGGGACGCGAGCCGGAAGGACTTGTCCCGACTAAAAATTGGACGTGCGCCGAAAGAGCGTTTATTTCCATTCCGGGAACCGTCAAGCAAATTATAGGCGCGGACAAAGTAAAAACCATTAACCATGTGAACGATTTTTTCCTGCGAATAACAGAGGGCGGCAAAGTTTCCTTCCCCGAAAACAACGTAACAAAATGCGGCAATATTATCGCGTCTGCCGAAACAAGGGAAAACGCCGTCCAAGCCGCCGAAACCGCCGCAAGATCAATATTAATCAGGCTTGACCCGTCGGATACTGAAACAAAAGCGTTTTTATCGTCAAACTCGGTTTTTCCGCCCGACGCTTTCCAATTAACCGATGAACTGAAAACCTACCTTTACAAAATCCCCGATTTTCCGGCCAAAAGAGCAAACGCCTCTCTTTCAACCGCCCAAATTTACCCCTTCCTTGCCTTTACTTCCTCAAATTTAAAGGATTACATGGGCAGAACCGTGGAAGAAGTCCTGAATATAGTCCGTTTTTTGACTGGTTTTTCCCTTCCGATGACCTCAGAAAATGCCGAAAATATAATAAGACTCGGCAGAGCTTTCTGGACAGCGTTAATACGCGGCTCTTATCAGGGAGCGGTCTGGTACATCGATAATTTGGGAGAAAAGATTGATTCAGAACCATTTCAAAAAACTTAAATCGCTCTTTATATTTTTTGTAATTTTTCAATCCGCCGCGCTTTACGCCCTCACTCTTGATGAAACCATAAACACGATAAAATCCATATCTCCTAACGAACAGGTGCAATTCCGCTGGGATCCATTATTCAAAGACGGCAGTTTTAAGTTAGGCGAACATTTCGGGACATTTTCAGCGGCGGCAAAAGAAGGCGAAACGGGCTATCTTGTATTTGACAACCGAGAGCTTTTTAACGTACCCCTGCCGTATAACAACAGCGGAGTTTTAGTATTCCCCGACAATTTTGTTTCCACCCTTAAAAGCACGTTCGTACGATTATATGAAAACGATATGTCCCGCTTCCGAGTCGCCGCCATCGTTATCGATCCCGGACACGGCGGCAAAGATCCCGGCGCGATTGGGAATTTAACCGTCAACGGAAAAACCGTCCAAATATGCGAAAAAGATATCGTCCTTAAAACAGGGCTTGCGCTTCGGGACAGGCTGATAAGAGCCTATCCCGATAAACGTATTTTAATGACAAGAGACACCGACAGATACATCACTCTTGACCAACGGGCGGAAAAGGCAAACGCCGTTACCGTAAAAAACAACGAGTCTGTAATTTTTATATCGATTCACGCCAACTGCAGCACCAATCCGACAGCCCGCGGCTATGAGGTTTGGCATATAACATCGGGGCAGCGAAGGAAACTTTTAGACTCTTCCAAACAAACTTATTCCCCGGACATAAACGCTATACTGAACTCCATGCTCGAGGAAGAATTTACAACGGAAAGCATCACTCTGGCGGACTCCATATTGGAAGGGCTTAAGAATTCTTTCGGCAATACCATGCCTTCCAGAGGACGTAAGGCAAACGACTGGTTTGTCGTCAGAAACAGCCGTATGCCGGCAGTCCTTGTAGAACTGGGTTTTGTGTCAAATCAGCAGGATGCCCTTTTCATGACCGGCGAAGAAGGCTTGATTAAATTTACCGATTCATTGTACAATGGGATATCAAATTTTATTGGTATTTTTGAACGTTAATGAAAGAGCATATTAACACGGCCGCCAGATCAATTTCCGACTTTTTCTCTTCCGCGGTAAAACGC
>Ga0268262_10004940_pt1 | contig 13463 bp, 10 predicted proteins | sample TergutNc150P3_FD_190354 | JGI IMG/M metagenome (GOLD analysis project Ga0268262, IMG submission 190354) | Nasutitermes corniger P3 segment gut microbial community from laboratory colony in Florida, USA - Nc150 P3 (SPAdes) (version 2) | ecosystem: Host-associated > Arthropoda: Insects >... | reverse complement strand
CCTGCTGGTCACCGACTACTCCTCCGTGTGCTTTGACGCCGTGGCGCTGGATATCCCCGTGGTGCTCTACGCCTTCGACGAGGCCTCCTACATGGCCCATGACCGGGGGTTCTACAAGCCCCTGCGCGAGCTCCCGCCCGGGCCCATCGCGAACGATTTCCCCGCCCTGCTGGAAGCCTTAAGCGCGCCGGACACCTCAAGTGCCCAGCGCGCGGAATTTGCGAGGTTTCATCTGGGGGAGGTGGACGGGAGGTCGTGCGGGAGGGTTATCGCGGCGGTTTTCGATTTATAGGCTAGTAACGCCTGCCCAGATAGCGCATTGTTTTGGCTTTATAGTTCAAATATTCCTGCCCGAAAGCATTGGCGAGGAACTTCTCTTCGCCTAAAATCTGCGCGTGAAAAAGCACCATTGCCGTAACCGCAACGGCGATGTGGATCGGGTTTGGAAATGCCAGCGCGCAGCCTGCGTATAGGGAATCGAACCCTAAAAACGCCGGGTTGCGGCTGCACTTATATATGCCTTTGGTCACGAGCTCGGTGTTCTGCCCCTCGCTGTAGCCGGCGCGCCAGTTGTTTTCCATGGCGGCCATTGCCAGGATAAAAGCAATCAGGCCGAACAGCATCAGGAGAAGCCCGGTTACCCGCATGGCCGGAAATACAGGCAGGCTCCACGGGGCCTTATCCCATATCGCGCTTCCCCATTGCGCCGCAATGACGAGAAAGGTTACGCATTTCAAAGTGATTTCAAGGGCGGCTCCGCCTTTCGCTTTTTGTCCCTTGCCCATAAGATCAACTCGAATGTTCTGTTTTCGCAGTATCAGCAGCTTGGCCGCATAGGCCGCGTAGAACGCGCCAAGCTGCACAAGCGCAGCGATTTTGGCAATCAAACGGCGTCACCTCCATGCTTGGCATTGCCCCTTGCCAGCCTTCCCGCGTTCGCCACGGTAATCACCATCACGCCCACGTCCGCGAACACGGCCAGCCACACGGGCGTCACTGGCAGCAGCAGCCCCACGGCCACCACCAAAGCCTTGATAATCAAGGCGAAGGCCACGTTGCCCCGGGTCACGCGCAGGGCCTTGCGGAACAGCGCCCTGGCCCGCGCCAGCGGCAGCAGGGAGCTGCCCATCACCACGGCGTCGGCGGCCTCGCACGCGGCCTGCGCGCCGAAGCCCATGGCCACGCCCGCGTCCGCCAGGGCGAGCACGGGCGCGTCGTTCACGCCGTCGCCCACGTAGAACACTGCGCCGCTCGCTTTGAGCCCCTCCAATCGCGCAAGCTTATCTTCGGGCAGCAGTGCCGCGTGGACCTCGTCCAGACCGCATTGCTCCGCCGCGTGCCGCGCCGCGAGTTCCGCGTCCCCGGTGAGCATCGCGCATGTTTTCACGCCCAGCTTGCGCAGCTGCGCGACGGCCTGCGGGGCCTCGGGGTGCACCGCGCTTTCGCAGCGGATGGCCCCCAGCGCCCGCCCGTTTTCCGCCACGTACACCTGTGCCGCGGGCAGCTCGCCCAGGTCAATCCCCCGGGCTTCCAGCATGCGCCTGCTGCCACACAGAATTTCTCTCCCACCTGCCGTGGCGATGACGCCACCGCCGGGCAGCTCTTCTATGCGCTCCGGGGTGATTCCCGGGGCTGGGGAGGCCGCCAGGATCGCCTTGGCGAAGGGGTGCGCCGAGGCCTGCTCGGCCAAAGCGGCGGCAGCCAGCAGCCGCTCCCGCGATACCCCCCCGCAGGGAGCGATTTCCGTGATTTCGAAATTCGAAGTCGTGAGGGTGCCCGTCTTGTCGAACACGGCGGTTTCGGCCTTAGCGAGGATTTCGACATAGCGCCCGCCCTTCACCAGCACGCCGCGCCGCGCCGCCCCGCCGATGGCCGCGAAAAACCCCAGCGGCACCGACAGCACCACCGCGCAGGGGCACGCGCTCACCAGGAACAGCAGCCCGCGCGGCACCCACGTGGCCCAGTCCCCGGTGAGCAGCGAGGGCGCCACCGCCAGCAGCGCGCCCAACGCCATCACCGCGGGGGTGTAGATTTTCGCGAAGCGCAGCAGGAACCGCTCACCGCCGCTCTTCTGCCGGGCCGCGTGCTCGGCGAGCTCCAGCAGGCGCGAGGCCGCGCTGTCCTTCGCCAAGGCCGTCGCCCGCATGGTCAGGCTCCCCCCGCCGTTGACAAACCCGCTGAGCAGGGCGTCCCCCGGGCCGGTTTCACGCGCCGCGCTTTCGCCCGTCATCGACGAGGTGTCCATGCTTGACGTCCCCGCGAGCACCACGCCGTCCAGCGGCACGCGCTCGAAGGGCAGCACAGTGAGCTCCTCGCCAATTTCGACTTCCCCGGCGGGCACTGTCTCGGTGATTTGCCCGTTCACGCTGCGGTGCGCCTCGTCCGGGCGCAGGGCCGAAAGCGCCTCGATGGCCCGCCTGCTGCGCGCGGAGGCCAGGCCCTCCAGCTGCTGCCCCAGCGCGAAGAACAGCGCGATGGCCGCCGCCTCGCGATAGTCCCCCAAAGCGAAGCAGGCCGCCACGGCTATGAGCATCATGATGCCCTCGTTAAATTGCAGCTTGCACAGGGCCCGCAGGGTGTTCCAAAGGATTTTCCAGCCAGCCAGCAAACACGCCGAAATCCCGAGAATCAGGGCCGGTATGCCCTTCTCGGGCAGGAAAAACATAACTGCAAGGCAAACTCCCGCCAGCCCCGGCAGGAGCCAAGGTAGCCATTTGGGCCTTTCTTTTGCCGTGGCCGCGGGCGCTTCGTGTTCGTGGTGGCCGCAGGCGCAGCATTCGCATTCACTCGGCATCGCTGTCCTCCCCCTTCCCGTGCAGCACGTGCGCCAGGCCCATGTCCAGGACCTGCGCCACGTGGGCGTCGTCCAAGGCGTAGCTGACGGTTTTGCCCGCGCGTTTCGCCCGCACGAGGCCCGCGCCCCGCAGCAGGCGCAGCTGGTGCGAGATGGCGCTCTGCCCCATATTGAGGCGCTCGGCCAGGTGGAACACGCACAGCGGCCCGCCGCGCAGGGCGGTGAGGATGCGCACGCGCGTGGTGTCGCCGAAGACCTTGAACAGCTCCGACAGGTCATATAATGTTTCGATACTGTATTCTTCCATGTCGCTCCTTTCATATGAGCAAATGCTCATATGATCATTATATGCGCTGCCCCGGGGTTTGTCAAGTCTTTTTTTCTTGACAACCCCGCCTCGCTGCGGTATGATGGATGTAACATGAAGGGGGGCTCATTATGCATCAGGTCCACATCGCCTTCGGCTTCCACGTCAACTGCTATCACTCCTACCGCGGCGACGCCCCCGATGCCACCGGCTTCGGCGGCGATATCCGCATCATCCGCAAGATCATCGCGCAGCTCGACGAGCTCAACGCCCGGGGCATTGCCGCGCGCGGCACGTGGGATTTCGAGAACGCCTACTCCCTGGAGGAGATTTTGCCGCGCTACGCCCCGGACATCATCGAGGGCGTGCGCCGCCGCGTGCTGCGCCATGGCGACGAAAACATCATCATGGGCTACAACAACGGCGCGCTAGGGGCCATGACCCCGGACGAGTTCGACGCGTCCATCCAATGGGCCGTGACGAACGAGCGGGGCTCGGGCCTGGCCGACCTCTTCGGCGGCTGCGCCCCCGTCGTGCGGCCGCAGGAGGTCATGTTCACGCCCTCGCAGGTGCGCGACTACAGGCGCAACGGCATCGGGGCCCTGTGCCTCTACTACAGCTGCGTGCCCTTCGACGCCTTCCGCACCATCGTGCCCCAGCTGCCCGACGCCCTGGCCTTCAACCCGCTGACCTACACCTACCGGGGCGAGAGCCTCACCGTGCTGCCCACCTACTCCAACGCGGACGTCCTCGACGCGGGCACGCTGCGCGCCCTGGCGAAGGATTTACACGCCAAGCAGGAGGCCGGGGAGATCGATACAGACGTGCTGCTCTTCATCAACATGGACGCTGACGCGCCCTTCTGGGAGCCCATGAACCTGCCCGGCCCGTTGGGCCGCATCGCCAATACGCGGGGCGTCCTGGGCCTCGCGGAGGAGGTGACGGACCTGGATTTCGTGGCGTTCGACACGCCGTGGGAGTACCTCAAAACGCACGCGCCGCTGGGCGAAATCGCCTTCGGGCACGACACCGCCGACGGCAGCTACACGGGCTATTCCAGCTGGGCCGAAAAGCCCTTCAACCGCCTGATCTGGACCCGCCTGGAGCGGGCGCGGGCGCTGGCGAGGGCCGCCGGGCAGCCCGCCGCCTTCGACGAGCGGGTGCTGCTGCTGTCCACCACGCACTTCGGCCTGGCCTCGCCGGTGCTGAACATCGACCGAGAGCGCCGGGCCCTGGCGCTCTCGGAGGAGATGCTCGCGAAAGAACTGTCTGCGTGTGCCAAGCCCGAAAAGCTGACGCTCGTCAACCCGGGCGGCGGGAGCGTTCTCAGCGCGGAGCTGCGTTTCGCGCCGGGCTGGCTGCCCGGGATCGAACGGCTACAAATCAAGGCGCAGGGGCTGCAAAGCTTCGGCGGCATCGCTCTGGATTGGCATGCGGACGGCTCGGTGGCGGGCGCGTTCGTGCTGCTGCGCTTCAAAGAGAGCCTTGTCAAATGTGAAATTGATGTAACCAATGACGCGCCGTCGCGTGAAAGCATTGCCTGCGACAGGCTTGCCGCGGGCGAGCTTGCCATGCGTGTCTGCGAGCACGGCGAAATACTTTCTATTGCATATCAGGGCAAGCCCATCGGCGGCAAAGATTTTATGCGAGCGTTTTTGACCTACGATAAAAAGAATTACCCCCTGACGAACAAACGCCGCGGGGCCCTGCCAACGGCCGGCCAGGCGCAGGGCCTGCGCATTGAGGGCGAGCTGCACCTGCCCGGCGAGGAGAAGCCCGGCCGCTGCCGGTACGACTTCTTCACCCTGCCGGGCTTTGATGGCATATTGGCGCGTATGAATGTACAGTACCCCTATACGCGGGAGGACTACGCCATCTCCACGCAGTCCAGCGCGCTGGGGCGGTACTACGACGTGAAATGGGCGCAGGCCGCGCCCTTCCAGCTCGCGCCGCGGCTGCCGGGCGAGCTGCACGTGGTCAAGCGCAACTTCGCGGGCGACGTCTCCGGCTACCCGGTGGCGAGCTTCCGGGAGAGCGTGCCGCAAAACGAGAATCTCAACTCCTTCAACCACCAGCTCACGGGCGGCTTCGTGGGCCTGGCCAACGGGGAGACCGGCCTGCTGCTGGCCAACGCCCGGCAGGTGCTGGGCTCCATGGCGCACTGCCCCATGCGGCTGAAGCGCGAAGACGGGCAGGACCGCGTCAGCCTGAACCCCTTCGGGACCTACGCCGGGCCGCAGCGCGCGCACCCCAGCCGGGGCGACGGCAGCGTGGGCGAGGCCTTCGTGATCGTCGCGCCGCAGTCGCGCTCCCTCGCGCCGGCGTACAACGGGGCGGAGGAGACCGCCGTGCTGGCCCTGTTCGGCTTCGAGGGCCTGTTACCGCAAGGCGATACCCTGCGGCAGGCCTGCGCCTTTGCCGACGGCGCGGTGCTCCTGGCGCCCGAGGGCTCCCCCGTGGGTACTCCCGTAGCCGGGGACAGCCACGTGCGCTTCCCCGCGGCGCGTGAGGCCAGCGAAGCGCCGAAAAAGCTGCGCAACGCGATGCTCTCCGGCGTGACGGGCAGCCCGGCGCACATGGCGCGTGTGGGGCTGCGCGCGCTGAGGGGGATACTTAAGGCGCAAAAACGGGCGAAATAATAGGAACGGAGGATATCACCATGGCATGGTATTGGATTCTTCTACTGGCCCTGGCAGCGCTGTTCCTGCTGGTGTTTTTCGGGGGCGGGTACGTGGCCTTCCGGGGGGCGCTGCGGCGGCGCAAGGTGAAGGGCGCGTCCTCGCGCATGCAGGCGCCCGACCCCAACGCGCAGATGCGCCTGGAGAAGGAGGCGCAGGGCCGCGCCTGGCTCTTCGCGCAGAACCCCGAGGAGGTGGCGCTGCAATCCTTCGACGGGCTGACGCTGCGGGGGTATTTCCTCCCGGCGGCGCGGCCCTCGAACAAGCTTGTGGTGTGCGCGCACGGCTACAGCTACAACGGGCCCGACCAGTTCGGCGCGCTGCTGCCGTTCTATCACGACGAATTGAATTACAATATTTTGCTGCCCGACCAGCGCGCCCACGGCCGCAGCGACGGGAACTGGATCGGCTTCGCGGCGCTGGAATGGCGGGATATCCTGGACTGGGCGGCGGCGTTCGCGCAGCGCCTGGGGCCGGAGACCGAGGTCGTGCTGCACGGGATCTCCATGGGCGGGGCCACCGTGATGAACTGCAACGCCCACAACCCGCCGGATTACATCAAATGCGTGGTGGAGGACTGCGGCTACACCAACGGCTATGAGATGATCTGCCTGGTGGCGCGGCGCGACCTGCATGTCAACGTCCCGCCGATGATGTGGGGCGCGGCGTTCTGGTTCCGCGTGTTACAGCACTGCTCCCTGCGCAGGGACTGCGACCCCTTCGGGAACATCGCCAAATTCAAGCTGCCCACGCTGTTTATCCACGGGGCGAACGACCGCTTCGTGCCCGCGGAGATGGGCCTGCGCTGCTATGAGGCCGCCGCCGTGCCCAAGGACCTGCTGCTGGTGGAGGGCGCGGGGCACTCGCTGTCGTATTTCGTGGGCAAGGAGCAATACGAGGCCAAGCTGCGGGAATGGCTCCTCACCCGCCCCAGCCGAACATCTTCTCCATGCGGCTCACCTGGATCCCCGCGCCCGCCGCGCTGATGTAGTTGATGAACAGCGCCTCCGTGATGTCCGCGTCCCGGATCAGCCGGCTGATGTCGTTCCTGTAGTAGCGGAAATCGACGATGTGGATTTCGTCGTAGTTCTCCGCCAGGAAGGGGGTGAACGCCGAACCGTAGGACTCCCGGATCAGCAGGAGCTTGCGGCCCGTTTGGTTTTCGGTGACGATTTTCGTGTAGGGGTTGTCGCCGCTGGCATAGGCCATGTATTTCTCGGATTCCGGCAGGCTCTCCGACGTCGAGGAGAGGGAGGCCTGGAAGGACTTGCCGTCGGGGCCGTCCGGGTAGCAGGTCATCGTATAGGGCACCTTCACGCGGTAGACCGTGAGGGTGTCCGGGTTCGCCTTCAGCTTCGGGTCGCCGCCCACGGTGCGGTAGAAGCTCCCCAGGAAGGGGTAGTGCTCGAAGGTCTCGTAGCTCTCGAGCGGCGTGGCGGTGAAGCCCCGCGATTTGCAGAACTCCACGTAGGCGTAGTACGCGCCCAGGCCCGTCCAGTGGTGGTCCGTACGGAAGTAGAGGTACTCCCCGCTGTGCTTTGCCATGGTGTCGTAGACCCACACGTTGTTGATGTCCGGGTCCAGCTTTTCGGCGAGGAACTCCAGGGCCGCCTTCTGGTCGTTGCTCATGGATTTGTAGCGCGCGGGCAGCTTGAACGCGACGTTCGTGGGCGTGACCAGCACGCTGGTGGTGATGCCGTAGGTGCGCGCGAAGCGGTTGACCAGGTTGGCGTAGCGGGTCATGGCCTTCGACGAGAAGCCGTACAGCTCCAAAACCGTGTCGCCGAGGACGAGCAGGCCGCTCTTGACCTCGCCCTCCTGGTCCGGCACCTCCGGCACGGTGACCTCCGTGGTTGTCGTTTCACCCGGCGGGGCGGCGGCGGGCACGGTGGGCTCCTCGGGTTCGTCCTCGAAGTCCTGCAGGCTCCCCACACCGAAGTGGATGCTGTCGCCGTTGAGCCCGCGCAGGTCGCGGATGGACGAGGCCGCGCCCACGAGCCTTTCCCGCCCGGGGAAGGTGTCGGAATACCAACGCGCGACGCTGTCGGGCAGGTGGTCGAAAAAGAGGGCCTTCACCGAGAATTTCGGGGCGGGCTCCAGGTCGCGGTTCTCCAGGGCGGAAAAGGAGGGCTTGGCCAGGCAGACCGACAGCGCCCCCACGACGATGAGGGCGGCGAAAAAGCTCACGGCGGCAAAAGCGTGCCCGGCGTTATCGCGTTTCATATATGATCCCTCCTAAAAGCGGTAGTAGATGAACGGGTTGAAGCTGTTGCCCGCCAGCTGGATGGTGCTCAGCAGGAGCAGCGCGAGCACGAGGGCGTATTGCAGCGCGAGCACCGCGCGCCCGGCCGCCTTGCTCCGCGCCGAGACGCGCTCCGCCCACTGCTTCAGGAGCCGCGTCACCGGCAGGCAGGCCACCAGGGCCAGCGCGAGGAAGAACATGTTGTTCTGCAGGGCCAGGGTGACTTCCGGCGTAGTTGCGGTCGCCCCGCCGAACAGCTTGCCGAACAGCGCGAAGGCGTCCGCGATGTTGGTGTAGTAGAAGAATACCCAGCCGAGGACCACCACCAGCAGCGTGTAGAGGTGCATCACCGCGGCGGGGGGCTTGCGCTTCATGCGCTTCAGGACGTATTTTTCGAAGATGAGGAAGAGGAAGTAGTACAGGCCCCAGAGCACGAAATTCCAGCTCGCGCCGTGCCACAGGCCGGTGAGCGCCCAGACCACCAGGATGTTGCGGAACTGGTGCTTGCGATTGCCGCCCAGGGGGATGTAGACGTAGTCCCGGAAGAAGGTCCCCAGGGACATGTGCCAGCGCCGCCAGAACTCCGTGATGGACTTCGAGACATAGGGGTAGTCGAAGTTTTCGTGGTAGTGCAGGCCCACCATCTGCCCCATGCCGATGGCCATGTCGGAGTAGGCGGAGAAGTCGAAGTAGATCTGCATGGCGAACAGCAGCAGGCCCATCCACGCCCCCAGCACCGGCAGGGAGGCGAACTGCGCGGGGTCGAGCAGCTGGTCCGCCAGCGCGCCGCAGGTGTTGGCCAGCAGGGCCTTCTTCGCCAGACCCGCCGCGAAGCGCCCGATGCCCGCCCAGATTTGCTTCGGGCCGGTGGTGCGGTGCTCGATCTCCTTCGCCACGTGGTCGTAGCGCACGATGGGCCCCGCCACCAGCTGGTGGAACAGCGTCAGGAACAGCAGCACCTTCGGGAAGGAGCGCTGCGCCTTCACGTCGCCCCGGTAGACGTCGATGACGTAGGAGAGGATCTGGAAGGTGTAGAACGAGATGCCGATGGGCATCAAAATATGCGGCACGGGCAGCTTGACCCCCGGGATGAGGTTGACCGTCTCGGCCAGGAAGCCCGTATATTTGAAGAAGACCAGGAAGCCCAGGTTGGATATGGCCGCCACGGCCATCAGTGCGCGCTTGACCCGCTGCTTCGTTGCCTTCTCGATCCGCAGGGCGAGGAAGTAGTCGATGAACGCGGTGAGGAGCATGAGCAGCACATACGCGGGCTCGCCCCAGGCGTAAAACAGGAGCGAGAAGGCGATGAGCACCCCGTTGCGCCACGGGATAGACACCTGCGGGGCGTCTTTTTTTTGCTGCGCGTGCCGCTCCTCCATCTCCTGGACCGTGCGCGGCGGCTCCTGCTTCCCGCGCCTGCGCAGACGATGCACCGGCAAAAAGTACAGCAGCATGCACAGGGGGAAGAAGAGGTATACGAAGATCAGGCTGGAAAATACCATGTGTCGCCCTCGGTTCCCGAATTTCTTTATTCAATTATAGCAAAAAGTGACGGGAATTGCAAGGGCAAAACCCGATTTTTTACCGGTTGTTCAAAATTGGCAGGGAATTGCTATCAGCATATCAGGTTTTTCTCCAGCGCGATGCGCACGGCGTCCACGTTGTTTTCCGCGCCCAGCTTGACGTACAGCCCGCGCAGGATGGTTTTGACGGTGTTGACGGACAAATACCGGCCCGCCGCGATTTCCGCCCGGGAAAGCCCGTGGTACAGGTCCGTGAGCACCTGCTGCTCCCGCTCCGAGAGATGGATGTCCTCCTGGATGCCGTGCTCCTTCCGGTAGGCGCCGGCGACGAACGCGAGCTTTTTCGCGTAGCCGGAGGCCTTGAGCTCCAGGCCTTCCAGCCACGCGCGCGGGATGGGCGAGCCAGCGCGCCGGGCCGCCGCGGCCGCCAGGGGATGGAATTTCTTCCCGAGCTCGATGAAGGGCATCTCGAGCTCGCCCTCCAGCGAGAAGCCCCAGGCCCGCTCGAAGTCCGCCCCGGCGCCTTCGGCGTCGCCGATGTGCCACTTCGCCGCGGCCGAAAGCAGGCAGCGCATCAGCTCCCCCAGCAGGAAGCGCTCCTGGGGCTCCAGCGCGGGCCGGGCCAGCACGGCGAGGGCCTCGTCGTGCCGGCCGAAGGAGATCAGGCACCTGGCGCGCGTCAGGAGCTCCCGCGCGGGGATGTGGATATCGAAGGGGCAGTCGCCGGCGCCGCCGGTCAGCCAGGACGCCGCCAGGGCGGGCATGCCGGCGTGCGCGTAAAAATACCCCGTATACAGGTCGTAGATCAGCTGGCGGTTCCAGAACTCCGGCAGGCCGAGCATGCCGCGCAGCTGTTCGAGCAGCTCGCGCGCCAGCTGGTATTCCCCCTCCTGCAGGGCCGCCCGCAGCTGGTAGAACGCCGCCATGGCCTCGATGTCGTATTGGGCGCACGCGCGCGCCCGATCCGCCGCGCGCAGGGCGTGCAGCTTGCATTCCCCGGGGCGGTTGCGGAAGTAGGCCCACTCGCAGGCGGCGAGGTCGTCGTAGCCGCCGTACATGCCCTCCATAATGACGGGGATATATTGCGCCGCCTGCCGCGCGGCCTCCAGGAACTCCCCGAACTGCGCCCGCCCCGCGCCCACGCCCACCAGGCAGGCGAAGGAGCGCAGGCTTGCGCTGGTGAACGACCCCTTGACCACATACCCGTAGTCGGACAGGCCAAGGTAGTGCGCCGCCATCTTGAAGTGCTCGTGGAACCGGTACCGGTGCGTGTAGACGCAGGTGTATAAATTGATGAACCCGAGGTTGTTGTAGTTGCCGAACAGCAGCAGGGGCGCGTAATAGTCGTCAAAACGGGCAAGGGAGTCCTCCCACTCCCGGATCGCGGCAAGCGTTTTTTCCTCCGCCTGCTCATAACGGCCAAGGACCGTCAGCAGCCAGGGGATGAACTGCTTGGTCAGCATGTGCAGCAGCGACGCCCGGAAGTCCCGGACCGGGTAGCCCAGTTGGTCGCAGCCGGGCTCGAGGTCCTCGAGGATCTGCAAATAATACGCGGCGGCGTCGCGCGGGAGCCTGCGCAGGTGGGAGAGGTAACCCCTGGCCAGCCTTTCGTAGTCCCGCAGCTTGGCGCAGTAGGTCATGGCGTCCACGTGGTAGCCGTTGTCCTCGCACCAGTCCGCCGCCCAGCGGTAGATTTCCTCCCTTTCCTCGTCGGAGAGCAGATGCGACCGGTCGCGCAGAAACTCCAGGAACAGGGGGTGGATCCGGTACTCGCCGATGAAGCTGTCGTACCAGATGAAGGAATTGATCTCCTCGATGGCGCTGATGAAGGCGCTGCCGCCGGGCATCTCGCGCAGCGGGGTGAGCGGCAGGTGGGACACCAGCGACAGCCGCAGCATGTTCTTCCGCACGTCCGGCGGGAGCCGGTCGAAGACCTCGCGCTCCATCAGCTTGAAGATGTTTTGACGCATCGCGGCCAGCGCCAGGTCCAGCTGGCCCGGCATGCGTTTGAGCGCCATGGCCAGCAGCTGCACCGCGAACGCCCAGCCCTGCGTGGCCCGGGTGATCTCCGGCAGCAGCCTGGGGGAGAACGCCACGCCGTGCAGCGCCAGCAGTGTGGCGATCTCCTCCTGCGTGAAGCGCAGCTCGTCCTCGGTGATGATGCCGACCATGCCCTTCGAGAACATCGAAACCATGTTGAGCTCCGGCTCCCTGCGGGACATATAGACGGAATGCATTCCCGGGATGTCCAGGTATACGGAGCGTTCCACGTAGCCCAGCACCTGCCGGTTCGTAATCAGGTGGAAATCGTCGAGCACAAAAATGGTATGCCCCACCGCGCCGGCCAGCTCCCTTCGGATCGAGGCATAGCGCTTCATCTTCTCGTCCGTCTCCGGGAAGCCAAGCTCGCGCAGCCGCAGCGCCGTATCCGGGTCGACGGTCAAAAGCGCGTGCGTCAGGCTCTCCCAGTAGTGCGTGGGGAGGTTGTCGTCCTCGGCCAGCTGCACCCAGCACACGGCGGCGCCCATCTTCTGCACGCAGTCGCGCACGGCCAGGGTCTTGCCGTAGCCCGCGCCCGCGATCACGTAGGTCAGGCGGTTGCGCTCCAGCGAGCGCGCGACGGCCTGCTCCACCCGGGGCCGCGCGATATATTGCGTGCCGGGGCCCGGTCCGCCGATCGCAAGCTCCATAAATATTCCCCCTATTGTCACCCGCCTGCCGGGCGGATCGTGCTGTACAGCAGCATCAGGCCCTTCCGCCAGTCCTCCTTGCTGATCCGCAGCGGGGAGATGTCGAGCACCGCGGTGCCCACGCAGTAGTAATTGAGCAGGCTCAGGAAGGCGGGGATGTCCACCGGCTCGATCCTGCCCAGCTCCGTCAGGCGCGACAGCAGCGGCGGAACGATTTTCTCCAGGCTGCCGAAAATACATTCCTTGATCAGCCGCGCGCCGCGGGGGTCCGTGTTCGCCTCCCGCGCGGCAATGCCCAGGATGCAGCCGAGCAGTTTTTCCAGGTCCGGCGGGTAGTAGTATTCGATGCGGGAGAAGAGCTCCGCCAGGGGCAGGGTCTCGGCCAGGCGCAGCAGGGTATCCAGGTTCGGCATGTGGAGCCTCTGGTTGACGGCGTAAAACTCATAGATGCTGCCGACCAGGTCGCCCTTCGAGCCGAAATAGTTGTAGACGGAGGCGGTCTTGATGCCCACCAGGTCCGCGATATCCTTGACGGGCACCCTTTCGCAGCCCCGTTCGAAAAACAGGTGGATGGCGACGTAAAGGATTTTTTCCTTCGTCGACAGGTTCCGCGCGAGTGGTATCAGGTCCATGGCGGTCCCTCCAAGGTGTATTTCCTGTTGAAATTATAGCACAAATTGAAATAATTTGTCAATCATTACAAATGAACCTCTGAGACATCACCCTTTTGGGGGATAGCGCTTTGTTGCTATCTATTGTAAAATATGGTAAACAATGGAAAAGTGAGGAGGGGAAAGATGCGTGACATTTGGAATTACAGGGTCGTCAACTCCCTCGTCACGAGCCCGGACGGCTATGCGTACCGGGGCTACGGCATCGCGCTGCGGGCGGGCGGGCGCGAGGTGCTGGTGGAGGATGTGTTCACCAACCCGGGCCGGGCGGAAGCGGCGGCGGAGCTGCTCAACCGGCACTAGGTCTCCCCGAAGCATTTCAAGGATGTGCTGGAGGACCTGCTGGTGTAGGGGGAGGTATCAAAAGCGGCAAGCCCGGGCGCATCCCCAAGCACGAGGCTTGGCGGATGGCCGGGCTTGCTGCTTTATGGGGGCGGCGTCATTCACTCCGCGGCATAGAACCAAATCGCGCCCGCCCGCAGCGGCAGCGCGAACGTGACGCCCTGCTCGTTGATTTCCCTGCCGCTGAGGGTAAAGCGCTCGCCCGTTTCGTCGTTG
>Ga0268262_10004939_pt1 | contig 13463 bp, 11 predicted proteins | sample TergutNc150P3_FD_190354 | JGI IMG/M metagenome (GOLD analysis project Ga0268262, IMG submission 190354) | Nasutitermes corniger P3 segment gut microbial community from laboratory colony in Florida, USA - Nc150 P3 (SPAdes) (version 2) | ecosystem: Host-associated > Arthropoda: Insects >... | reverse complement strand
GCGTTTCGGTGGATAAGGGAACCAACCCCCAAGGCTTTCAGGTGTGGGTTGCCAATGTTGAAATTGTGAAAGGCACAGTTCCTGTTGCAAAACCAAAACCGAAAATTGTTTACTGGGACGAAAAAACCGAAACCATAGAAGGACCAAAAGACCCAGCCAAGCTAGATGGCAAGGCAAAGGCTTTGCAACCAAATGGAGTGTTCTACCCTGGTAAAATGCAAGGCTTTGCCTATGTATATGGTGGATTAACCGCATACAAGGAACAACCTTCCAAAACCCCTGGCAGAAGTGTTTTAGCAGCCTACATGGACGACAATGAATATTCCGGCGTAACTCTTTCTTTGGGCGAAGGTAAATACATAGACCTTTCTAAAGTTAGGAACAAAGGCGGTGTTTATTTTTGGGCAAAGGGCAAGCAAGGTGGAGAAAAAGTTGGTTTTGGCATACTTGATAATCAAGGCGGCGATATAAAGAGCCAAACAAAAACCAATTTGCAAGACTGGGTTGAAGGGCAAACACTTTCCAAAGATTGGAAACTGGTAAAAATTCCATTGAAAAAATTTCAAGATGCGGGCAAGGCTTGGGATGCCAACAAACAGGCAGAAGTTACCAAAACCGTGCAATGGAACAAAATTCAGGAAGTTCGTTTTTCAGTTGGCAAAGCGGATAACAAACGCGATGGCCGCCAAGACGACCCTGTAACTATATATGTTGACCAAATCACCTTCACCGAAAACATAGACTGGGTTGACCCTGATTTAAAGTGGGATTCCTTCAAAAGCAATGCACCAGATTTGGTTTTGCACGATTTTGAAAACAACCCTGGGTTTGAACCATCCACAGGTCCCAAGTCCAAAGTTTCTTTTACAATAGACAAAGGAAATTTAGACGGCAAATCCTTGAATGTTTCTCATTACATGCTTGGCGACTGGGTTGACCTTGTTTATGACTTTGAAAAACAGAAAGCGAAAAAAGAACTCACTGACTGGACAAAGCACTGGGGCATTATGTTTGACATTTACACGGATAAGGCTTGGCAGGGCATAACCGTTCAAGTGGGAGATAAAGGCAGGGAAATTTTTGTGAGCAGCACCGGTGCGCCAAAAGGCAGAAGCACAGTACTTGTCTCTTTCAGGTCATTCACAAAATTCCCCTACTACCAGCCACCAGAGGCAGTTCAAAACGGTACTTTTGATTTAGACGGCGTAAAGGTTTTGGACTTTAAACCCAGCGGAGAAGGCTCCGAAGGTTCTTTCCAAATAGACAATGTTAGGCTCACCAATTTGCGCGAAGCACCGCGTCCCAAAATTTCAGAGAGTGCCAACTTGACAATAACCGGAGATTTGAACAAGGTTTTGAATCCAAATATATCAAGCGCGATTTTTGGCATTAATGCAGCCCTTTGGGATGGCGATTTGCTAAAACCCGAAACAAAAAAATATGTTAAAAGAATCAACCACGGTGTGGTTCGCTACCCTGGCGGACTCCGTGCTGATGATGACCATTGGAAAAAGATTCTGGAAGCTAAAGACTGGATGGTTGATACAGACGAATTCCTTGAGTGGTGCAAAGAAACAGGCACAACGCCTATGTTCACAGCTAATTTTGGCACGGGAACCGCAGAAGAAGCTGCGGACTGGGTTAAGCACACCAACATAACCAAAAAGGCAAATGTTATCTATTGGGAAATAGGCAACGAAATTTACGGCGACTGGCACCCTCAATACGCAAAATATGGCGCAGACAAGGGGATCACTTATGGCAAACGCGCTCGTGAATTTATCACCGCTATGAAAAAGGTTGACCCGAAAATCAAAGTTGGAGTTTTGGGAGTGCTAGACGGCGAGTGGAACGAGAATGTTCTAAAACAAACCGCCGATATTGCCGATGCCCTTATCATTCATCATTACCCGCAGCATTTTGGCGAAGAAAATGATTTTGGCTTGCTTGCCTCTCCTCAAGATTTGGAGAAAATTTTTGGTCGCGTTAGGGAAAGCATCAAAAAGCTCTCCCCTAAAAAGGATATTGAAATTTGGCTAACAGAATGGAACTCTGTTGATTTCAGCCCAGGGCCGCAGTCCATATCTTTGGTGAATGGTTTGTTTGTTGCAGATTACCTAGGCACGCTTGCCAAAGTTGGAGCAGGTTCCGCTCAGTATTGGGATATTCACAACGATATAACTCCAGAAGGCGGCGATTACGGCTATCTATCTCGTTCTTACGAAGAGATAATCGGTGGCAACAAACCACGCCCAAGCTATTATGCCTTCCAAATGGCTTCTGACGGCATTAGAGGCAAACTTGTTGAGAGCAATAGCGGAAGCACCGATTTAGCCACTTATTTGTCTGTGAACGGCAAAAAGAAAACCTTGCTTGCGATAAACAAAAACCCATACATCGCTTTCAATGGCACAATCAAAATTCCTGGTTTTGCCGGCAAAGCAAAGGTAGAGGTTTTGGCTGCTCCAAAAGGGCAGGCAGCAGGCAAAGTGGTTAAAGTTGACCCACCAAAAGCGAGCAGTCAAGACATAAAAGAAGGCGGTGCGATAACATTCCCCGCACATTCCATAACATTGATCACTATTGAATAGAGAATAAAAAGGACAATTGCAGTGCTTCAAAACCCTGCAATTGTCCAGTCTAATTTACCGTGTTCCGTTTGAGAACGTCCGCGTTTGTAAAGCAATTCGCCAAGAGCTAGTTTAATTGCATTTCGTTCTAGGAATCCGTCAAAATTTGATAGGATGCTAAATGTCTCTTGCGCCTTTACTTCAAATTTAATAGGCGGAGTATTTGCATCGCTCCAGACAATTGTCAAATTTTTGGGAAAACTTTTAGGATTATAGTTTTTTTCGTTTTCAAGTATGGAAGCAGGATAAACGATTTTAGATACCCCTTCTGCGTGATGAATGGAATAACCATAAGGAGTGCCGTTTTTGGTTACCCCTATGCGTCCTGCTATAAATGATTTTGGTTGCGGCATACTGAGCGTGAGCATTCTTGTTGCCATTTCAGCAGGCTTTTCGTTTTGCCAAACATGGTCCATATAGCCATATCCACTCACTTCAACGGTATCGTCTCCAATACCCAAGCGACCTTTAATTCTGCCATAAGGAATGTGTACATACAAACCAAATTTGTTCCCATCTACATTGAATATGCCATCTCCTGGAACAACGCCGCTCACGGCATTTGTAAATGTAACATCAAGGAACTTTTTGCCATTTTTACTCGCAGAAAACAATACACGGTGCCCTGCGCCGGGTGATTTTTCCATTGCATAATCGCCATTGTTTATAGAAATGCTATTTGTGTTTTTATTTTCAACAAACCTATCCGTTGGATATTGCCGCCCAACGCTATGGCTACCGCCTTTGAAATTCCATATTGAAAAATCAGTGCCTATTTTGAAACCTTGAGTTGGCACATACATCCAAGTATAATTCACATATACTTTTGCGCCATTATCAAGCACAAAAACATAGCTCCACATTTCATTGTATTTATCGCTTTTTTGGGGATGCCTAAAAAAATCGGAAGCATCGGCTGTTCTAGCCTCGCCAGTAGGATTGTTTACAGCGGATATGCCAAACGATGTTAGACATAAAAGGATAAGTGCAATTTTGGATAATTTTGTCATAGGAATAAAATATAGTAAATTTGCTATATTACAATTTGTGATTTCAATAGCGATGACCACATATAACGGCGAAAAATTCATTCGGGAACAACTGGATTCAATTTTGGCACAAACAGAGAATGATTTTGAGATTGTAATTTGCGATGATGCTTCAACTGATTTAACATTATCAATATTAAAAGAATATGAAAATAAAGACAGTAGGTTTCGCATATACGAAAACGAGAAAAATTTAGGGTATAGGGAAAATTTTAACAAAGCGGTTTCTCTTTGCAAAGGAGATTTTATAGCATTCAGCGACCAAGACGATATTTGGCTACCAAATCATTTGCAGGCATTGAAAGAAAATATAGGTGAAAATTTTGTGTGCGCAGGCAGAGCGCAGAGATTTTTTGAGAATGATGTCCTTTTAGATTTATTCCAGCCAACAAATTATCAGGCAAAATATCTCACATCTCAAATTGAAAGATTGATTTATCAGTGCTACGCTTTTAATATGTATCAGGGAGCATCGCAAATGATAAGCAGGCAAGCAGCAGAAACATATTTTCCAATAGAAAAATACGAATACGCTCACGATTGGACATCTGCAACCAATGCAATAGCAGAAAATAAATTTATCTATATAAATGAGATAATAACAAAATGGAGAAAACATTCTGTACAAGTAACAAACGCACACCACAGCAGAAAAGTTCGCAAAAATCGTTTGAGAGAATTTGTTAAATATATGTTTGATAGCAATAAAAATTTGAATGAGGAAGTTCGAGCTATTTTGCAAAAGGCACTTGAATTTCACTCAAATTCTTCTATATTTTACCGCTTGCAAAATATTAGCCATGCGATAAAAATTGCCAAAATTATTTATGGGAGCTGTACAAAACAAGTTATAGGTTACCTTTTCACCGCTTCGCTTTAATTTGAATGTGGGTGTGCTGGTTGCATTTTGTCGTCTCTGAGTAGTGAGCGTAAAATTTTACTTGCACCAATTGAATGCTTTTTCCAAGCTAGAGATAAACTATCAGTAGTTGGCGAAAAACTCTTTTTTCCTATAAAAACTTCTCCTCTTTCAAGCCCGCCTGTTAAAACAAAGTCTCTAAAACCTAAAAAATACGCATTCTCAGAAAAAAACAGTGCAGGCTGTTCGGCAGGACGTTCCTCTGTGAGCAAATCGTAGCCCCAAAAATGATTTTCACTTCTCACCTGTGCCAAATCCAAAATTGTAGGCGCAATATCTAACTGCGAAGCAACATCATTGCGAATTTCTAGCCCTTTGAACAGATTCGTGTCGGATGAAAATATGCCCAAAAAAATCTGCGCAGCAGAAACGCCAATTGGTTGTGGATATGCGTAATCAACAGAATCTACAGGGGTATCGTGATCACCCAAAACTACTATCACTGTACGTTCAAAATCGGATCGAGTAGCAAGGTACTCCAGCAAACGCCCAAATTGGTTATCTGTGTATTTCACCGCGTTTCTGTATCTAGTCATTGCATTATCTGGTTTTGGCGCAAAATTATTTGGGTAGCCATAAAAAGGAATGTGCGTGGCAGCTGTGTTATATACCAAAAGATATGGTTTATTCATAGGCAAATCATTCAACAGATGAATTGTTAAATCTATGCACAAACTATCTGTAGCTCCTTCAATTTCCGTATCACCAACGAATTGCCAATTATCGAAAAATTTTTTCACAAAGGGTAGAGTATGGTCAAAAATAGGATTGGAAATGGTCATATACGTTTTTGAATAATTAGTTAATAATTCAGGAAAGCCAGTGAAATTATTTGAAGCATAAAAACTGGGCACATCTCGGTTTGGGTGTGAAGGGAAACCTAAATAAGTTGACGTTGTTCCTCTCACTGTGGGATAGCCACCGCTGAACGCATTTTTGAACCAAAGCCCTCCGCCTTTTGCAAGTTTCCATAAATTTGGTGCAAGAATTGTGTCGCCAAAAAGCATTTGGTTAAAAATTCTGCCTTTATACGATTCGCCAAAAACTAGAATTATATTATATGGAATTTTTGCTTTGTATTCGTGAGTTGGTACGTGGCGGAATGCGGGAAACTCCACCAAGTTTGGGCGAAATTCAGAAAATTCTGGTGGTAGAAATACATATAAATCTTTGATATTTTCTTTTGTTATTTTATAGTTGTCTCTAAATCTCTCAAAAATTTCCAAAGCACCTATATGCAAAATTGGTGAAGTTAGAGTGTGCCTACCGAGCGTGAAACGCATATCAACAGGAACATTTATTATTGGAATTATTTTAGTTCCCCTTGCTCCACTTAAAAATAAAATGAGCGGAATTGCAGAAAGAACAATCCCAGAAATCCCAAGAAAAAGCGGGATTTTTATGCTGAAATGTTTTACGCTACAAAGTTTTGAAAGGAAAATAGCTGCAAAAATTCCACCTGCAAGCCCAAAAAATAACAATGCTGCCCACAGCACAGTTCCACTTACATCTCCTTCAAACATGGAAATTGCAGTGTTGTCAAAAATATTTGATGCGTGAAAATATGTCCGCAAAAATGAATATGAAAGCCTTTGATGACTAAAACGCAAAACCTCAAAATCAACAACGGCAACCGCAAAATAAAAACCTAAAAAAATGGCGAGTAAACGGGTAGGAATTAGAGTACTCCTCCACTTCCATTGCAACAATGCAAAAAAAGAAGACATAAATAAAATGGCTCCATAAGCCATGCAGAGTTGCCAAAGCTCTTTTCCTTGAAAAAGTTGCCGCATTGAAAGCCCAAGAACATCGGGTAATGCCCAAAAAAGCATGAGCATTACTGTTTGCAATATCATGGCGGCAACTGTTACGAAAATGAGGGGCTTCATTACAATTAATCTCCTTGAAGTTTTAGCGAAGGTTTATTTTCATATTCTTTTAATCTTTCTTCTATAGACTTTCGCGGAGTATGTTTTATAAATCGAATCAATTTTTGCAAAAATGGTCTCCAACTGCCACTAGTCACGTGTATTGCAAATGGCTTGAATTCAGATTTTATGCAACTCGGCAAAAACACATCGCTTGGGTAAATAGTCATTCCTTCCTTCAATTTTTGCAATTTATCTTTATATAAAAATCCATATTCCTGTGCGGTGTGCGCTTGCACATAGGGGCATATATTTTCAATGTTCAATTTTCCATTCGGCAAAATAAAATCGCTGTTCTCATAATAACTCATGCAGCTTTTTAAAAACGGGTGGTTTGCCCTAGCACCAAAAATTGCCGCTTGCAACGCAAGTCCTAGCAAAACAATTTTTGATTTATCTTTTTTTGCACCGTTTGCATCCAGCATTTTCCACGATTTATTTTTTTTGAAGTGCACAGTAAATTCTATGTTTGTGAAAAATTCATTCTTTAAAAATTCGTCAAAATTTTGAAAGAGATAAACATCGCTGTCTAAATAAATTCCACCTTCGTTATAAACTGCATAAGCCCTGATATAATCGCTTGCAAAAGCCCATTTTTTTAATTCCACAGCTTCACGCACAAATTTAATTTTTTCTATTATCTCCCTGCATTTTTCCATATTCCAATGTATAATTTCATAATCTGGGCAATGCTTTTTCCATGAGTCAATGCAGAGTTTAGGCAAATTGGGCAAGGGTTCATCACTGAGCCAAATATAATGAATTTTTTTTGGTATTGTCAAAATATTTTCGCCCATATTTTTTTCCTCTCTTCAAACCTGAATACAAAAAGCCCTATGAGCAAAATAATTGCAAAAACTAATAAACTAAGTATTATTTTAAACACGTCTCCCAAAGTATAAAAAATATTTTCAATCAAAAAGAACAAGCCAAAGGAAAACAAGTAAAGCATAATAATTTTAACAATTGAAACAGTAATATCTTTCATATTGATTTTTGACATAAACATAAGAGTCAAACCACTAAGAAAATGCCATACGCTCCAACTAACGGCAAATCCCCAAATGCCAAAACGATAAGCAATCAACAGGTTACAGGTAACAACCGCAAATTGATTTAATGCTGAAACAATAGAAGCTTTAGCATTTTGCCCTTGTGCTATAAGTACTTGTGTAAAAACAATATAATGGATAACTCCAAAAAGTCCAAAAGCGTAAATAGAAACTGCAACTGCGAATTTGTGCATTTCTTGTGATGAAATATTATCTGCAAAAAGCAAATTTCCAAGTTCACCGGAGCAAAAAAACATTAAAAATGCAAAAGGAGCAAATAAAATAAGAATGAATCTATAAAAAGAGAGACTTTCATTTGCGAATTCATTTTTACAACTATTTGCAAAATACTTTGCTAGAACAGGAGTTAAAACCGAAGTCACTACACTAAAAACAACTGACTGCGGAACAGAGAGCAGTTTTTGGGCGTAATCTAAAATGGTAACATTGCCTATGCCAAAACCAGAGCTGAACTTTTTTTCTACGATTATGCTAAATTGACACAGCAAATAACCAAACCAAAATGGAAGGGCTGCAGTAATGTAAGGCTTTACCATTGAAAAAGATTCCATTTTAAAACTTAAAAAATCTGGGCATTTTCTACGCAATAAAAACACAACAGCAGAAAAAAGCAAAATGTTGCTAAAATAACTAGAAATGAGCAAAGAATAAATGCCTATGATAGGCGCCAAACAAACGATTAAAATTACTTCTATAATGCTAGATATCATTCCTGCAATCTCTGGAACATAAAAAGTCTCAAAACAATTCAATGCCCTAATCCAGTAAGCACTGAGCTGTGAAAAAATCATAATAGGAAGAGTAAAACGAATCATAAAGGCAAGTTCTTTAAGTGAATTTTCTGAAATATTTTCAGAAAAAACAACGGCAAGCAATTCTGCCTTATAAACTCCAAGAACAACCATTGTGAGAGAAATGAAAAGTATTCCCCATATTAAAGTTCTCGCAGAAGCAACTGCCTTTTCTAAACCTAAAGTTTCTCTTATATGCACGAATTTTGCTCTAAAAATTTCGCACAAAGCATTAAATGTCAAAGCGGGCAAAACAGTTGTTACTGTCATAGCCAAAATAAAAAAATCTCGTTCTTTGCTGGTTCCAAAAAAACGAGCCGTGAGTAAAACCGAGGCTATTCCTAAAAAAGTCCTGAGAAGCCTAAAGCCCGTTAAATAAAAAGACGTTTTTCTTACGTTAACCATTCACAACAACCTTATCTTCGCTTTCATACCAAATCGCAAAAATTGTATAATTCTATATATAAACCATTGTGCACGTAATTTAATTTTATTGTCAATTTTACTTATCTCTTGATTAAAAGCCGTACTTACTAAATATTCGGCTATTTTTTCTGTAGTTAAATATTCTTTTGCAAAAATTAAAAGTTGTTCGCAATATTCTTTTAATAATTCATCATTAAGTGTATCTGCATTCTTAGAAATTTTATCAAAAATATCGTTAGTTTTTAGAACAATACTTTTGGGGAAAGAAACCATTGTTTCTTTTGGACATTCAGATAAATCTGGAAAATACGGAATACAACCGTTAGCAATTATTTCATAATGCCTCAAACAATCCCATCCCGCTTTTTTTGTGGTTTTCCCAAAATAAGATATTGCATAATCATTGTAATAATCGTTTTCATTATCATAAATATATGTAGATATATCACCAGGTATAATATGAGCGAGAATTTTTTCTTTTTGCTTTATCACGTTTATCAATTTTTCTTTTGGAATGCCAAAAGAAATAGGGAATACGTTTTTATAACTATTATCTAATTCTCTCTTGAAATAAAGAGTTTTACCAATAAAAAATTTTTGAATAACAGTTTTATCATCGCCATCAATAGCTACTATCCTTTCTTTTGGATAAAAAAGAGAAACCAAACCAAAAAAATCTTTGCAACGACATATTGAGCCATAGACAACTAAATCAAAGAAATATTGTTTAATTTTTTTGCGAACTTCATAAGCCGTGATAACATTTTTTAATTCTGAATTGAGCAGCCCTGCTATGGTGAAACCTTTTCCATATAATTTTGCTCTTTGTTCTTCAGAAATATCGTTGAACATAAACCAATTATCGGAAGTTTCATAAACATTTCTTCCATATAGCATTTTTAACCCGTGGAATACTATATCGTTTTGATAGTCCATAGATTTACTATTACTGATAAAAAGAATTTTCACTATCTCTCCTTTTACTTTATTCTCGCTTTCACGCCGAATTGCCCATATTTTATATCGGAACCGAGAATAATTCTATGCAACCAGTATATAGGCAAATATCGTTCTATGGATTTCGTGGGATTTATTCCTTGTATTTTCTCTATTTCAAAACCATTCTCATTCAACAAACGAATTATGCTTTTTTCTGTGAAAAATCTCAAATGCGTTATATCTAAAATTCCCCAGTCCTTGTATTTCCAATCTTTTTTATATAATAACTCTTTGAGATTGCTATAACAGCGAACATTGGGAATGGAAAGCACAATAGAGGCATTTGCCGTCATTTTTTCTTTTATGGATTGTAAAAAATTCCAAGGCTGTTCCATGTGCTCAATAACATCAAAGGCAATTATCAAGTCAAAATAATTACTTGGAATTTCATTTGCAATCTTGTCATAAAATCCAACTAAAACCTTATCTATTTTGGTTTTGGCAATATTTGCCGCCTCTTCAAATGGCTCAATGCCCCAGTATTCGCTTTGCTTGCTTGTAAATTGTCTAAAATTTCCCTCGTTGCAACCGATTTCCAAAACCTTGGAATATTCGCTCGGCAAAAAATCAACCATTTCTATCCTTGTGCTATGATAAATCATACACAACTCTCCAACGCTATTTTTTCCCATTCTACCAATGGGGCTAAAAAAGCAGTTTCTCCATGCGTTGAAAAAGCGGGCAATGAGCTTATCACCAAATGTTTTTTACGCGCAAGTTCCACAAATATTTGGCAATCATAGGGGTGTTTTGTTTGTGTCCAGCGGTCAAATATGGTCAAGTCCTGTTTTAATGTTTTCACTTTGCTGGCAAATGTCATAGTTGTGGAATGTGCAATTTTCCAATGAGAATATTTACCGATAAGCACACGAGTTTTTTCTCCTCCATTTTCTACGGCAAAATGCTTGTTATCGTATTTATCTGGATGATCATACAATGTAACGTAAGAATAAGGCTGCGAAAGCCCATCTAACAAAACTTCGTGTGAACCTGATTTGTGCAGATAATCGTTTTCGAGAAAATATATCGGGGTGTTATTATCTAACTCTAAAGCCATTTGATAAGCCAATCGGAACGTACCAGCTCCATGCCCAACCGAAACAGCATGAATATATTGTTCGGGAATATATTTTTTTATCATTTGCATAGTTTCATTTGAGCAATTATCCGCTATAATTGTCCACTTGCAGCTATCAATGGGGAAATTTTTTACAGCATTGCGCAAACAATTTTCATTATTTATATATGGTGGCTTTGTTTTGGCATAACCGGCATCGCTAATTCTATAGTAAATAGCAAGCGGAAGCTTTAATTCATTTTCATTTTTTGATTTTGAATATCTATGAATTTTTCGTTGTATTTTTAACAACAAATTCGTACGAAATTTTAATAAGCTATTAATGCCTATATTCATTGTTTTTTTCCCTTTCACGTTTGCAATATAGAAAAACAAAATTTTATAAAGAGAACCTCGCCTAGAGGCTCTTTTATACATTTGTATATTATAGGAAAATTAACTGGATTTGCTATGACAAGTAAAATTCACATATCACTTGCAAGTGATGCTAAAAATATATCTGCCATGAGTGTGGTTATTACAAGTGCTTTGCATAATAAAAATACAGATAGCTTTTATGTTTTCCATTTGCTTTTGGCGGGCGAAGTTAGCAATGATTTGCCACAAAAATTAAAAGATTGCGCAAAAGGTTTTGAAGAAAGCTGCCAAATAAATTTGATAGATTTAAAAGATAAATTTAGCAATATAAACTTAGGCAATTACATTACTTATGCTGCATATTTTAGAATGATGCTCCCTTCTCTTTTGCCAAATTTAGAGAAAATTATTTATATAGATACAGACACATTAGTTCGTGAGGATTTAAGAGAATTATGGGATTTTGATATTGGTGAAAATTATATAGCGGCAGTTCCTAATTATTATGGCGGCGTAACTCAGCGTAAAAAACACAAGCAGGCAGGTTTTTTAAGTACAGATTTTTGCATAAATTCTGGCGTTATGCTCATGAATCTTAAAGAATGGCGAGCAAATGATATTGAGCAAAAATGCTTGGCAAAAATTGGAGACAAAAAATTATGCAAAATAGAGGCTGGAGACCAAGTTATTTTAAATTTTGTTTGCTATCCTAAAATTGCTTTTTTGCCGTGCAAATGGAATGTTACGGAAAGTAAAATACGGAGTTACAACGGCTATATCCGCAGGTATGATATTTTTTATTCAGCGGGAGAACTTAGCGATGCTTGGAATAACCCTGCTATTTTTCATTGGACCGGTCCTAAAAAACCGTGGAAATATTATGACGTTCCGCTTGCGCATGAATGGTTTCGTTATTATATTAAAACTCCTATGAGAGAACCGTTGCAGAGAGAAGCTAGCATAAAAAACGGCATAAAAAATATTATTAGACTTTTAATTGGTTTTTGGCGAGATGGAATCACGTATTAATTATATCACGTGCCAATTTAGCAAAAGCAGAGGTTGGATGTTCCTCTATCCATTTTAAATTAAGTTGCTGGCGCAAATATTTTTTCTCAACGCTGTTATACCAGTGTATAATTCTGGTTTGCGGCAATAAAATTTTATCCAAGCGTTTTGCAGAACCATCGCGGAATAAATGCACACTTATATCAGGGCCTACAGGGTAAAAATATGCTGGAGGGAACGTTTTCATAATTTCTGAAGATTTATTTCCCGTTGTTTTTTGCATAATGTGAGTACCCAAGCGATAATGTTTCAATTGCTCTTTTTCGTCCATTTCATTTATTGCGGCAAAGGCTTTTTCAAAAAATTCATTCTTAGGCTCTGAACCTAAAATTGCACCATTGGCACAAAGGGAAAAGAATTTTTCCGTGGGTCTGAATATTTGCTCTCCGTGCGGAAGGTAAACGCACAAAAGCCTCCAAAAAAAACGGAGCCATGCAAGCAAATACAACAGGGGATTTTTGGAAGTGTATAGCTTTTGAGGAAATGCCACCGGCTCAAGCCCGCAAAAACCTTTATATTTCAGCAAATCGTTCCAGGGTTTAACGGTTATTATATCGGTATCTAAATAAACGCCGCCTTGTTTGTACAAGAGAGCGTAGCGCAGTAAATTTGTTTTTGACACAGGTTTTTTGAGAAGTTTATACAGATGGCTGCATATACCTTTGTCTCCTAAATCTGCAAATATGGAATCATCTATTTTTTTTAGCGTTATGCCAGATTCATTTTTTATTAAATCGTACCCTTCGCCGCACATTTCATTTTCTTCACTTTCTATATACAAAATGGTTTCTTCTGGTTTTTGAACCCGCTTGGTAGAGAGTATTGCAAGTCCGGTTGCTAGTGGCAGTTTATTGCCAAACCATACAAAAAAAACTCTATTAGGAACCATAGCGTGTAATATAGAATTTTTTATATTTTCAATATGAATATTCTTGTAACCGGCGTGGCAGGCTTTATTGGCAATGCGGTGGCCATCAAATTATTGCAAAGAGGCGATAAGGTTACAGGTTTGGATAATATGAATAATTATTATTCCGTGGAGCTAAAAGAGGCTAGGTTAAAACGTCTGAACCCCGATTCTCCCGATTTGAGGATTTACAGGATTGATATTTGCGATAAAGAGAAATTGGCGGGGGGTTTTTAGG
>Ga0268262_10004938_pt1 | contig 13463 bp, 10 predicted proteins | sample TergutNc150P3_FD_190354 | JGI IMG/M metagenome (GOLD analysis project Ga0268262, IMG submission 190354) | Nasutitermes corniger P3 segment gut microbial community from laboratory colony in Florida, USA - Nc150 P3 (SPAdes) (version 2) | ecosystem: Host-associated > Arthropoda: Insects >... | reverse complement strand
ACCGTCCACAACCTCGGCTTTCAGGGCATATACGGCAAAGACAATTTTAACTACATGGGGCTTGGCTGGGATGTTTTTTACAACGGCGGTTTTGAAGACTGGAGCATGCTTAATATGCTTAAAGCCGGTCTTTACAGCGCTGATAAAATCAACACGGTTTCACCAAACTATGCCGAAGAAACAAAAACGCAGCCCAGCGGTTTCAGACTGGATGGAGTTTTGCGCTACCGTAGCGCCGACTATTGCGGGATATTAAACGGGATTGACACAAATGTATGGAATCCCGCTAAAGACAAACACATTCCCGAACCTTATTCCGTAAAAGATATGGCAGGCAAGGCAAAAGCAAAAGAAGCCCTGCAAAGGGAATTTAATCTGCCGCCCGACCCGAATGTGCCAGTTATCGGAATGGTTACGCGTCTGACTGAACAAAAGGGAGTAGGAGAACTTTTCGGTCCCACATACGGCTCCGCATGGTCAATTTGTCGTGATTTGGAACTGCAAATGGTCCTGCTCGGCTCGGGCGAATACTGGTGCGAGTGCGAAATTTCAGGACTTGCTTCGCGATTATCAAACTTCAAGGCAAAAATCGGTTACAGCGAAAGAATCAGCCATCTTATAGAAGCGGGTTCCGACTTTTTCCTGATGCCAAGCCGTTACGAACCATGCGGCCTGAACCAGATGTATTCGCTTATTTATGGAACACTGCCTATAGTACGCAGAACAGGCGGTCTTGCGGATACCGTGGAAAATTTCAACGAAAAGACAGGCAGCGGCACCGGCTTTATGTTTGATTACCTAAGCCCTTCTTCAATTTACGACACGGTGACATGGGCGGTATGGACATGGCACAACAGAAAGAAAGAAATCAAAAAAATGCAGGAACGCGCAATGACGCAGGATTTTTCATGGGAGCTTTCGGCGAAGAAGTACATGGAGTTGTACGAATCGGCATTTAAGACGCAGGGGATAAAGGTACCGAAAACGACTAGTGCCTAACCCTTCGACAGGCTCAGGGGGCACCTTCGACAGTCTCAGTGGAGCACTTTCATGTGGTCGCTGAGCTTGTCGAAGCGACCAATATTACCCACCCACATAAAAAACCAGCCCGGCTATAAAACTATGGGACATAAACCAATTATCTTCGATTTTGTCACTAAAAATCGGAGCCAACTCCGGCGGATAGACATCCAAACGATAACCTAACCTTAAAAATAATCCATCCCTATATCTTGGACCAAACGGCCTCCAATCTAAAAAGACGCCTAAACTACCAATGCCATAACGACTATATTTTTCACCTTCATCTTCTCCAACATAACCGCCAGGTGTTGAAGGGTCCTCTTTTTTTTCTATAAATACAAAGGTATATGACGGAGATATTCTTAAAGCGGTCCTTGCTCCCGGAATGATAAAGCTCACTCCAATTTTCAATCCTAAAGGAGTTGGATCTTCCTTAAATTCAGGATGAACAAGATCCTTTTTGTTTACCAAATAAACAACTCCACCAAAATGTAAATCTGTATATCTTATTATTGATATACCCATATCCAAATTAACTGTATATTGCCCGGCAAACGAATAGTTGTAGCTTCCATAAGCCGCAAGGGTAAAATGGGGCAAAAGAAGAAAGTTATTTGCCCTGGCTCTCGCTTCCTGTTCTTCTTTTTCTCTTTTTTCCGCCGCTTCCTGTTCTTGTTTTTGTTTTCTTTCTATCGTTCTTTGTTCTTCCCTTTGCCTTCTTTCTTTCGCCCTCTGCTCTTCTTTTTGCCTTCTTTCTGCAACTTCTATTTCTCTTTTTTGTCTGTTTTCTCCTGTTCTTTTTTCATTTTCCAGTTTGCTTGATAATTTTAAAGGAAGATTGTCCCGTTGTACCGGTGGAAGGCTGTTGTCCTGAGTCTGTACAACCCTTAAAAAACCGCTTTCTCCCGCCGCTTGTATATTAATTCCATTAACACTGGTAACACGGACATACAGATTGTTAGTCATCTTTGATTCGTCATATTCCACATTTTCAAAAACTTTTGCGATTCTTTGCGTACAAAGCGCATATATTTTTCCGTCAAGGTAAAACAATGAACCATAAAGCTTAAATCCGCCGGAAGTGATAACATCACCCCGTTCATTTTCAACCTGGATTACCAGATCATAGACTATATTATCAGGTCCCCTAAAAAGGTATGAATCTTCAGGAAGCCCTGTTAGGTTCCATCTGCTGATTTCGCTGGCGCTATTTTTCTTTAGTCCGTTAAGCACATATTCATGCAGAACTTTTTCCATTGCGGATATCTGATTCTTGTTCCAGCGAAGACCAAGTTCAAATCCAAGATCATATAATTTTTTATGATTCTCCACTCTTTCATTGGAAATTTTAGGCGGAGTATAGTAAAGTTCAAAAGGAGGATTGTTATAATAAAATTCGTTATATTCATCGATACGATCCTGCCAGAATGTCTGACGCTGGAAAAAATCCATCACCCTGGCGCCTTCGCCCTGAAGTTCTTTCTGGTTTTGGTTTTGTATTGATGACAGTTTCGCAGACGCCTGAGTAGCGGTAATACCGAATGAAGCGGCATTATAAAGATAGTTCATTGCTTGCAGACTTTGACCGCTGTTAGCGGCTTCATTTCCCTTTGCCAGGAAAGTTTCCGCCTCATTGGAAGTTCCGTATAGGGCAAACTTACCGGCTTCGTTTAATACTACATTCAATTGTTTCAGCAGTTCTTCCGTAGCCATGTTTACCGCCCTACCTGAAGAAATTTCGATGTCCGAATGCGCTTTACTATAGCTTGCCAGTTGTATGCCGGTTTCAGTTTCGATAACGGTAAATGACAGGGTAAACCTTGTTTGCGTCTGCTTAATTATTTCGCCGGTTAAAATTGCGCGAGCCGCGGTGCGTAATACAAGACTTAATTCATCATTAGAACCCGAAAGCGACCTTTCTATTTCATTATTGCGAGCTTGAGCAACCTCAGATGATAAATTCACCACTACAATTTTACCTTTGGCAAACTGCGTAAAATTACTGCTCATGGCGCTTCTAATCATATCCGGCATCCACATTTCCTCCGCAGACATCAGACTGTTTGCGGGAACTTCCGGCTTTGTAATGCCAATAGTAGATGTTTTTGGCGCTACATTACGTGATTCAAAAATTTCTCCACTTTCAACCTGTCTTCTTAAATGCTCATTCTTTTCGCCATCGGCAGAAGGGCCCTTTACATCCTGTTCCGTATTGGCAGGGGTACTGATACAACCAAACAAAAGAAAAAGTATAAGAGCCGTTGTAAAAATGGTCATAAATTTCCTACATATTATCTTCATTTTTGATTCTCCTTAGGATATATCAGCTTATTTTTGTTACGCCTGCATATTTCCATAATTATGACTTAGGTTTAGTTAGAAACTTCTATACAACCAATTTTTAAATATTAACACATTTCACGGGAAGTAATCAATAGCCTATTTTTAGGAAAAAATGAATATTTTCCCTAAAGACCTCACACAAAGAAGAGGGAAGAGAAGGTTTTTGTTCGAAAGCTAGATTTTGGATTTCACGATAAGATAACGAACAAAAACATCTTCTTCCCTTTTCTTCGTGAACCTCAACCAAGACCGAAGGTCGAAGGTTCCCCTCTTGATCTTTGTACCTTTGTGATCTTAGTGTGAAAATTTTTCGAATTTATTCATTTTCGGTCAAGCAAAACCGCAAGTCCGCGCCATATATATGTGAACCTTCTTATGAAGGTTCGCTATAAAACCACTATGGAGGCCACTATGAAAAATGTTAACAGAAACCACAAGAACAGCGTATTCTCTTCGCTGTTCAGCAATCCGGACGTTCTAAGAGAACTCTATTCGGCTATTGAGGGTATCCCTATCCCTCAGGATATTCCCATCAATATTAACACATTAACGGACATTCTCTACAAAGGACAGATTAACGACGTGTCATTTTTAATTGACAACCGCCTTGTCGTACTTATTGAACACCAATCTACAATTAATAACAATATCCCCCTGCGTCTGCTGATGTACATTGCCCGCATATATGAGAAAATTATCAAAAGGAGAAAAAGGTATCAGAATAAACTTGAGAAAATCCCGAGACCTGAGTTTATCGTCCTTTACAACGGCAAGAAAGATTATTCCGATTATAAAGTATTGAAACTGTCTGACGCCTTCAAAGACATTAAGGGGCTGAAACTGGCGGAGGGTACTGAAATGCCGTTGGAATTAATAGTACATGTATACAACATAAACCACGGGCATAATTCTGAAATACTGAAAAGAAGCGAAACCCTGGACGGCTACAGTATGTTTATAGACAAGATAAGGGAATATCAAAAGCAAGAAAAATCGCTTGAAAAAACGTTTAGATCTGCGATAAACTATTGTATAAAGAACAATATACTGAAGGATTATTTGGAAGCTCACGCTTCGGAGGTATTGAATATGCTGTTGGGAGAATGGAATCAGGAAGAGGCGATAGAAGTCGCGCGGGAAGAAGCACTTGAAGACGGGATAGAAATAGGTATGGAAAAAGGTGAGGAAATAGGCATGGAAAAAGGTCGCGAAGAAGCCCGAGAGGAAATATTTAATCTTTTTGAACAGGGATTGTCAATTGATGAAATAAAAGGACGGTTAAAGAGATAATGAGTATTTTAATGGATGAATGGACGAAGGAAGAATATTATGAATATATGCACAAAGAAGGATACGAAGAACAACGCGAATTGGAAAAAGAATACATTCGCGAAATAGAAAAACAAAGAATTGCCAAAAATTTACTTGCAAAAGGGTCTACGCCTAATTTGGGACGTATCCTGATTTTTGTGTAAATAGATTTTCCATTTTTCTTTACTTCTTAAAAATTCAAATTTTCCGCGTTTTTCTTGCTAAATATGTCATAAATTTTGTGTAAATAGGAAGGGGAAAAATAACGGGATTTTCATTTACACAAAAAACAGGATAGGCTCGCAAAAGGGTCTACACCTGAATTTGTGCGTGAAATTACCGGGTTGCATCTGGAAGAGATAAAAAAATTATTACGAGGTAAGCGTAATTATATTTTCTTTATAATATATTTTCCTTTATGAAAATCTCTTTCCAGCTTATACATTGCAATTTTACCCTTGCAGGCATCCATTAATAAAGAAATATTCTTATTATTTATGTAATCCTTTTTTATATCAGCATTTTCTCCGAAAAACACCGCTTTTATGCAAGAAATATTAATAGATATTATTTTTTTCTTGAAATCATTATTGTTTTTTTTATTTAAGATTAGTATACGATATTCATTTTCGCCAATCCAGTCGTTATCTTTTCTAAAGAAATATAATTTATAATTTTTCTTTATGTTTTCAACCAATAATTCTCTCTTGTCTCCCTTGTAATTCCTAAAAACTATATAATTTCTTGATTTTATTAAATTATTAATTTCTAGCGCATGTTTATTATTGAAGATATCAACATAATCAATTTTATCGAAAAATATATCATAATTGTTTTCAAGTTCTTTGGTTACTTTTTTTATTAATTCATCTTTTTTAAAAACAACGCATACTCCTGTAGAATTTTTTCCGTATTGCGCCCACATCCTTGGATATAAATATCCTGTCCTGCCTTTATTATAAATATTGTCTAAATAATATGTCCCAGTTGAAAAAGAAATCGTTTTTACAATCCCATTTTTTAAGTTGTTTAATTGTTGAAAATATATAGGCAAATAATCTTCATTTATATTGTTTATCTTTCTTTCTGAATCTCTAATAAATTCCTCTTCTCTTTCTTCAGAATATTCCATTTCCTCATAGTGAGGTAAAACTCTTTTATCTTTCGGCAAGAAATCTTCAATATCCTCATCATCAAATGTATTATCAGGCGGTTTTATATGCATATCAAATATTTTATTTTCGTAAGGATCGTTAGTTTTATTAATATTATTAAAAAGTAATGTTTTATCCCTAATTATTTTTAAAGCATTTTTCGGCTTTGTATAATGAAACAGATACTCCATAGTATAAATATTTTCATAAAAATATATAAAGTGTCAATTGGTATATATGGGGTAATCACTAAAAACATCACATGTTAAATGAACGCACGGCGCAGCCATGTGTATGATTAAAGCCACACAGCGTAGTACTAATAAATATCACTGTATGAAATAAAAGTAAGGCGGCCTTTAAGTAGCCGACAGTGCGTAGAGCACGAAGGTTATTAAATTAAATATGTATTTTTTCTGAGATTTCTTCTGCTACTATATTAGAGAAATATGTATATAAATTATTCAATTGTATGTTTTCTTGTAGTAGACTTGATAATTGATTTATTATTTTAATTGTATTAGTTAACCACATAGTTTCGTATTCTTCAAGCTGTTGTACGTCTTGTCCTCCTAAACGCATTTTTACGACAAGATTTTTAAAAGCATGATAAATATTTCTTAAAATTAAAAATGTTTTACCGTTTATTGACTGATCTCCAGAATCAAGCATCTTATGTAAGATATTAGTATAGTAGTTGAAACAGAGATAAACAATAAAATCCTTTAATCCCCTATTCAGGTGTTCCGCGACACAAGCATATTGTTTATTAAATATTTCTTCATTGCCGTTTTGCGCCGCCTCATACATTTTATTGTAATGAAATAAAGCGTCACGAAAGTTGTAATGAGGAGATGATATTGTTATTTTCTTATTAACTTTAGAAAAAAGCTGCCTGTCAAATATATCTTTAATAACCCATAATTCATCAGCATAAGAAAATATATCTTCTGCAATATCATTGAGTTTTTGCTGATAGTCTATTGCCAAGATGCTCCCCCAGAGAATAGTAATTTGTAATTGAAATTTTTTTACCGCAACTAACCCTGCCTCCAAGATCAGAATTGTCAATGAGAGAAATATCCGGATCTATAGTTCGATTATTAACAATTTCTTCCAAGCTCATATTAGTATTAGTAATAATGTTATGAAGTTTCAAAAGTAATAATAAATTTTCTTTCTGGCTCATTTAAGCAACTCCTATCTTTGTTTTAAAGGATTCTTCTTCATAAGATCTGAAAATTTCAAGGATATCAGACCTGATTCTATCTCCTAAAGGAATATTCTTACTAATGAATTGTTTTGCTGTTGAGTCATCAAAACCCTGTTTATTAACTATTATATACCAAATATAAACATTATAGCTAGTAAAAAAACAAAAAATCGTTAATTTTCTGGTCAAAATTCAATCATTTTACTCCACATTACGCTTATTATCCCCGGAAAGGCTCCTGTTAAGCCTTTTTTTACCTATTTTATCACTTGTTTTTGTAACGATGTTGATTATTGAAATTTCCATAATAAATTATCGTCATTTAAAAAGTTTTATTCGAAAATTTTCACACGAAGAACACGAAGGTTAGAAGATCACAAAGAAGGAATAGGCACACTGCGCCGTCTCTACTACCGTTACCTATAGTGTATCACGTAAGACATGGTATGCTACAATTTTTGGGTGACAGGCACTTCGCGCCTCAACTATGTTCAATTATACATAATACTATTATTATAAGATAATCGGTATAAATTGAATAATATATAATTCTGATAACAGACACCTTTACGTGATCTTTTACATTACCTATCACTTTTTCGCGTTACAAGTATTAGATGTTAAGCGCGATAGGACAAAATTCAACACTGTTTCCACAAGGGAATTCATTTAATACTTGTGTTGCATTATAGAAATTCCAAATTGCTGTTACTAAACTATCAAAGGAATTAATACTACTAATAAATTTTTCATTAAATATAGAATTACAGCAAGCATAAAATTTGTTCTGATCAAGATGAAAGGAAAGAAAACCCCTATTAACCATACTACACATATTGGTATTTAATTCAGAATATCTGATATCTAATTCTTCAATTGAAGTAACTTTTTCAACTGCTTCAATAAATTCTTTCTTTAAATTCATTTTTATTTTATCATCATTAGGATATATTAATTTGATTGACTTTACACCTAAAGATTTTACTGGTAAAACCAGTACAACCGTAAAAAGCAGAATCTCCAATGCTGGTAACACTGTTCGGTATGGTCATACTTGTAAGGCTGGTGCAATTGGAAAAAGCATTATTCCCTATACAGGTAGCGCTGTAAAGCTCAATGTTTACATATTTGTTTGATACGCTTTCGGCACAAAGCGCATCTGCGATACCCTCAAGATCATTCACATTCAACGCAACAATGTATGGGGTGTCGGCATTATTGACTGGTCTGCTTTCCAAATATGTTTTCAAATCAACAATGTTTGTAAAGGTTGGTGTAGTAAAACTCAAATTATCAGTGTTACATGTCAAACTACCGTATGTTATCTTAATTGGCTGTCCATTATGTGTTGAATAGTCCAATTTATCACCCTGCGCAGGGTTCGTTGTAATGCTTTTGATAAGAAAATTTTCTGCGATCACTTCTAGTTTCGAACCATTATCATAAGTCAACGTCACCACAAGCCCTGCTAAATCAAGCGCATCTCCGTGCGCATAGGTCAGTTTATCTGGTTGTGTTTTAACTGCGATACTGTTAACCAGTTTTGAGTCTGTTGCCGGAAATACTGCGGTAATAACACCGGAATTGGCGGTATTACTGACAGACGTTGCCCCTACAACCGTGAAAAAGTTTGCAATTACTCCTTTCAAGGTAAAGCCGTCTTTTGCAGTAATTTTAATGGTTGCAGTGTATGCAGTTGAAGCGGCAAAAGTAGAAGGATTGTCATTCCATACCCTATAGTAAAGATAAAATGAATAAATACCAATCCAATAGGTAAGTTTAGAGGCTATATGACTGATATTCGCCTGATTTTGGCAGAAAATATGAAGAAATACCGCAAAATCCTTGGGATTTCACAGGAAAAACTGGCAGAAAGAATGGATACTGCCCCAAATTATATAGCTATGATAGAAGTAGGCAAGAAATTCCCTTCCGCCGGTATGCTGGAACGTATTGCTCAGGCTCTTAATGTTGACACTCCTGAACTTTTTACAACTAATACTGTCACATTCATGACCAACAGCAACAAAACGCTTGAACGTCTGTATCAAGAAATTTTAAATGATTTTAAAAAGTTTGAAAATGATTATAAATTATTTGAAAAAACCGTCACTGGAAAAATTAAGCAATGGCAGCAAAGCTGATTGAAAAACTCTACCACGAACCACACGAACCAACACGAACAACGACAAGATATGGACTAAAAGTTCGTGTGGTTTTAGGCATACATCTTGCTCCCACCTTAAATAAATAAAAAAACCGGCGCTATAAAAAACGCCGGTCTGAATCATGCATGAAAAAATGCTTAGTACTTTATCGAGATTAGAAGGTTGGTAAAATAAAGCAGTCCGTATTCGTTAAGAGCTTTATTGGGTGTATTACCCGTATTACCAAATACGTTGATAGTGCCATTTGACGCGCCGGAAGCGACTTCAAAAGTCAAGTAGTCCGTGGCATTATAGGTAACGCCCATAGCCAAAGAATTCGTAACACTGGTGGGATTTGATGTCACGACAGTTTTGGTAGAAGAATCCTTATTCTCGGTGTTATTTGTATAAGTTGTAGCATCTGTAGTTGTACTGGAAATAGTACCAAAGTTAATTCTTCCGCCAAGATTCAACGCGAGATTTGGAACAATTTTCCACTGAACGGCAAGCCTAAAATCGGGATTAAAACCAACCAAGACAACTTTTGAATCTGTCCCATTCTTTATCGTCGAGCCTGAACCGTCACCTTTAAGAGATTCTTCCGTTGATAGTGTTTCATTTATAGGCGTATTCAAATTAAGTTTAAATCTGATCGCAAAAGGACCATCGCTCCATTGACCGCTTAAAGAAGGAGTAATTTTATGACGAGTCTCGCTTCTTTCATTAAAACCGGTTGTACCGCCCCCCGTAGGAACAGTTCCTTTAAAGCCGGTCATAATCTTGCTATTACCGTTGCTATCATTGTAGTTATATTCATTATCGTAAATTGTAAAACCAAGAACATAATCAAGATCGGCGGAAAGCCGGAAGTTGTCTTTATTCAAAAGCGTATAACCGCCTAAACCTGCACTAATAGTCGTATTAGTATAAATATCAGATTGAGTAACGTTTTCTCCTCTGGCAGTCCATGAACCTCCATTATTTGTATACCGATTTTCTTTTGCATAATTTTTTGTAAAAGCCATATCAAGGGCGACATAAGGTTTGATGCCGTTAGCTGCAAGATTTTTTGTCATTGACCATAAAATCTGGGGAGTAACAACTCCGCTTTCCGTTTCATAGCTTTTATAAGAATTACCGCCGGATACAAAATCACTATCCGTGAATAATCTCTTGTTAGTGAAAACAGAAACCCTAAATCCCATATCCTTAACGCCAATAAGAACCGAAAAATTGTTACTGGGCGCGGTACCGCCTGTTACATCAGGTAAAGTAGCATAGCTCTTAACGCCGCTTTTATTGGTACCTAGCCAAGTTCCGTTGCTTTCCGTGTAGGTAATATTCGGAATATTTGCCCAAAGAGTACCACCGTAATATATTCCTAAATACGCATCTTTGATCTTTGTCGCATATCCAAGATTTGCACTGCCAGGCGCGTTTTCGTAGCCCATCATGGTATAAAACTTGTCAAATTTGACATCAACGTATGAATCTGCCCTGATAAAATTATCTGCCGTACTGCGTATCCGTCCCGATGTAGCGGCGCTTTGCGGTGATTCTAAAGGGTTGCCAGGAACAGCTACCTGCGCAAAAACAATTCCGGCAGTTATCGAAACTATTAATACAATTAAAATAAACCTTTTCATAATTCCTCCAAAAAATATAGTATTTTGTATATAATACCAGTTTTTTTGGGAAAAAAAAGCCCTTTTTCCCATTTTGTGATCTTTTTGTTAGATTTTTTGGGAGTAAAGTACTCTGCGCTTTAAAGCACCCCGTGCTTTAAAGCGCCCTGTACCAGGAATACCGAGGCGCAGCATGCATCCGCTTACCGTTGCTTCCTTCCGAACCTGGCGGGGTTGGGCGGCGCGTGCTCGCACGGTTCCTGGCACAGGACAATTCATCGTAATACGCCAATTTGATGAGATCAAGTGGTTTTTAAGTCATCTCTAATTTAAAATTTCTAAAAACAATGACAAAAAAGAGAGATTGATTATTTGTTTTGTTAAAAAACGGTTAATTAAATCATAAATCAATTAAACGGCTTTTTTTCTTCGTGATTATTTGTAACTTAAAGTCGGAGAGGGATTAGTACAGTCGTTGGCTGTTTCCCTTCCGCGATCTTTTTTTATTAATATAGAAAGACAATAGGAGAGTAAAATGAAAAGTAATAGGATTTTTGGATTAATTACGGCGTTGTTGCTTGTGATGTTTGTAACAACAGGATTATGTGCGCAGGAACTTAGATTTGACGGTTATATTAACAGCGGTCTAGGGGTTGTAACAAATGACAATGATGACAGTGATCCGTATTTCAAAGTTTTCGGCGTTGATTCGGAATCAAATGGTTACAGGTTCCGTTTGAACGGATCCTTTACCAATGAATCTAAAAACGCGGGCGCAAGATTCAGGTTACAAGGACAGCGCAGATTGGATCAGGCGGGTTATCTTTCCATGCCGTATCTTTACGGTTGGGTAGGTTTTTTGGAGAATAAAATAACTCTTACTGGCGGTCTTGTGGATGACGGTACATGGACAAGCGCCGATTGGTGGTGGAATGACGATACGGGCGAGGGGCTGGGTTTATTATTCAAAGCGGAGCCGGTAAAAGGTTTGATTTTCGGCGTTGGCGCGTATACCATCAGCCAACAGGGAAGCGGAGCCAATAACTGGCTGCAGTATACGCCATTATCTTTTGATAACGCAACAAATAAATGGAAAGCCGATCCTAACCGTCTGCCCAATTTCAATGAAATCATGCTCAAACCTGAAGATGTAAAATACACCTTCAATGCCGCCTATACCATGCCCGATGCTTTCCGTCTTAACGCTATTTACCGCACCCAAAACAAAGCCGGATGGACTAGTAAACGTTATGATGAAGAATATGATTATGAAGGACGTGAGGAGTCCCAGTTCTTACAGGCCGAATTACGCATTCTGGCAGTAAAAAACCTTACCGCGATTGTGGTGGGTACTTTTGATAAACTTCAGGATTTTGATAAAAAGGGAAACATTATGTTCTCCGAAACTTTAGGTTACAGAGCTGACAATCTTAATTTCGGACTTAACGCGGTACAGTTCCTGTATAACCGCACGGATAAGGATGATAAGCAAGTTGACATGAACCCCAGTCTGCTCTTTAACCCCTGGGTATCATATACCATTGACAAGATCGTACCACGTCTTGATCTGGTATACTTCATGGGCGGGCGAAGTAAAACCGGTTATAATCCTGCTCCTACTTCCAGCAATCCTAACGCCATTAGCGGTCCTGAAAATCAATGGGAACGGAGAGGTTTCGTAAATGTTGCGAGGCCAAGTGATACAGATGATGATTACTCGGTATTCAGCATCAGGCCGTCTATTAAGTTTAATTTGGACGGTAGAATCTTTCTTGAAATCGGCGACATGATCAATTATGACATGGCTACAAAAGACGGAGCTTATCAAACCAAAAGCGATGCCAATAAGAATACCCTGTTCACCAACGTATTCTATGTTGACTTAAAGTTCAGTTTCTAAGATATTAATCCCATTTCAAGGACTGCCCTATATTCCTCAGGGCGGTCCTTTTTTTTAGGTACTTAACACGCGATTTTTCTCTATTTTTATGTTATAATAGAAATAAGCGGCGTTTTTGTCGTACACTCAAACATAAAATTAGTTTTTGGAGGACAAAATGTATAAATTTAAAAAAATATTGTGCTTATTTACAGTGGTATTTTTTTTAATCGCTGTACCTGTCTTTTCTGACGACATACCGGGACTTGGTGATTTACAAAAAACCATTGGCAGTTTTTCAGATTCATTGGCAAATTCATTGCCATTTAACTCAACGATAGGGTTAAACTGGTCTGATGCCTATATCGGAAGATTCCCTCATTTGGGCATTGGAATTACTACGGGATTTACAACCATGAACTTTGAATCCTTGAACGGATTGTTAGGCATGTTTCAAGCTCCACTGCCGGAAATAGCAAACATAGGCGGCTTTTCATTACCCGCTTACACCGTTGACGCCCGAATAGGAGGATTCGGCATTCCCTTTGACATCGGCGTTAAATTTGGTTTCTTAAATTTCGATCCTGATTTAATTAACAAACTTTTAAAAACAGATATCCCCGGTTTTACCATGGATTATCTGCTCATTGGCGGCGATATACGATTCGCCCTTATAAGTGGAAAAGTAATTCCGTTTAAATTATCAATTGGCGGCGGTTTTAACTATTTAAAGGGAGGAATATCAATGCCGGTACCCGGTACTGCTGA
>Ga0268262_10004937_pt1 | contig 13464 bp, 10 predicted proteins | sample TergutNc150P3_FD_190354 | JGI IMG/M metagenome (GOLD analysis project Ga0268262, IMG submission 190354) | Nasutitermes corniger P3 segment gut microbial community from laboratory colony in Florida, USA - Nc150 P3 (SPAdes) (version 2) | ecosystem: Host-associated > Arthropoda: Insects >... | reverse complement strand
CGGACGAGCGGACGTGCATGGAGGCCCTGAGGGCCGCCATAGCGTCCACCAAGGGGAGGGTCTATTTCGCGACGTTCAGCAGCCACATACACCGCATCCGAATGGCGCTGGAGCTGGCGCTGGAGGCGGGCAGGAAGGTCTGCACGGTGGGCCGCTCGCTGGAGCGCAACATATCCGTGGCCCGCCAACTGGGCATACTGGGCCTGCCGGAGGCCTCGCTGGAAGGGCTGTTCATCGAGCATCGGGAGCTGCTTTCACTTATGCCAGGCAAGATAATGATCCTCTGCACGGGCACGCAGGCCGAGCCTCTCAGCGGTCTGGCGAGAATCCTGAAGACCGAGGTGAAGGGCGCCACGCCCTGGCCAGGCGACCGCCTGATATTAAGCTCCAGGGCGATACCCGGCAGCGAGGTGCCCATTTCCAGGATGCTGGACAGGGCGGCCAGGCTGGGGATGGAGACGTCGCTGGAGGGCCTGGGCCCCGTACACGTCACTGGCCACGCCCACCAGGAGGACGCGGCGCGGATGATGGACCTGCTGGACCCCGAATACGTCATACCCGTGCATGGGACATACCGCCTGCTGCAGGGCCACGCCAAGCTGGCCCAGTCAAAGGGCTGGGCGCCCAAAAACACGCCGCTGCTGGACGACGGCCGCTGCCTGCAACTGTTCAGCGACGGCACCGCGAAGCTAGCCGGGTGCGTGCCCGTCGGCAAGTGCTTCGTCGACCAGCGCGTGGAGCATAGGGTGGACGCGCGCGTGGTGCATGACAGGCTGATACTGCAAGAGGACGGCATCGTGGTGGCAACGGTCCAACTGGACAAAAAGGGGCGGCTGGTGGGCGAGCCGGGCATCGTCAGCCGGGGCTTCGTCATCCTGAACGACGACCAGGCCTACAGTACGCTGCTTAAAGAGACCGTCCGCAAAACACTCGACGACGCACCGTCAGAGGTCAGGGGCGACAGGGAGATGCTTTCCGAGCTGCTGCGCCAGTCGCTGAAGCGCATCATCAAAAAGACCACGCAGGGCAGGCCCATGATAGTCACGATGATTTTGGGCGATGAGAAGTGAATCCATTAGAATGGGACTTGACTAACCTGTCCCACCACGGCGACTGGTGCGGGGTTGACGAGGCCGGCCGCGGGGCCTGGGCGGGGCCGGTGGTGGCCGCTGCCGCTGTGCTGAACCGCGCAACGGCGGAGAAATGGGCCAACGTGCTGCACCAGGCGCGGGACTCCAAGACGCTCAAAAAGGAAAAGCGTACCGCACTTGCGTTGGAGCTGCGCTCACTGCTTCCATTTTGGGCCGTGGCGTCCGTTGACAACGAGGCCATAGACAAAATCAACATACTGGAGGCCACCAAGGCAGCGATGCGCCAGGCCGTAGCCGAGCTGCGGATTGAGCCGAACATAGTGTTGATAGACGGGGACCACGCGCCTGGGTCGGGCCTTTTGGAGCGCACCATGGTGGAAGGCGACGCGCACTCCTGTGCCGTGGCCTGCGCGTCCATACTCGCCAAGGCACACCGCGACGGTCTGATGGAGGCCCTCGCCTTGGACTACCCCGCCTACGGCTTCGACCGCAACAAGGGCTATGGCACAAAGGAGCACCAGGCCGCGCTTGCCAAACACGGCCCCTGCCCCCTGCACAGGATGAGCTACGCGCCGGTGGCGGCGGCGGCGGACGCGAAGCGGCCGGACCGTCCGTGACCGCAGCCATCTTTTGCGCCGCGCTCGTAATCCATCAACAATCGCAGCCTGCCAGCGCGGCGCCTAGGGCCTGGTGGTAGCAGAAGAGACGCGGCCGGAAGGCCGCATCCGGTACGAACATGAACGCGCCGACGCAGTCGGCGCATCATTATCCGCCCAGCGCAAGCTAGGGCGGGAAACATAGCCAAAGACGCGGGCGAAGCCCGCATCTCTCTGAAATTGTCATCAGTTGCCGCTGCGCCTGCCGCCTTTTCCCTTTTTGGGGCCATGCGCCGCGACCTCTGGGAACAGCGGTGCTTGGGCGGGCGGCCCCGCTTCAAGCTCCCGTGGGGGCGCTGATTCGCCGGTGCCCTTTTCCGCGCCGTCCGCCACAGGTGTCGCAAAGGCCCCTGGGCCTGTCATTTTCACGGTGCCGACCAGGGCCTCCAGAGACCTGACGAACTCCGAGAGGTCCTTGAACTCGCGGTACACGGAGGCGAACCTGACGTAGGCCACGGAGTCTATGGTCTTGAGGCCCTCCATTGCCATTTCGCCAACCAGCAGACTGCCCACCTCGCGGTCGGGCTGCTCCAGCAGCTTCGCGTGGATGTCGCCCGCCAGCTCCTCCAGCAGCGCGTAGCGGACGGGGCGCTTCTGGCAGGCGGCCGACATCCCCTTAAGTAGCTTGTTCCTGTCGAATGGTTCGCGCCGCCCGTCCTTCTTCACCACCAGCAGCGGGATGTCCTCCACCCTCTCGTAGCTGGTGAAGCGCCTGCCGCAGGACAGGCACTCGCGCCTGCGGCGGATGGCGTCCCCCTCCCTGGCCTCCCTGGAGTCAACCACCTTGTCTTCGGAGTGTCCGCAAAATGGGCAGCGCATGGTCAGCCACCCACCGTCGGTCGGCGCCAGGCACGTCCTGCCCCAAGGTCAATGTCCACTGAGCCCAGCCTCCTTTAGCTTGTCCAGCAGCCCGTCCAGGATTTCGTCGGGAACTTTCAGGGTCCCCCTGCCGGTGCCCAACTCGCAGCCCGGCTTCATGCTCCCGTGGTAGTCGCTCCCTCCCGTTGGGGCCATGCCCAGCTCTTTGCACAGCCGCAAAAAGTACGCGGTTTCGGCTGCGGAGTGGTCAGGGTAGAGAGCCTCGACGCCAAGGCAGCCCCAGTCCCTGAAGTCGCGCATGGCGGTGTCCCAGATGAATGCTCCTTTGGCGAAGCGCCCTGGGTGGGCTATGGCCGGCAGACCGCCTGCTTCCCTTATCCACCCGAAGGCGGTGGCGGGGGAGAGTTGCTCAAAAGGTGCGTAGGCGGGCGCGTCTTCGTTCAAGTACCTCCGGAACGCCTCGGCCCTGTCGGCGGCGTGCCCCTGCATCACAAGGGCGGTCGCGATGTGCCCCCTGGTCAACACTTCGCCGCTGCGGCCGCCCAACTCGCCCAGCGTGATTCCCATGGCGCGCAGATTGCTGAATATCCGCTCGTTCCGCTTCAGTCTCCTGGTTTTAAGTCCTTTAATTCTGTCCCTGAACAGGGGGTCGCGGTGGTCAACAAAGAGACCCAGGACGTGCAGGTCGCGCCCCGCAAACATGCAGCTCATCTCGATGCCAGGCACCAGCCGCACTGATACGGTCTTCTGCATTTCGAGGAAACCGCCCAGCCCGTCCAGCGTGTCGTGGTCCGTCAGTGCCAATGCGCGGAGGGTGATGCCCTCCGCCTTGGCCACGATGGCGTCGGGCGGGTCGGAGCCGTCCGAGAAGCAGGAGTGGCAGTGCAGGTCAATCATGCGCCGCCCCTTGGCCGTTGGCCTTGTAGAGCGCGGCCAGCACCGCCGCCACGGCCTGGAACAGCTCTGGGGGTATCATTTTGTCGACGTTCAGCGGCTCCAGCACGGCCACTAGGTCGGGGTCGTGGTGTATGGGCACGCCGTGCTCCTCGGCCAGCTCCAGTATGCGCCTGGCCAACTGGCCGTTGCCCTTGGCCACCAGCCTGGGGGCCGTGTCCAGGTAGGGGTGGCGTGGCTCGTAGCGCAGGGCCACCGCGCTTTCGCGCTTCACGCGCGCCACGTTGAACGCTCCTGACGAAGTGCTTTGATGTGTGGCACGAAATCTCCCCCACTTTCGATTTTACCAAGAGCCAAGCAAGGGGACACGGTAACGCCTAGGGTCAGCGCACCAGCAGCACTTCTATCTTGTCAGGGTCCATGCACTTTGCGAGCATGTCCGACAGCTCTTCCAGCGTGGGCGGATTGTGGTCGGTGTCTTGGTCTGGCTGCCCCAGACGCTCCAACATTCTGTGCGGGTGGAGGGCGTCCGCCATTGCGTGTTCGTCCCTGGCCTTCAGGGCCGCATCCAGCTTGTCCTTCGTCAGGGGCGTGGCCAGAAGCCCTTTTAGGTGGGCTTCGAGCAGTTGAAGCGATACCCAATCCGTGCCCACGGCACGGGTCCATCGGCCGCTGGCCCCGATTTCCAGCTCGTTGACGATGTCATCGGACACGGGCAGCATTGCCCTAAGGAGCCAAGGGATCAGTGCCGCCAGTGATTCGGCACTGTCCGGGGGTAATGCGCCCAAGTCCCACGCCGCCCACACTTCCGTGGCGCCGGTACCGATCACCACGTGCTCCGGCTTTTCTCTGTCCCTGGCGGGTGGCGCCAAGGCACTGTCATGGGTCTCTGAGCGTGGGCCTGCCCATGGACCAAAGTGCTGGGTCACGGCGCGTCTCAGGGGAATGGAATCCACGTCGCCGACCACGCAGAGGACGGCCCTCTCAGGCCGCCGCACTGCGGCCGACCACAGTGCCACAAAGCTGGCCGAGTCGAACCGTCCTCTGGGCAGGTGGGCGGCGGCGGGGTCGCCAGCAGCGGCCCTGAAGGCGTCGACGGCCTCGTCCCTTGCGTCGTTGAATTGGTCCCTTTCCCAGGCACGGTCCAGTATCTCCTGCAGCCCGGTCGATTTAAGCCAGGCGGGGCGCAGTGCTTCGTCGGCCAGCAGTTGGATCATCATTTCGGCGTTGGAGGGCAGCGATTCGAATGTCCACGAAATCCATCCGTTGCCCGCCTCCACCAGGGAAAGCACGCCCGACCTGTCCTTGAGGCCCTCGAAGGTCATCCTGTCTATGCCGGCGCAGCCGAGCAGGGGCAGCACCTTGGACATGAGGAACGCCGTGCCTTTCGGTGTGTACGTGAGTATGCCCCTGTCGCCTTGCTTTTGCTGGAAGAGAGGCTCGTCCACTGGGTCACGCTGGGACAGGCCCTCGCGGATGGAAAACACCAGCCTAGCGCGCACAGTCCCAGTGTTGGCCAAGTGGAGCGCCCTCAGCTCAAGCCCGTTTGGAAGCCTGAACGACGTCACCTGTTCGGCCGCCGCGTGTGGCAGAGCCAAAACCAGACCGAAAAGCAGAATGAGGGGCAGAGTGCCAAACCGTCTCAATGTCCCACCTCCGCTTCCAGGAGCGACAGCGTGTTCCGGCGCAGTACGGCGGGCATCAGGGCGAACTGACGCAGTGCCTCCCTGATTAGGTCTTCGCGCTGCCCTGCGTCGGTCTTATTGTTTTCCAGCCGCCGCGCCAGAATGGTGACCATGCGTGCATGCTCTTGGTTCTTCAGCGATTTGATCGGGTCTTGCTCGACCATCAGCGCCATGGCGTTCTCAGGCACAAACACCGAAGCCAGCGCGGTCTCCATCCAGTCGGGGTGCGCATTAAAGGGAACCTGCCGCAGCGCGGTGCGCCAGTTGCTGGTGGTGGCAAGCGTGCCTATGAGGGCGTGGGCCAGGCCGGGCGCGTCCGCCAGTCTGGATGCGCGAAGGGTCTCCAGGCGATGGCCCGCGTGGCTCATCTCCAATTCGCTCCAGCCTCTCTCCAGTGCCCTCAGCACTTGGTCATATATGGTGTTTTTGACTTCCTGCGCGGTGTGACTGTCGTGCACATCGGCGTGGATCACAAACAGGGTTGAATGACCCGAAGTTGGCTCCCACAGCGGCTCCAATGTTATTCTGACGCTGCTGGAACACCCCAGCGTGTTCACCAGATGGTTCCTCAGGCTGGAGCTTGGACTGCCCGCCAATAGCTCCGCGAACATCTCCAGCGCGTCGGGGTCGCAGGATGGCGGGGCCTTCCATGCCACAAGGGCCTCCGAGTTTTTCTCGGACGGAATCACCTTTTTGACCGGCTCTGGGTCGGAGTCATCTGTGTATTCAAAGTACTCGGTGGTTTCCAAGGTTTGGTCGCCCTTTGTTTCCGCCCCACCAATGCCGCCGCTGTAGTCCGCTGGTGCGCCTGGGCGGGGCAGCAAGCCGAAGCTGGCGTTCAAAATTTTTGTCGCTACGCCCATGTCGAAGTCCCCGACTAGGGCCACTAGGGTGCTTTCCGGAGATACGCGGTCTTTTGCAATAGCACGGAGGCGTTCCAAAGGGACGTCGGGAGGCTCGGACACGTATTCCGCGTTCAGCGCGAACGCCTTCAATTCTGTGAGGGGGTTCGGACCTTTCCGCTGCTTGAGGGCGCCGTTGTATTGCTCTTGATCCAAAGGCGCGGTGACGCGGCGCAGTTCTGTGCGGCACCAGTCGTCCAGCCCGTCGATGGCAATGTCGCGCCCGCTGGCCACCCCACCAAGGATTGACATCATCCAGAAACCAGAAGCCCTCTGTGCGTCCGCGCCAAGGTACCATGCGGCAAGCAGAGTTTCTGTGCCCTCTGCCGCACGGTCTCCGCCGCCGAAGAACCATGCGGCGTGTATGGCCCCGCTGCCAGGGCGCGGGGCCAGCAGCGCCCTGGCGCCGTTGTCCAGGCGATGCTCGAAGACTATGGGCGACTGGGCGTGGAGCGTCCAAGCCGGCGAAAGGTACAAAAACAGCAGGACGCACACGGCCCACACTGCTGTGGGCCTCATCCTGGGTTTCGCTGGTCTCGCTTCCATGCTTCCAGTTTACAGCAGGTCGCGTCATTAGTGGTCGGTCGCTCAAGTCACAGCGCAGCCAGCACGGCCTCCAGCCGCAGGCGCTCCATGCAGGTACGGCGTAGGCACCTGCGCTCCCGGCAGGGCGAGCAGTCGGTGGCGGCGCGGACTATGGTCCCTGTCCCGGGCGGTATGCCGGACACAACCGGGTCAGACGGTCCCAGCAGCGCGGTGGCCTGGACGCCCAGCAGCACAGCCAAGTGCAGCAGGCCTGTGTCGCCGACAATGACGCGGTCTGCGCTCCGCATGTTTGTGGCCAGTTCCCAAAAGGGCAGCTCGGGCAGTGCCTCCACGCCGCTCTCTTCCGGCAGCCAGTCCCGCAGACGCTTTTCGGCAGGGCCCAGGGCCCAGCGCAGATCCCTTTCTGGCTTCAGCGCGTCGGCAAGCTGAATCCACCTGTCCAGCGGCCAGCGCTTGTTGGCTCCCCTTGGGCTGGTGCCAGGGATCAAAAGTGTCCTTGGGCGCCCAGGGCCAATGTGAGCCGGCCACGCGCCGCTTGGCGGAAGCTGGGCGTCCTTAAGGGTCGGTGTGAATCGGCCGAGGCCCGCGACCCCTCGGCTCAGGCCGAAGGCCTCGGAAAGACCGAGCGCCTGTCCGTATCTGCTCTGCCTTTTGGATGGCACGGCAGCATTCTGGAACAGCCACGCGCCCTCCTTGGCGCGGCCGTCGCCCCATAGCTCGCGTATCCCGGCAAAATGGGGTATCAGCGCGGATTTCAGTATGCCGTGGAAGTCCAGCGATGCGTCCGCGCCCCTCACGAGGCCGGCCACCCTGCGAAGTTCCTGAAAGGCCCGAAAAGGGCTCGAAAGCCTGCGCCTATGCACAATCACCGGCTCGACGCCTAGCAGGGGCTCCAGCAGGAAGGCGTGGCGGTCCTCCACCACGGCCTGTATCCTGACCCCTGGGAACGCTTCCGCCAAGTTCTTCCAGGCAGGCAGCACCCTAAGGACGTCGCCCATCGCCGACAGCCGCAGCAACACTATCCACGTCACTTGCATTGGAGAATGATAACACGGGCGGTGCAGGTCAGATGGCGCGGCGCCTGCGGTTGCAAAAACGGCAAGGACTATGGGACAATGTTGCCCATGACGGGGGGCGTATGGCCATGAGACAGCTTTGGAATCCGGTTTTGGCGGCGGCACTTCTCTTCGCCGGTGCTTCGCTCCAGGCGCAGGAGCCTGAGCAGGAGCAGAAGGAGCCTGTGCAGGATTATTCGGCGACCATCAGCAGAGTCTTTAGGGAGGCCCTGAAAGCGAAGGACAGTGACCCTCAGCAGGCGCTGGCCCTGTACGACGAGCTGTTCCAGATGGAGCCGCCGGCCGGGGACTTCGACAGCGACCAACCGGACGTCGTCAACGCCAGCTATGACCTCTACAGCAACCTAGCGAAGGCGTACTGGTACGCCGCCATGCAGGCCGATGCCCTGGGCCAGTGGGAGAAAGCTGCCGCCTACTTTACGAAGGCCGGGGCTCTGATAGTCGGGCCCGCTGAAAAGGCCAAGGCCGCCTACCCGAAGTTTGTGGAAGGCTACGAAGACCACAAGAGGCACTATCTCGACGAGTTGGAGAGGAACGCGGAAAAAATCAAGGCACTTGAGGCAAAGGATGAGGCCAAATACACAAACGACGACTTCACGGAGCTCGACCACGTCCAGGAGCTGAGGCGGGGCATAGATGTGGCCAACAGGGCCATAGGCTACTACGCCGACCGCATCGAGAAGGCGAGCAGGGAAGTTACCTTCTATAACCCGGAGATGCCCTTTGCCGAAAGGACCAATGAAAAGATCAAGATGATTCAGGACCAGATCAATAAATACAAGGGTGGCCCTGGGAACAAGGTCAAATGGGTCGAGGGCATCGTCTCAGACTACCAGAGGCAATTGCCGGGCTACGCCACCACGCCGGAGGAGAAATTGGCTTTCGCGTATCGGCTCACCGTGCTTTCGCCCAACAGCAAGACCGCGAAGGCGCTTGTGGAATGGCTGAAGGGAAATGCTTCGGAGGCTGACCTGAAGAGGGCCATAGCGGCCTCGCGTCCGGCCAAGAAGTGAGCCACCAGCGCGGCGGCAGGGCTGGCTAAAAATGTCTTTTTTCTCGCGCTTCCTCTCTTCGTCGAAGGACCAGGGTCTGCCCGGCCTGCCTGAGCTGCTGGGGGCAAGGGGGGTGCCTGCCGACCTGCCAGGCTTGGACGGCGAGCTCTTCAAGGGCTTCCACTCCATGAATGCCGATGAGCGGGAGAACTTGGCCGACGCCACAGCCTCCCTCCACAAAAAGGGGATAGGGCTGCCAAAGCCGTGGCACGATGCGCTGTACGAACTGACGCCGCAGATTGTCCCCACTTGGAAGGGCGAGCGGGACGGGTTCTACTACCACCCCTGCTTCGACTCCCTCTGTGTCCGCATCCTGTGCGACGGGAACCCAGTGCCCGATGAGTACTTCACGATCTGGGACGTCGACTTGGACGACGTCATGACCGCGGCCACGGATCACCTGGAGAGCCTGAGCAAGGACAAGCACTTTGTCCGGCTGCCCAGCGGCATCTATGTTTCGGACTACGGCGATGGTCTGGACTCGTCCAGGGTTCTGCTGCCGCACTGCTGGAACAGGCTATTCCACGGGCAAAACACGTTTCTGGCGATACCCAGGCCCGGCACGTTGCTTGTGGCGCCACAGGTTCTGCTGCCCCAGTTGGTCGAGGCCATCGGGGCCGCACTGAAGGACGCCGGCGCGGACATCCTGGCGGCGACAATGTACCAGTGGGTGGATGACAAGATAATGCCGGCCAGTCTCCAGGAGCCGCACCCGATGATCCAGCCCCAGCGCGAATTCCGCCAACTGGATGTCATGGCTGCTTACGGGGCGCAGGCCGCGCACCTAGCGGAAATGGGCATCGGCGACCCGTGCCCCTTGGGCATGGTCAGGACACAGCAGGGGCGGACGCTGACCGTGGCCACCTGGGTGCAGGGGAAGACCGCGCTGGTGCCTGACTGCGACCTGATAGGCTTTGTGTCCTCAAACGGCAAGCCCTTGGGCCTCTACTGGCGGCGGACTCTCCCGCGCCTCCAGCGCATAAAGGGGGGCGGGGTAGAAGTATGGGGCCCCAGAAGGCTCGCCTTCCACGATTTCCCCACCGCCGAAGAGCTGGATCAACTGGAGTGCTTTGCCCCCCACGATGTCCACGCCCAAGTGCTGGGTCAAGGTTCTGACCGGCCGGCCCCCGCCCAACAGCAGTCTAGTGCCGCATCCGCGTCCGTGCAGTCCAGCAGCCCGGTGCCGGCCCATCTGCGCGGTCTGAGCCTGGGCGTGCAGGACAATGACGGCGGATAGACGAAAGCAGGATTTGGAATCGCCACAAAATAACACTAGCCAAAAGCCGTCCCTTGCCTGATAATGAAAGGTTGCGCCGCTGTGCGCCGCGACCTTGTTTGGGTCGGGACACGGACACGGCGGAGGGGGTCTCTTGGACAACACAGACAATCTGAACAATTCGAGTGATACAGACAGCCATCTGACATTCGCCGCGCTTGGCTGCGGCGAGCCGTTTCTGACGGCCTTGGACGAGAGGGGCTTCGACACGCCCACGCCGGTCCAAGCGGAGTGCTTCAAACCTGGCATGGAGGGGCGCGACCTCATGGTGCAGAGCCGCACGGGCAGCGGCAAGACGCTTGCCTTCGGCCTGCCCCTGATGCACCGCCTGGAGAAAGGCCGCCAGACGCAGGCGATAATCCTGACGCCCACCAGGGAACTGGCCCAGCAGGTCGCGGCCGAGCTGCGGAGCGTCAACAGGGGCTTGGACATGGCCCAGCTCGTCGGCGGGATGAGCTACACGCCCCAGTTAAGGGCCCTCTCGGAGGGCGCCAGGGTGGTGGTTGGCACGCCAGGCCGCGTGATGGACCACATGGAGCGCGGGACTCTGGACCTGTCCCACGTCCGCATGGTGGTGCTGGACGAGTGCGACGAGATGCTCAATATGGGCTTCATAGAGGACGTTGAGCATATATTGGCCGATGTCCCGCCGGGGCCGCAGACCTACCTGTTCTCCGCCACGCTCCCGGCGCCGATAGCCAGCCTGGCCAAGCGCTTCCTGAAGGACCCGTGCCGCGTCGAACTCACTGGGGGCGGCGGAGTGGCGCAGCACGCCGACATCAGCCACACGGCCTGCCTGATCCCCGAACACCTGCACATCAAGGCCCTTGCCAACATCCTTTTGCACGACGAACCGGTCGGAGCGCTCATCTTCACAAAGATGAAGCAGCAGACGGAGGAAGTCGCAGAGGCACTGCGAAACGCGGGCCTTGCCGCCGACTACCTGCACGGGGACCTCAACCAGGGGGCTCGCAACCGCATAATGGGCGCATTCAAATCCGGCCGCCTCCGCTACCTGGTGGCCACGGACGTGGCGGCCAGGGGCATCGACGTGGAGGGGCTGCCCCTCGTGGTGAACATGGGCATCCCCACGCAGTTCGAAAACTACATACACCGCACCGGCCGCACCGGCCGTGCGGGCCTAAAGGGCACCTCGCTGTCGCTGGTGGGCCACAAGGAGAGCCGCATACTGCTGGCTTGGGCGCGCCGCGGCGGTCTCAACCTCGAATGGCGCGCCGTGCCATCGCCCGACGAAATCCGCAGGGAGCGCTCCAGGCGCCTGGGCGAAAGGGTCAGGGGCCAAGAGGCACCGGTATTTGAGGAACTGGCGGAATCCCTGTTGAAGGAACTGCCCCCCAAGGGCCTCGTGGCCGCGCTGCTTTCGCTGATAGAGGACGAGGCCCACCTTGGCTTTGACATGCCTGAAGTCCTTGAACCCAAGAAGCGCAGACCATTCGGCGACCACGGCGGCCCCGAAGGCCCTTGGCGGCGCGGTGGCGACCGTGGCGACCGTGGCGACCGGTCAAGGCAGCGGGAGTGGACGCCGGAAAAGCCAAGGGACACATACAAGGACAAGTTCAGGGACAGGCCCAAGGACAGGTACAAAGACAGGGACGAGCCAAGGGAAGGGTCGAGGTCATCCGAGTCGTTTGACGGCCATTCCAAGGGTTTCGGGGCCAAAAGGGGATCCAGGACGGAATGGCAGGACGAAAGGCCCCCGCACAGCAGAAAGCCCGCGCCATACAGGCACGAAGAATCCGACACACCGCCGAAGAGGAGCTACGCCCGCAAATACGAGGATTCCGACCCACCGCCGAAGAGAAGCTATGCCCGTGGGCACGATGACTCGGAACAACCGCCCAAGAGAAGCTACGCCCGCAAATACGAGGATTCCGACCAGCCGCCCAAGAGAAGCTATTCCCGTGGGCACGATGATTCGGATCAACCGCCTAAGAGAAGCTATGCCCGCAAGCACGATGATTCGGATCAACCGCCTAAGAGAAGCTATGCCCGCAAGTATGAGCCGGCCGGGTCTCCAGCCAAGCGCGCCGACAAAAAGAAGGAATCTGGCAAGGCGGCAAAGAAGGGAGGGTTCAATCCCCCCTGGCCAATCCCTGGGGGGAAGGGAAGGAAAAAATAGTTGGCACAAGACAGTGTTTTTTGAAATAATTTTTTGTGCCGTGCGGCGGCGCCGGATTGTCGCGCAAATGTACCTATAACAAAGGAGAATCACCATGGAATGGTACCTGAACCAAAAGATCAAGGCGAAGCTCTTGTGGGGTTTCGCCGTCACCATTGTGCTGTCGGTGATAGTGGCGTTCTTCGGCGTGCGGGCCCTAAAGGCCACGGATCACGGCGACACGATACTCTACTACCAGGGCACGCTCGGTCTCTACAATGCAGGCGAACTGGGCGAGGGTTTCCAGTTCATCCGCGCAAACCTGCGCGACCTCATCCTTGAGAAGACGGACGAGGGGAACAAGAGGTGCAGCGACCTCCACGATGCCCGCAGGAAGCAGTTGGACACTTACGTGTCGGCCCTCAAGAAGATAGTGAATGGGGATCTTGGCAGTGTTAAGGTGCCGGCGAACCAGGATAGGCTAAAGATGATGGCCGACGTGGAAGCCAAGATGACCGCGTTCTTCAGGGAAGCCGACTCTGTCCGCTCCTTGGCGATGCAGTTCAAGAACGATGAGGCACTGCGGGTGTTGAACACACAGGCCGCGCCGGCAAACAGGGCGTTCCAGGACGCGCTGTCCGCCCTCAAGGAGGACATGGCCAAGCTGGCCGAGGACCAGATAGCGACCAACGACGGTCTCACAGCCAGTGGGCTGAACATGATATACGTTGTCACATTCCTCAGCATGGTGGCCGCCATCATCATGGGTACCTACATAGCGAACCTGATAGTCCGCACTTTGAACAAGCTGGCGTCGAACATCGACAAGGTGGCAAACGGCGACCTGACTGTGGAGTCGAAGGCGGAGAGCCAGGACGAGCTGGGCGCCATGGCGGAATCGGTCGGCAGAATGGTCAAGGACCTCAGGCAGATGGTCGGCAGCATAGGGCAGGGCATAGACGGCGTGTCCAGCGGCTCCACGCAGCTATCCGCGTCGGCCGAGCAGATGTCGCAGACCACCAACGAGATAGCCAAGAGCGCGGAGAACCAGAGGAGCGAGGCCGAGGGCATGGCGGCCGCCATGACGGAGCTCTCCGCGTCCATCGATGAAGTGAGCCACGGCGCATCTGCGTCGCTGGCGCAGCTCGAGGCCGCGCTGGAGGCGACCAACCAGGGCAACCAGGCGGGCACAGCGACCAAGAAGGCGATGGACGACATCACCACCACCACCGGCAAGATAGCCGCCGCCATCGGCGTCATCCAGGAGATAGCCAACCAGACCAACCTGCTGTCGCTGAACGCCGCCATCGAGGCAGCCAAGGCGGGCGAGCAGGGCAAGGGCTTCGCG
>Ga0268262_10004936_pt1 | contig 13465 bp, 13 predicted proteins | sample TergutNc150P3_FD_190354 | JGI IMG/M metagenome (GOLD analysis project Ga0268262, IMG submission 190354) | Nasutitermes corniger P3 segment gut microbial community from laboratory colony in Florida, USA - Nc150 P3 (SPAdes) (version 2) | ecosystem: Host-associated > Arthropoda: Insects >... | reverse complement strand
GTTCGGAAGGGATAACCGCTGAAGGCATCTAAGCGGGAAGCCCACCTCAAGATAAACCATCCCTGGGGGTTTAACCCCCCTAAAGGTACCAGGAAGACTACCTGGTCGATAGGTTGGAGGTCTAAGCGCGGTAACGCGTTCAGCCGACCAATACTAATCTGCCGTGAGGCTTGACCATATTATTGTTCCATTTTTCCCCCATGCCAATGAGCCATAATCGCCCGTAGATTTAAAGCTCGTTGGTACAAAGTTCAAAAATGTATGCCGAATAAATACTTGAGGGGTGGCGGTGAAAAAAACGCCGGTTCCGTCCGGTGTTTTTTTCAGCCGACAGGACCCCAAGTAAGTGTGTCAAGCATACATTTTTGAAAATTAGTGATATAGTTTTAAGTGCCCGGTGATTATGGCGGAGGTGTTACACCCGTTCCCTTTCCGAACACGGAAGTTAAGCCCTCTCGCGCCGATGATACTGCCTCTCTAAGGGGTGGGAAAGTAGGTCGTCGCCGGGCTTTTTTATGTCCTCATAAAGTTTCAGTCGTTTATTAAAAATGCCGATATTTACGTTATGAAACAGAAATTTATCATTTTATTCGTATTATTCCTTTTGTTTATGATGGCTTTATTTGTCCCGTTTCACTTGCAGGCGCAGGAAGCGGGGGTTTTCCGGCAAGAGGGAATCGCTTCATGGTACGGCAAGGAATTTGACGGGAGGCCGACGGCATCGGGGGAGATTTTTGATTCTTCCAAATTAACGGCCGCTCATCCAAGTTTGCCTTTCGGAACTGTGCTTGTTGTGACAAATAAGCATAATAACAAGAAAGTAACAGTTAAAGTAAACGATCGCGGGCCTTTTGTCGCCGCCAGAATTATCGATATTTCAAAAGCAGCCGCCGAACAGCTTGATATGATAGTTACAGGAACCGCGCCTGTATCGGTTGAAAGTACCGCCCGTGTCACTTTAACAAAACCCGCCGAGGGAACAGTGCCGCCTAATCCTGTACTGCAAGGTACTACGCCGCAGGGAAGTGCGCCGGTTGTACAGCCTGCCGCGTCTGTAACTCCTCAGCCTCAGGTTTATACGCCTGTTGCGGCTGCCGCACCGGTAAATACAGCGCCGCCTGCCGTAGCTTACGCTCCCGTATCGCAGACTATATATACTCCGCCCCCTGCTGTTCAGGCTTCTTATCAGGTAAGACTTACTCCGGAAATTAATGTTGTTCAGCATAAATCGTACCGCTTGCAAGTCGGTTCTTATAAAATCGCAAGGAACGCCGTTGACGCTTTTGAAAAACTAAAAAACGCGGGGCTTAATCCGGCTTATGAACGGTTTTCAGACGGAGCCAACAGTGAATACTTCCGCGTGGTAGTTGCGGGTGTTCCCGGAACAGATGTGCAGTCAACCGCCGAGAAAATCGGAACAGCCGGTTTTAGAGAAGCGATAATCAAAGAAGAGAATTAATTTATAATTGTTTTCTAACTAAACAAAACCTCGTCGACAGCGGGGTTTTTGTTATTTAATAGCGTCTTTCATTTCCTTCACATAACGGTAAATGTGCTGTCCCGCCTGGGCTCCGTGTTCGGCGGCTATCTTTACAATGGCGCTTCCTACAATAACGCCGTCGGCTATTTTCGCCATCTGCGCCGCCTGCGCGGGGGTGTGGATACCGAAGCCTATGGCAAGCGGAACCGAAGAGACTGACTTAATCGCTTTTGTGATTGAGTCAAGGTCTGTGGTTATCTCTCCGCGGATGCCTGTTACCCCCATCGAAGAAACAAGATAGATAAAGCCGCTCGCGTTTTTCGCGATTTCTTTTATCCGCTCCTCGGATGTTGGGGCGATTAAAGAAATAAGGTCTATGCCGAATTTGCTTGCCGCTTCTTTCACGGGAGTTTGTTCCTCAAACGGAAGATCGGGGATTATAATGCCGTCAAGCCCGACTTCGCTGGAGCGTTTGAAAAAAGCTTCATATCCGTAGTGGAAAACCGGATTGACGTATGTCATGAACAACAAGGGAACGCTTGTCTCTTTTCGCAAAGCGGCGACAAGGTTAAAAAGTTTTTCTACCGTCGCGCCTGCGGCGAGGGCGCGGTTGTTCGCTTCCTGAATTACCGGTCCCTCGGCGATTGGATCGGAAAAGGGGATGCCGATTTCTATCAAGTCCGCGCCCGCTTTTATCATTTCAAGGATAAACTCTTTTGTTTTTTCGACGGTCGGGTCGCCGCCGGTGATAAAGCCGATAAAGGCTTTTCCGTTTTTAAAGGCGTTTTTTATGTTACTCATTTATGGATTTCCCCCTGTAGCGCGCTATTGCCGCAGCGTCCTTGTCCCCGCGTCCTGAAAGGCAAATGATAATACTCTCGTCCTTGCCGAAGTTACGCGCTATTTTTTGCGTGTAGGCTACCGCGTGGGCGCTTTCTATCGCGCAGATGATACCTTCCGTGCGGGAAAGGTACTCAAAGGCGCAGACGGCTTCTTCGTCCGTAACAGGCACATATTCGGCGCGTTTGGTGTCATGAAGCCACGCGTGTTCCGGCCCGATACCCGGATAATCAAGCCCTGCGGAAATCGAATATACCGGCGCTATTTGCCCTTCATCGTTCTGGCAAAAGTAGGACTTCATTCCGTGGAAAATACCGATTGATCCTTTCGCGATTGAAGCGGCGTGTTTTTCAGTATCTATTCCCAGCCCCGCGGCTTCGCAGCCAATCAACCTGACGGTCTTATCGTTAATAAAATTGTAAAAAGTGCCCATAGCGTTACTGCCCCCGCCGACACATGCAAGAACCGCGGCGGGTAATTTGCCTTCCGCGGCTAGAATCTGTTCTCTTGCTTCCTTGCTGATTATCGATTGAAAATCGCGCACAATCATCGGGAAGGGATGAGGGCCCATAACGGAGCCGAGCACATAGTGGGTGTCGTGAACGCGGCTTACCCATTCGCGCATTGTTTCGTTTACGGCGTCTTTGAGCGTCATTGTTCCCGTTGTTACAGGGTGGACTTTTGATCCTAACAGTTCCATGCGGTAGACATTGAGCGCCTGCCGCTCGGTATCTTCCTTGCCCATGAAAATCTCGCACTCCATTCCAAGAAGCGCCGCCGCCGTAGCCGCCGCTACTCCGTGCTGACCTGCTCCCGTTTCGGCTATTATCCTTGTCTTGCCCATTTTTTTCGCGAGCAAGGTCTGCCCGAGCACATTGTTGATCTTGTGAGAGCCGGTGTGGTTTAAGTCCTCGCGCTTAAGGTAGATTTTCGCACCGCCCAAATCGCGCGTCATTTTTTCGGCGTAGTACAAAAGGGACGGCCTTCCGGCGTAATTTTTTAACAGGCTGTCAAGTTCCGCCTTGAATGCGGTGTCTTCCTTGTAATGGTTGTAGGCCTTTTCCAGATTGATGATCTCGTTCATCAATGTTTCGGGTATAAATTGACCGCCGTATTCGCCAAATCTTCCGTTATTCATGTTATTTTCCTTTTCTCGCAATAGATATTAATTGTAATATTTTATCGCGGTTTTTAATACCGTTTGTTTCGGCTCCGCTGCTTACATCAATGGCGAAAGGGTTTAACTCAATACCTTGTTCGATATTTTTTATATTTACTCCCCCTGCCAGAAACCACGGTAATTTAAACTTTTTTGTTTTAAGCGGTTTCCAATCGAATGACTTGCCCGTTCCCGCTCCCGAGTCGACTAAAAGATAATCGGCGCAGGTGGGCGCGAGGTGTTGTTTAAGCTGTTCGCTTTTAATTACTTTTATCACTTTGAATGTTCCGCCTGTTTCCGGGGTATCGGGTCTGCCGCTGCGTTTCTGTGAGTATGCGTCGCATATTTCTTTTAGCCGCAGGATGTAGCTTTCGTCTTCATTGCCGTGAAGCTGGGCGATTGAAATAATTCCGCTCTGATACAATGCCGCGATTTCATTAACGGGGGCGTTTACAAATACACCGACAGGAACAATGTCGTTTGCAAGGCGGAAACGCAGGTATTGGGCGAGGGGGGCGGAAACCTGCCGTTTGCTCGGCGCAAATACAAAACCGGCGAAATCGGGACGTCCTTCGTTTACATAATCAATGTCTTCGTCGCGGAAGAGTCCGCAGATTTTTATACGCATGCTTTAGTATACGTCATTTAGGCAGTGTTTGCTATCATGTATTCAATCTTGATATGATAAATAAATTCATGTATACTTACATATCTTTTTATCAGGAGATTTATATGGCGACGGCAATTGACAAACTTGGTTGGATAGTAAACGTTATTCTTACTATCTTTTTTGATCCGATAGTTCAGGGGATCAACCGTATTCTTCGCGGCAGAGTAATCATCGGGCTTCTTTGGATTATTACAGTCGGTATTTTCGGGATTGGCTGGCTCATCGATATTATTACTGTTATCCTAAAAAAGAAAATTACTTTTCTTGCCTGATTGTCAGGCGGATACCAGTTCTCTCAAAAAAGCTTTTCTATCCGCCGCGCGCATAAGGCTTTCGCCGATTAAAACTGCGTCTATGCTCGAATCTTTTAATACGCGCACTTCTTCCGCCGTCTTTATTCCGCTCTCCGCGACTGTCAGCGTTCCTGCGGGGATAATTTTTTGTAAACGCGAAGCAAGCGTCGTGTCCACGTAAAATGTTGTAAGGTCGCGGTTGTTAATACCTATGATGCGAGCTCCGGCTTCTATCGCTTCTCGCGCTTCCTCTTCGTTGTGGATTTCTACAAGGCAATCAAGGGCAAGTTTGTCTGCGGCGGCAATAAAGGAAGAGAGCGTTTCTTTTTCAAGCAGAGCGCAGATTAAAAGAACGGCTTTCGCTCCCCATAATTTCGCCTCGTAAATCTGGTATTCATCGATTATAAAATCTTTTCTGAGTACAGGAATTTTCACCCTGGCGGCAATCTCTCGTAAATACTGATCGCTTCCCAAAAAAAACTCAGGCTCCGTTAGGACGGAGATTGCGGCGGCTCCCGCCTGTTCGTAATCTTCGGCGATTTCAAGCCAAGGAAAATCAGGCGCTATTACGCCTTTCGACGGAGAGGCTTTTTTTACTTCGCATATAAATGAAAGGCCGGGGGCGGCAATAGCGCATTCAAAAGGGAGGGCGGACGCGCGCGATTCATTTGCAGCTAACGCAAGCGCCTGTGTATGCGCCTGTTCCGGAGAAAGAAGTTCTTTTGCTTTTGCCACTCGAAGAATTGTTTGGGAAGCGATCTTTCCCAGGATGGCGGGCGGATTTTTCACAATCAGGCCGGTTCTTTTTGCTGGGACAGTTCGATGAATTTGTTTAGCTGCGCCGCCGCTTTTCCCGAATCTATGGCTTCGGCTGCAACGGCGATTGCATCCTTCATGCTTATATCGGGTTTTGCTATGTGAATGGCCGCTGCGGAATTGAGTAACACCGCGTCTCTTTTAGGTCCTTTTTCGCCGTCAAGAATTTTTCTTGTTATCTGCGCGTTTTCGGCGGGAGTTCCGCCCAAAAGGTCTTCTTTCTTACAGCGGTTCATTCCGAATTGCTCTGGTTCAATATCATAGCTTTTAATAAAACCGTCGCGAAATTCGCAGACAGTGGTTGGCGAGCTTAGAGATATTTCATCAAGCCCGTCGTGGCCGAAGACAACCATTCCGCTTTTTACGCCGAGGTTGCAAAGAACTTTCGCCATAGGTTCTATCAATTCAGGCTCGTATACGCCCAACAGTTCCATCTTGGCTCCCGCCGGATTTACCAGAGGACCGAGAATATTAAAAATTGTACGAATTCCAAGTTCCCGCCTGACGGGAGCGACGTATTTCATTGAAATATGATAGTTCTGGGCGAATAAAAAGCAGATGTTAATTGTTTTTAAGAGATGAAGGCTTCGCTCCGGCGGAGCGGTAATATTTACGCCAAGGCTTTCGAGCACATCGGCGGAGCCTGTTCTGCTGGAAGAAGCGCGGTTTCCGTGTTTCGCGACAGGAATGCCCGCCGCCGAGATTACCAATGCCGATGTGGTGGAAATATTAAAAGAATTGGAATGATCTCCGCCCGTGCCTACGATTTCCAGTACATCCATATCGTGCAGGATTCTTACGCAGTGTTTGCGCATTCCGGTTGCGGACGCGGTTATTTCATCAATGGTTTCGCCCTTGACAGACATTGCCGCAAGGTAGGCAGCCATCTGGATTTCGCTCGCTTTGCCTTCCATAATCTCGTTCATAACGGTTTCGGCGCATTCAAAAGATAGGTTTTCCCTGTTTGCGGCCTTAATAATCGCTTCTTTTATCATATCTTTTCTATATACTGATTACTTGTAACTGTCAATACACCTTTCAAGCCCTCTTGTACAACTGCTGTTTTTCGTGTAAAGTACATTACAATAGAGTTGTTATTAACTTTTTGGACAACTGTCTATAAATATCATTATTAAAGGATGTATTCATGAATAATTTTGTTTTTTCTTTGCTTATGGCGTCCCCTCAAGCGGCGGGCGGAGCTCAAGGCGGCGGCAGTCTTCTTACCAACATTATACCTTTTGCCGCGATTATCTTGATTTTTTATTTTCTGCTTATAAGACCGCAGAATAAAAAGCGTAAAGAAACCGAAGCTATGCTTTCCGCCCTTAAAAAAGGAGATAAAATCGTTACCATAGGCGGGATTCATGGGACAGTACAGAGAGTAAATGAATCTACGGTACTTATCAAAGTAGATGATAACGTTAAAATCGAATTTCTTCGCAGCGCTGTTTCTTCCGTTGTGACCGCGTCAAAAGAAGACAAAATAGAAGATAAAAGCGGGGATAAAGAAGATACTCAATCTTCTGAAAATGGAGAATAAAATGAGTAAACGGTACAGGTTCTTAATTTTCTTTGTAGTAATGGCAGTTTGTTTTTTATTTCTCTGGCCTACTTTACGTTGGTATTTTTTGATACCCAAAGACAAGCAGGCGCAGGCTATGGAAACCAGACAGCAGATTAGAACTTACGCTTCTCAGTCAGCGCAGGCGGATTTACAGCGCCTTATTGACGCGGCTCGAGCCGGAGGATCTGTTCCCGAAGGATTGGAATTTGTTACGGTAAAGGCAAAAAAACTTTACAAGAGCAATAAACAGCCGCTTCCTGAAACAATGGACGCAAAGGCGGTACTTGAGGTTTTTTCGGGCAGAAGGGAAGTTCTTGATATAATAGAATCAAAGTACAGAGATGAAATTTTCGGTCTTAAAGACCTGCAAAAAAACGCGGTTAAGCTTGGTCTCGATCTTTCAGGCGGTTTAAGCATCGTACTGCAGGCAAATCTAGACGCTCTTCAGGAAAAACTTGGGCGTTCTTTAACCGACGATGATCGCGTGGACGCTATGAACCGTTCATTGGAAGTCTTGAACAGCCGTATCGACCGTTTCGGACTGACGGAGCCCGTTATCAGACGGCAAGGAACGGATCAGATATATATGGAAATTCCCGGTACCGCCGATCCCGAACGGATTAACGATATTATCATGGGCAAAGGAAGTCTTACCTTCAATATGGAAGATTCTGATGCGACGGTGGCGTTTAACAATTACTACAGACAAAATCCGACGACAACGTTTGACGCAAGCGGAAAATTAATCAATCCTTCCATTATTCCTTCCGATGTAGTGGTTCTCGGTTATTATACAAAAGATAAATACGGGTTGGATGAACAGGTTAGAAACGCAGACGGAAGCCTGATGTATATCGCGGTTAAAAAAGAAGTCGGTCTTGACGGAAACCACATACAGGAAGCAGTTGTTGATCGAAACAATATGGACGGAAAACCGGAAGTTACTTTCAGGCTGGACAGCGAAGGCGGAGAAATATTTTATCGTCTTACATCCGCGAATATTGAAAAGATGCTGACCATCGTGCTTGACGACAAGATAAGATCCCGCGCGACAATCACAACTTCCATCCGCGATGCCGTTCGTATTTCAGGGTTTGGCGCGGACGAAGCGAATAACCTTGCTTTGCTTTTAAGAACTGCCGCTCTTCCTGTGGAGCTTGAAGTCGCAAGCCTGCAAAGTATCGGCGCGTCTATGGGCGAAGACACGATCCGCAGGGGGCTTTATGCGCTGTTATTAGGCGTTGCGCTTGTTTTGGTCTTTATGCTTGTGTATTATAAAATTTCCGGCATTAACGCCGTTGTCGCTCAAATATTGAATTTCTACATTATGTTCAGCATACTTTCCGCTCTTAACTTTACACTGACGTTACCCGCTATCGCAGGTTTTATTTTAACAATCGGTATGGCGGTTGACGCCAGCGTAATTATTTTTGAGCGCATGAAAGAAGAAATGCGTCTCGGCAAATCACGCAAGGCGGTAATTGAAGCGGGTTTTGACAAAGCATTCTGGGCGATTATGGACGGCAATATTACCACCTTTATCGCGGCGCTGTTCCTTTCTCAGCTTGGTTCCGGCCCCATAAAAGGTTTTGCCGTAAGTCTTTCAATCGGCGTATTTTCATCGGTCTTTACAGCCCTCTTTGTATCAAGGCTTATCTTTGACTTTAGCACCGATGTTTTCAATCCAAAGGATCTTTCCGTCAGTTGGACAACCCGAATTCAAAACGAAAAACTAAGTCAAAAAGGTGTAAGGGTAATTTAATGAAAAATATCATCCGTTTTTCCAAATTTTTTCTGCCCGCCGCCATCATTTCATTATTTATTGTTGTTGTAGGCGTTACGGGATTTTTAACAAAAGGTTTTGCACTTGGCGTGGATTTTCAGGCTGGTCTTCTTCAGGAAGTGCAGTTTGCTCCGACCGCTTTCAGCTTAAACTGGTCAGGTACGACAACCGCGATTCTTTCCTTTGACCGAGGTAATCTTTACATTGTTATTTCCGGTTCCGGCATAGAAAACAAGACGTATACTTTTTCATTTAATGAATATGGTACAATCGGCGCTCTTTCACGGGCATTAACTCAACAGTTGGACGGCATAGATGTAAAGCTTGCGGCAAATGAAGGAATTAATACCCAATGGCTGCTGTTCAGTTCTCTTGGAAACCCGTACTTGAGTCAGACTCCCTATGTAGTGCATTATATTGATCCTCAAAGTCCTCCTATTGATATTACGGAGGTTAGGGCCGCTATATCGAGTCTTCCGCAAGGTTTTTCCGTACAGAATATCGGCTCTCCGCAGGAACGCCATTTTATGATCCGTATTGAAGACGAAGAAAACAGCCGAGTACGTTCAGATCTGGTAACAGGGCTTTTAGAAGCTCATTTCGGGAAAGGAGAAGTGGCGACGCTTCGTTCCGATTATGTAGGCTCGCGTTTTTCAAAGGACCTTACGGATCAAGCAGGTATTCTTTTGGGACTTACTCTTGTGTTGATCTTGTTATACGCGACAATCCGTTTTAAACCGCAGTACGCCGTCGGCGCGGTGCTTGCGATTATTCATGACACTATTGTTATTGTAGCGTTTGTTGTCTGGTCGCGCATGGAATTTACCACCAGCACAATTGCTGCAATTCTTACCATTATCGGTTATTCAATCAACAACACAATCGTTATTTTTGACCGTATCAGGGAAAACAACAAAATTTATCCCGACTCTCCGTTTGTTGACGTATTAAACATTTCATTGACAGGCGTGCTTGGCCGTTCAATAATTACTACATTTACAACTATGCTGGCTGTATTGTCTCTGTTTATCTTTACGACAGGCTCAATGAAGGATTTTGCTCTGGCGCTTCTTGTCGGGTTGGTATCCGGCGTGTATACTTCGCTTTATGTCGCTACCGGTTTTGTGTATTTTTGGGAAAAATTGAAAAGCAAACATAAATGAAGGTAATCCGTTCAAATGTTTTAGGATTCTGCATGGGCGTGCGCCGCGCGGTAGAAATAGCTGACGATGAGGCGGAACGTGTAAAAGACTCGGGTGCCCGTGTTTTTTCCGTCGGCGAGTTAATTCATAATCCTGAAGCTTTGAACGATTTGAAAAACAAGGGAATCGAAATACTTCCGTCTCTGGAAGAAAATATTAAAGATTGTTCTGTGATTATTCGCGCGCACGGGGTAGCCCCCGATCTTGAAAACAATCTGCGCGACAAGGGGGCATACATTGTTGACGCCACTTGCCCCAGAGTAAAAGCAAGCCAGCTAAAGGCCGAAGAATTGGCGCGCGCCGGGTACGGTATATTCCTCGCCGGAGAAAAGAGCCATGCGGAAATTGAGGGAATTCTTGGTTATGTGCAATCCTGCAACGCTCCTTTCTGCGTGGTAGTGGACAATCCTTCCGACGCCGGAAAAGAGGCAAAAAAACTTTACAAAATAAACCATGACATAAAAACCGCTCTTTTGGGACAAAGTACCATTTCCGAAGAATTGTATAATTCAATCGGTAATGCTATCGGAATGTTTTTCCCGAATTTGCAAATAATTCATACCATCTGCGCCGCTACAAAAGACCGCCAACAGGCTATACGCGAATTGCTTGATGAAGTAGACGCGGTAATTATCGCGGGGGGGAAAAAATCCGCCAACACAAACCGCCTGTTGGAGATTGCGAAGGAAAGCGGCAAGCCCTGCGTATTAATTGAAAACGCGGGCGAGATACCGCCTGAATTCCGTTCTTACAAGACGGTAGGGTTAAGCGCCGGGGCTTCTACACCGGATTCTGTTGTGGATGATATAGAGCGGGAATTAAAACGAAAAAAATAAATCATGAAAAGAATTTATCTTTGTGTAATTATTCTTTTCTTCTTTTTCGGTTCAATATACGCCGATGATTACAAATGGGAATTAATAGACGCAATGGTAAAAAACGATTTTTTTACCATTGAAGATATATTAAAAAAGAACGTATCTTCAATGTCAGAGGCGGAGAAAAGGCTTGTTATGAATTTTGCAATGAACTATTCTTCCGGAGAAAATTCATTAAAAGTGTGTCAAATATTATTAAATTACAATATCCGCCCGAATGCGTATGATTTATATATCGCAATTAACAGAAATAGACAAAACAATACGATTCAATTTTTATTGCAAAATGGCGCGGTCCCAAACGGCGAAATACTGCTGTTAACAATGGAGAGACAAAGGTTTGATCTGGCAAAACAATTTATTGAGGCGGGAGCGGATGTTAATTACCGCTATACTTTGTCAAAAAACTACGCGGACGGCATGACGCCGCTTTTATACGCGTCAAAATGTGGCAATTTTGACATGGTAAAATTATTGTTGGAAAAAGGCGCAAATATAAATATGCAGGCCGCTAACGGTGATACGGCGTTATCCATAGCGCGTAAGAATAACAATGAGAAAATTCTTAAATTTTTAACGGAACACGGCGCGGTTGAATTTGGAAATAATATTCCGATACAAAATAACGGTATTGCGGGTAATCTAACAATTAATTTTCAAATTGGCTCATATAGGTTATCAGGAGGAAATAAGTATATAAAATTTACAGGAAACATAACCTCCGGAAGTATAAATTTTGTGGATGGTGTTAATAATAAAACAAACAATGGTTTTTACAGAATAACGGGGAATAATTTATCAATAACAATGGACGGAAATACATACGTGTATAAGATAGATTCTAACGAGACTTTTTCCGGAAACGGGGAAATATGGATAAGAAACGGAAATTAAATATCACTTAACGCTTTCTCCGCTTCCGCAATCTCGTCATAAGGCATAACATGATCCGCGTAAATAATAGAGTTCTCGTGCCCTTTGCCCAAAAGAAGAACAATGTCGCCTTTGCGCGCTATGCTCAGCGCTTTTCGTATCGCAAGGGGGCGGTCGGGTATCAGGAAAAGGTTTTCTTCGCGCGTGAATTTTTTGCTTTGTTCGCCTGTTTCAACTCCTACGGCGATTTCTTCCAGAATATCCGTAGGTTTTTCGTTCCGTGGGTCTTCGTCCGTAATAACGATAAAGTCCGAGTACCGCGCCGCGATTTTTCCCTGTTCCGCGCGTTTTTTCGTGTCACGTTCGCCGGGGGAGCCGAATACGCTTATTATTCTGCCGCCTGATTTATCAAAACGCTCTCTTAACGGAGGGAATATCGCCATAAAAGACGAAGGCGTATGCGCGTAATCCACGACAAGCTCAAATGGCTGCCCCTTGTTAATGGCTGTCATCCTTCCGCGCACGGGTTTTAATTTGCTTACAAACGGGGCAATTTCGCGTATAGGCACATTTAGCAAATTAGAAACAGTAAGACAGGCGGCAAGAACATTTCCTATGTTAAAAGAACCGGGAAGGTTGTCTTTTATTTCTATATATTCATTTAGCTGTTTTAAAAAAACACGGTAATTGTTTCCCAATGCGCCGCTTTCGACAGTTTCAGCGATAATATCCGCATGATTGCCGGAACAGCTAAAAGTAAATGTTTTGTTTTTAGTAGCTTGCGAGAAAAAATTTGCGCTTTTGTCGTCGGCGTTAATTACGCCGAATGGTTTAAAACCGGAAGAATTAACCGGCGAGTATCTGTCCAGTGCGCGGAAAAGATTTGCCTTGTCGTCCCTGTACTGTTCCAATGTTCCGTGGAATTCAAGGTGCTCATGGGTTACATTTGTAAAAACAGCGGAGCAGAAATTTACGTCTCCAAGTCTGTTTGTTTTAGACGATAAGCCGTGGGAGCTTGCTTCCACAACAGCGTACTCACAGCCGTTATCCGCCATTTCCCAAAGAAGCCGCTGTACAACAGGCGCTTCCGGCGTGGTTTGGTGTTCACTGTTCCAAATCGCGTCTTCTCCGAAACTGCGCTGTACCGTCGAAAAGAAGCCCGCCTTTTTCCCCGTAATCATAAGTAACTGCCAGATAAGATAAACGGTTGTGCTTTTTCCCTCTGTACCTGTAACGCCTGTTACATACATTCGCCTTGAAGGAGAATTGTAAAAAGACGCGGAAACAGGGGACATTGCAAAGCGTGAGTTTTTTACCTTAAGATAAACTATACCCGGCGTTTTTTTTATGCCTTCTTTTTCATGAACTACGCATACTGCGCCTTGGGAAATCGCGTCATCAATAAAAAGATCGCCGTTTGTATGCAGACCGCTCAAAGCGAAAAAAAGATTTCCGGGTTTTATGGAGCGAGAATCGTATTCAAGACCGGTAATAAGCGGATCCGCGTCTCCTTCTCTTGAAACAAGTCCCGCTTTTTCTGCTGTATCCGGCGTAAAAAATTCCGAGAGGCGGCGTTTCACGTTTTATAATTACTCCTCTCCGAAAACAATGGCGGTAAATGTAAGAAGCTGAGCGTCGGGCGCTTCGTAAGAATGAGGGGGAAGCCCGGCTTTTATGCAGATATAATCAAGATACTCGTCAAGGTTCCAGCCCTGTTCTACAGGAACCTGCGGAAGCAGAACGCCTGAGCGCCCGCCCCTTGAAAGATAAAGCCCGTGGACGCCGACTTTTACCTTGCGCGGATCATCGCAGGGAGTCATCGGGGAAAGAGCGGAAATTTCTATTTGGCACTTTTCCAATTCTTCGGATTTTAACGGAGGAAAGCGGGGATCGCCGAAAGCGGC
>Ga0268262_10004934_pt1 | contig 13470 bp, 19 predicted proteins | sample TergutNc150P3_FD_190354 | JGI IMG/M metagenome (GOLD analysis project Ga0268262, IMG submission 190354) | Nasutitermes corniger P3 segment gut microbial community from laboratory colony in Florida, USA - Nc150 P3 (SPAdes) (version 2) | ecosystem: Host-associated > Arthropoda: Insects >... | reverse complement strand
CAAGGCGAGGCTCCCAAAGAGGCGCCAGTTGCGGCACAACCCACAACAAAGCCAGCGGCGCAACCAGCGGCAAAACAAGCAGAGCAGCCAAAACAGCAATCCTCTAATGAGTTTTGCAACATAACATTCCCCAAAAAGATGTGTGTTGCAATGCCAAAAGGCACATGCAAAATGTCGGGCGGCAAGGTGGTGGATAAGTGTCCGAAATGAAATATGGCGGCAATGATATATTTTTGCTAAAGTTTTCTAAATTTATGCCGATATACCAAAGTAGAGGTATTTTATGGCTATAACACTACCATCCATCAGCGGCAACCAGCCAATTAGCGTAGATTTGATGTATCAATTCTACGATAACAAGGCTATAACCCCGCAAATCCGTGCTGCCCTCCAAAAAAGGCAAGACGAAGAAGATGCTAAATCAGAAGAGAAAAGCACTGCAAGCAGCAGTGCCAATTCTTCAAAATTTGGTCCGGCAACCAAAGTGAGCATAACCGACCAAATTATCCGCATGAACATTGCGAATAATTCCACAAAAACGGAAAAGAAAGAAGATGCTTCGGCTGCTTCTGATAAAACTGCCGCTAAAAAACCGTATAGATACGATGTTCTCGCCGAGGTGAAAAAGAGCGTTGCAGAACGTGAAGCAGCGGCAAGAAAGGAAAAAGACGCGCAGCTTAAAGAAATAGCAGACAAAGTTGCCGCAGATGAAGAGGCAAAAAAGAAAGCCCAACAAGGCTCCACAGAAGAAGGCTAAACGCTCATTGTGTTTCGTTTAACATTTTTGCTCCTCTTGCTAACTTCGCTTGCTTATGCGGATTTTGAAGAGGTATGGATAAAAAAGTATGCCTTTGCTGCAGGCTTGGATTTTGCGTTTACCAAAGGCGATTTAGATGGTCTTTCAAAAATTAATTCCAGCAAAAATTCCAAAGCCGAAGAGATGGTTATTTTGCCAAAAGTCCCGTTTTTTCTTGTTTATGCCTTTGATGCCCGCGCCCTTGCAAATGCACATTCCATAGCTTTTAACTTTGGGCTTGGCTTTCCAGATTATGAACATTCTGAGCAAAGTGGGGAGGCTAGATATTTGCGCCTTGGCATTGAATACCAATACCATTTTTTGTGGCCAGAGCCTTTTAGAATAGGCGCTGGGCTGGGCTATGCCTTTTCTTCCATGAGGTTTCCAAAAGCTTCTTTTGGAACAGAAAACAAGCAGTGGAGTTATGCGAATTTCACGGGCAATGGCGGCCATGCGGTACTCTCTGCTCAGTATTATTTTACGGAAAATTTTGCTATTGAAAGCGCCATTCGCTGCCGTTTTCTTTACCTGAACCGGATTGCAACAGATTTGAACGATGTATCTAGATTGAGCGAGGCGGTTTGGCAGGGGGTTGGAGAATTTGGACTGAGAGGTATGTTTGTATTCTGATAAAATTTCAAAGGCGCAAGATTTGATTGCGGAAATACAGCCGGAATTGGTGGAAAACCGCGCTGTTTATGAAACTATTTTACAGTTATATTCAGATGGGGCTTTGATAGAAACCAATCTTGCAGACCTTAAAGAGTTATTGAAGCATAAAACCATAAAAATTCATAAAACGAGCGCGGAAACATTCAAGGAATGCGTGTATAATTTGCTGGACTCCTTTCCTGAACTAACTTCTTCAAAAGGTATGCTGCGTTACTATGAAGCGGTACCAGATTTTGACTGGCAAGAATGCGAAAAAGCCGAGATTGTCCTTGGTGATGCCCTAACCCAAGATATTTACGGCTGGCAACCCGACTTTTGGACTCTCTTTGAAAATAAAGACTTGGAAACGGCTTGCGGACTAACGGTGATAGTTGCGAATTAAGGTTTTGAAAATTCAACAACGCTCCTATAAATTTTCCTGCCTTCTTTTGTATATTTTTTTTCAAAGCCTGTTTCTATACCGTAAGTTGGCTCTGCATCGTTTTCTTCTAAAATTCTTGCGTTTGAGAAATTGCGGAATGCCTCAAGCGCAAGCGCATTGTATTCTTCGTGGTCGGTTGCCCAATGAAAAAACCTTTTGCCAGATTTTAATACCCTGTTAATTTGCTCCAAAAAACCTTCCCGCAAAACCAAGCGTTTTTTATGGTGCCGCCTCTTTGGCCAAGGGTCTGGAAAAAACATAAGAACTTCGTCTATGGAAGCAGCGGGCATTAAATCCCTTAAAAAATAAAACAAATCGCCCCGCATAACAACGGCATTTTTCAGACAGAGCTTTGCTATTTTTTTTGCTGTGAAATTCGAGCAATAAGCATCCCATTCCGCACCTAGAATGCAGTTTTGCGGAAAATTCAAAGCATATTGGCATAAAAAAGCCCCCTTGCCGCACCCAATTTCCAGCATCAATTTTTCGCCTTTGGTTTCAAATAAGGATTCAAGTTGCAAGGGTGGCTGCTGGGCATAATGCCACAAAAAAGGCAATTCGCCGTCTTTGTAAAATTTTCGCAGGAGTTCCATAGTAATATTGTTGATGTAAATGTAGTAAACAGCTACTCGCTAGATAGAAAATTCCTAAATAACCTCCAACTCCGCCGACATTCCGCAAAGCTCGTAAAATATTTTCAAAGATTTTTCGTGCTGACTAGTGAAACTATAATCTATCGCATTGTAATAATCACAAGCCAAATTTTGCGGCAGACCATGAGGATAATATTTTTCCCATTTTTGCAAACATTCTTTTCTGTTTTCCTTGAAATCCTTTATGCTCATTTCCGTTTCGTTCAGGTAATTTTCAAGCAAGGGCAGCAAGCCTCCTCCTAAGGCTTCTTTTCTTATTATCCACACGGCAAAAACAAAGGGCAAATTTTGCCATTCTTGCCAAACAGAAGCCAAGTCGTAGGAATATTCCCACTTGCCTGCAACGCTCTCCCGCAAAGCGTTATCGCCAATTAGCAGTTTGGCATCGCAGCTCTCGGTATTATCTGTCCATATAGGCTTGACCTTGAAGTAGAGGCTTGAAAGCAATTTTAGCAAGCTAACCGAGGTGTCGCTTTGCTCAGTTATAAAAATGGATTTATTGCTCATGTTTTCCCATTTATGTTTTGAAAAGAGTTTCACTGAGCGTATTTCAAGAGTGCTTGAGGTGCAAAATCGGTTGCACATGACGTAATTTTTTTGATTTTTGGCGTATTCTATGGAAGAAGACGGAGAAAGCATTATTTTACCCTCCCTTAATCTTTTGTTTTGCTCGCTTGGAACTCCATCTAAAAAACGAATTTTTGACGGAGAATTATCCAAAAAACGGTGAAAAAAGGGAGCGCAAACCAGAAAAGGAATGCGACCGACTGTTAAAAAATGTTCCATATAGAAATAAAATTAAATTTTTTCATTTTTTCTTGTTGCTTTTCGCAAAAAAAAACTATATTTATAAGACAATGATTCAAAATACTCTAAATTTCGCGTTGATTGGTGCTTTTAGCCATGCCTAGATTTCTTGTTAAAAAAACTGCGCCCTCAGAGGATGGAAAATCCCTTGTATTCAAAGGTAAAGTTGTGGAAGGTCCAATAAATAAGGGAATGGATCTTTTAATTTCCATTGCAGGCCAAGCCGCTATTCCCGTGAAAATCGCAGACATTGTGCATTTTGAAAAATCCAAAGACGATGCCAAAAAAGTGGGCTTGGTTGCAGATTTTGAAGATGAGCCAGATGATATGAGTATGATTATGGCTCTACGCATTACCGATGAAGAGATTGAATGCAGGTAGGGAATGGTTAGTGGGTAATTCTTCTCAAAAAATCGTCGTAGTTATCGCTTTCCCTAATGTCTTTTAGCATATTGCCGAATATGCTTTCGTCTATTTGTTCTTTGGCAATGGTTGTGGTGTTGCCCTGCCTTGTGAAAGCCATTCCCCTTAGCCTTTCCTGTTCGCTCATTTTTCTTTCCATTGCCCGCTGAAAATTCTCAAATGTTTTTTTATCGAGCTCCACCGCAGAGTTTTCGTTTGCCTGATATGAGACTGGGGTGTGGCAGCTTGGGCAAGTGAACACAAAGCCTAGCACTTCGCCTTTTCTTGGCGTGGCATTGTCGTTCCCTATGCCAAATGTTATTTGCATATTGCAATGCGGACAGGTTATGGATAAGTCGGGCATAAGGAATAATGTAGAAAACTCAATTTTCTATAATACAACATATTCATGCGTTTTTTCATATTTTCATTTGTCATTGCATTAACGGTATCTATTTCTCACGGGCGGAACTTGGCTTCTATCCGCAAAGAAGCATTTGCTGTTGGGGTTAGCAAAAGCGATTCCGCCGCCGAGTACGATTTTATATCAGAAATTACGTCAAAAATGAAGTTTTCAAGATTTAGGATTGTTGTGTTTGAAAATGCCAGTGCGGGGCAAAAGTTGCTTTTGGAGAACAAAATAGATGCCATAATTTCAAAAGTGAATTATTTTCCATATCTGGATAATAAGTTTTTGATTTCAGAGCCTTATGGCAAAACAGAAATGGCTGTAGCTGCGCTTGCAAAAAACGATGAAATTTTGACTTTGGCCGATTTATATGAGAAAAAAATAATATTCATTCCAAAAGATGTTTCCAATGAGCAAATTCTTAGTATATGGAAAAATTCAAAACCTAATGCGGTTCAAAATTTAGACGAGGCATTTAATCTTTTGAAAAAAAAAGAGGCAGATGTAGTTATTGCAAGCAGGCAATCCTTGGATGCTCAAAAGGATTCCTCGCTCAGAATATTTCCAAACAAATTGCTGGAAAATAACATAGTTGCATTGTTCGCGCCGGATTCCAAAGATTTGCAAAAAGAATTCAACAAAGCTTTGAAAATAGAAACAACCACTCGTATGCATACAGGCGAATTTTACGGGCAAGCCTCGCTCAGAGCATTGCAAGGCGTTGAGATTTTTGTGCATAGTGCGGGAGATTCCGCAATTAAAAAAATGGAACAAGAAATAAGCAACAAGATAAAACAGCGAATGGAAAATGCCAAGGTGCCTATAACCGCTTATGGCAGCGGCAAGAGCGGTGCGCTGAAATTTTTATTGACAGGCTTCAGGAAAAAAGAAGGCGATTATTTTATATATGCCTCGCTCCAGTTGCACCAAAGGGCATATTTGGCTGTTAATCATGAATATATGGATTGCCAAACTTGGGACAGATGGAGAATGGGTGTTTTTAAAGAGAGCGAGATTTATTCGGAAATAGAAGATATGGCGAGGGAGTTTGCAAATGACTTTATTTCGGCAAATGGTTTTTAAGCTTGCATCATTGCTATTTTTCCTGCTACTGTTTTCTTGCGCTGCCAAAACAAGAAAAGAGAGTAGCGAAGAATATTATTTCTCGGGGAAAAATGAATGGGGAAGCATGGCAAAGGATTTCAGGTATCCTGCGGAACTTGAAAAGCGCATTGAAGAGTTTTTGGGCATTCCTTATGTATGGGGCGGCAATGACCAAGGTGGCATGGATTGCTCGGCTTTTGTTAAACAAGTATATGAAATATACGGCTTTGATTTGCCAAGGACTTCCATTCTGCAGAGCAAATTGGGAATAAGAATTCCACGCGAAGCTCTTTTGCCTGGCGATTTGGTGTTTTTTGGCGAAACGGATAATGATTTGGTTACCCATGTAGGCATTTATATGGGAGGCAACAAATTTGCAAATGCAACAAATTCAGAAGGGGTAAAATATTCCAATTTAGATGAGCCTTTTTTCTTTTCAAAATACTTATTTGCCAAAAGGTTGAATTTTTAATCCAAGTTCCAGGGATTTTATCCTCATTTTTTCTTCCAAAGGAATATAACTGTTTCGCGGAATAGAGTTTCCAAATGATAATCTGAAAACAGTCCAAAAAACTACCAAGGCAAGGCTATTTTTTTCAATCAAAATTTTTGCTATGCGTTCAAAATGCAAAAAATCCAGTGCAGTTGCATAACGCAAAAAAAACACAGATTTAAAAAAGAGCGAGTTATGTGTTTTATCGCAATAAAGCGCAAGGGCAAAAAGCCTGAGTTCAGTTTCTTCTTCCGGCGCATTCAATGCGTTAAGCTCTTTTTCGCAGGCAAAAAAAATCTCATCTATGCAAATATATTTGTTTTCTCTTCCATGCAAGTTGCTGAGGCTTTGTATCGCTATCCATATAACATTGTTCCAAGCCGATTCATTCATATTATTTACCTTTGCATTTGAGTTTTGCGAGCATATTTTTTATGGCCCTGCCCCTGTGGCTCAAAATATTTTTTTCTTCTTCGCTCATGCAGCCAAAGCTCTTGGAATAACCATCGGGAACAAAAACAGGGTCGTAGCCAAAACCGCTGGTTCCTTGCGCTTCGGTTAAAATTTTGCCTTTGCACTCTCCCTCAAAAAATTCAGGTTCGCTTTCCGGAATAATCAGGCAAAGGCAGCATACAAACCTTGCGTCTCTATTGGTTTTGCCTTCCATTTCTTTTAGCAGTTTTGAGTAGCGTTCTGCGGCAGTGGCTTTTTCCCCTGCATACCTAGCAGAAAAAACTCCGGGCTTGCCCCCTAAGCTCTCCACTTCTAAACCTGAATCATCTGCTATAATCCAGTAATCTTTATATTCATCCTTGGAGGACGTATATTCAAAAACCGTGCGAGCCTTTATTTCAGCATTGCCTTTGAAGGTTGGGGCATTCTCCTCAACCTCTTTGAAAAAACCTATATCTTTTGATGCTAAAAACAAAAATGCACTATCTTTGAGGATAGCACAAAATTCACTTACTTTGCCGGCATTTCCGGTGGCTATAACCACAGCCTGAGGCATAAGAGCCTGCTAGCGAAGCTTCTTTTTGTGACGGTCGCGGCGGCGGCGTTTTTTACGCTTGTGGGTCGCAATCTTTCTTTTTTTTCTTTTTCTTCCGCAGGGCATTGGCTCTCCGTTTAATTTGTTGGTGTTAAAATATAGAAAATTTTGGAGTGCTAATCATCTCCCCAATATTTTTCCATATCCATAAAACGACGATATATAGTTAAACCTAAAATAACAGCAAATAATTTCCTTGTAAAAAGGTAAAAAATATTGTTATGATATTTCATTTTGCTAAGTTCTGCATTTTGACAATTATAAATTCTCTTCTGCGCAGGTACAGGCATTTGCAAAATATCATCTTTGTATTTTTCCAGAAGTTTTTGTTTAATTAGCGAAGCTTTATTCTTACTTGGATTATTTCTTTCGCCATCAACTTGCATTGATACCAAAAAATGCGGACAAATTCCCATTTTGAAAAATCTATAAAAATTTGCCAAAAATTCTATATCTTGATGTCTAAAAAAAGATTCGTCAAACATAATTTTTTCAAAAACTTCTTTGCGAAATAGCAATGTAGATGTTGGTGTAGATTTCCTGTTGGTAAACAATTCAAAGAAATAATTCCCATTTTCATTTTCATTGAACTGTACCGCTTTATAAGTAAAATTTTTATATCTGTGAATATGGGAACAAGAAACCCCGGCATAGGAATTCCCCTTAAAATTTAAATATTCTATTTGCTTCTCTATTTTTTTACGAGACCATAAATCGTCATCGTCTAAAAATGCTATAAAATCTGCATCGCTTGCCTTTATTCCTGTGTTTCTTGCAGCAGCACCGTTTTTGTTTTTTGAATGTTTAATGTATTTAATTCTAGAATTATCCTTATATTGTTCCATCAAAATTTCTGTTTTCTTTCTAAATTCGTCATTTTCATTATTATCATCCACTACAATAATCTCTACATCTTTATACGTCTGCAATAAAACACAATTTATAGCTCTGGATAAAATATGATATCTTTTATATGTAGGAATAACGACTGAAACTTTATTCATAAACGTATTCTTTTTTACAAGAATTACCTAACATTTTTCTTTCTCAGCAATTTTTTATAAATAAACTCCACAATAAAAACTGGCATAATACAAACAAATGTTTGAGACCCGCCCGCTATTATTAAATCAAATAAAGAAAAAAAACCTTGTTTGAAATGTTTAATTCTGAACAAATAAGATTTTTTCAGATAATGTATTCCACTTCGTCTTTTATAAAACGAATCATCTATTCTAATAGAATACAAACTTTCTTGTATATTATAGCATTTCTTCTTATTTTTAGCTATTCTAATCAATAAATCATAGTCTTCAAACAAATTAACATTGTGATAATTTCCGACTTCGATAATCACTGATTTTTTGTACACAAGTGTAGGATGCAACATTGCACATCTTATTCGCATATGATGAAAAATGTCTTCGCTACGCTCAGGAACTGTATGAACCCAAACAGTATTTGACACATCATTTTTAAATCCGTTTTCAAAACAACCGCAAACACATAATTCTGTATCTTTTTCAAATTCTAAAAGCTGCTTTTCCATACGGTTTGGCTGAGAATAATCATCGCTATCCATTCTTGCTACAAACTCGTTGGAACATTCCAAAATTCCTCTTTGCAAAGCAAAACCTAATCCAGAATTTTTTTCCAATACGATAATTTTAAATAATGAAGTATATTTTTTAGCATAATTGTCTATAACATCATTTAACTCGTCTGGTAAAGGTCCATCTTTAACTATAACGATTTCAGCAGGAAAAATCGTTTGTTTCAGCATACTTTCAATGGCGATTTGCAATTGTTCCGGTTTTTCCTTTAAATAAACACTCATCAAAAAGGAATAAGAAAAACTCATGTCGCCCCCACAAAACATTTTTTTAGCAAAAATGCCAAAAAAGCACCGTCCCGCCAGCCAGAGCAACACCCGCCAAACAATAAATCCAACATCTAGCTTGAATATAGAATTTTTCCCCTAAAACTTTTTCCTTATATCCTCTAAAGGCATTTTCATAAAAACAGCCTCGCCCCTAGGCGTTTCATAAGGATTTTGCAAAGATAGCAAATCGGAGACAATAGCTTTCATCTCTTGTGCCGAAAGCTCTGAGCCACTTGTAATTGCAGAACTGTTTGCATAAGCGAGAGCGTTTTTTTTGAACATATCGCTTTCTTTGCTATCGTAGGCATTTTGCAAAAAAACAATTACAGCCGTAGCTGCCGCGCTTATTTTCAAGTGGGCGGGAATGCTCCGCAAACGCCAAGTGCTTGGACCAAAGGGTTCTATATTAAAGCCCAATTTTTTTAGTTCGTTTTTTTGAGCCTCCAAGAGCGGCAATAGATAAAACGGAATTTCAACATTTTCTGGAAATAAAAGTTCCTGGCTATCCAAGCTCTCATCATTCTGAAATGCAGAGAGTGCGCGCTCGTAAAGTATTAGCTTGTGCGCCCTATGCTGGTCTATAATCAGCATACTGTTGCCATGCTCGCAAACTATATAGGATTTGCCTATTTGCAAGCAATCAGGGGAATTTACAGGAGCCTTGTTTGCAAGGTCTGAACCTATGGTTACCGGAATTATGCGGGAATCTGGAAAGAGTTCTTCGGCAACTTGTTTTTCATTGACAATAAGTGTTGGACTAGCTGGAGCTGCTACATAAGCCGGAGCGTGTTCCCTGAGGGTGTTAGTTATTGAAATGGAAGGATAAGAAATTGCGTTTTGCAAAGCGTTGTGCACCGCGTGATTAACAGCCAAAAAAACCGCATTGTCTTTTGAAAAGCGAACTTCTCTCTTTGCAGGGTGAACATTCACATCAAAGGTCTCTTGCGGCATTTCCAAAAAAATAATTGCCAATGGTGAAAAGTCGCCATAAGGAGAGTATGCTTGGTTAATGGCTTTGGATATTAAGGCATTGTAAATTGGGCGTTTTTGCAGATAAATGTAAGGGATATTTCTTTTGTTGTTTTGCGAATCTTCTGGAGCACTCACAAAACCCTTAACATTAATACCCTGCTCTGCCCACTCAATTTCCAGCAAGGAACGAGCCACAGATGCTCCCAAGCAATCCGAGAGTCTAGACTGCAAACTTCCCTCTGCTGCGCAAAATAACAAGCGGTTATCTGCTCTATATTCAAAACGCGCATTTTCATTTGCAATGGCAAGCCTCACTATGCAGTCTAAAATCCTTGAACTTTCAACGGAATCGTTTTTCAAAAATTCCGCACGCACTGGAGCGTTGAAAAATAAATCTTTGACGGTAATTGTTGTGCCAACAGGCAAGGCTGCTTCTTCTTTTGATTTTAAAACCCCACCCTCGAACTCTGCGCGAATGCCACTGCTCTCTATAGTCAATTTGGATATAGATGCTATTGAGCTTAGAGCCTCACCCCTAAACCCATTTGTGCATAGTCTAAGCAAATCGTCCACGTCTCTAAGCTTTGAAGTGGCATGGCGCATAACGCTTTTCTCTATGTCTTCTGGTTCAATTCCAGAGCCGTTATCCGAAATCTGAATTAAATCCTTGCCCCCTCTTTTCACAGAGATTTTTATTCTGGTTGCGCCAGCATCCAAGCTGTTTTCCACTAGTTCCTTTACCGCAGAGGCTGGTCTTTCAATAACTTCGCCTGCGGCTATTTGATTTATAACGCAGTCTGGCAAAAGTTGTATTTGGGGCATAACGAAAAAGGTAGAATTTTTTACTATATTCTAAAAAAATGACTTCTATTAAGCAAAAGGCAAACTTCACGCTAATGGTTGCGCTATGCGCATTTCTGTTTTCGTGCGATATTAAATTCTCGCGTTCTTGGGAATTTTGGAAGGAACCTTCGCATGTTGTAGCAGAGGTTGGAAATACCCGCTTGCATATACATGAGCTTAGGGAAACTAATAGCACAGGAGATACTATTTCAAGGGAGGAATGGACTCACCGCATAGAATCTTGGGTGAATTTTGAGGTTATGTACAGGGAAGCTTTGAAACGAGGTTTGCAAAAAGACCCAATCACGCAAAAACTGATAAAAGACGCAGAGAGAAAAATTTTGGTAGATAGGCTTAAAGTAACCATGTACAATGCCATTGACACAGAATCCGACAAAGAATTGCAGGAATTTTATGACAATAACAAGGAAATGTTCCGTTTGGACTCATCTTCATTTTTGCCTTTTTCCGCTGTCCTTCCTCAAATACAGAGTATGCTGCAAACAGAAAAACGAATGAAAAAAGAAAAAAAATGGCTTGCAGAAGTAAAAAATTATTATTCAATAGAAGTTTACCCACAATATTTGGATTCCTTGTAAGGTGCCATTAGTCCTAGCTAGCAAAAGCCCAAGAAGGGTGCAAATTCTGGAACTGCTGGGAGTTAAATTTCGGGTGGAACCACCGTGCTGCGAAGAAAATACGGAAAATATTCCATTTAAAAGCATTCCCCTGGAACTTGCCAAAAGAAAGGCTTTGGATGTGTCTGCAAAATTCCAGAATGATTTTGTGCTTGGGGGTGATACTCTTGTTTTTTGCGAGAATGAGGTTTTAGGCAAGCCAAAAAACGAAAATGAAGCTTATGAAATGCTGAAAAAATTGAAAAACAAGGTTCATAACGTGATTAGCGGGCTTGCACTATGCAAAAATAACGAGATTTTATATACTGGAGAAAGCCTAACAGAAGTACATTTCAGAGATTATTCGGATTTGGAAATTCTACATTATATATCCACAATGGAATATACAGACAAGGCAGGTGCTTACGGAGCACAAGGAAAAGGCGCCCGTTTTATAAAATCAATAAACGGCTGCTTTTACAATGTTATGGGGTTGCCTATAGCCTTGACATTTGAAGCTCTTAACAAAATGGAATAAACGGAGAATTTATGGCAGAAGAACAAAAAGATGACTTGAATTTAGGCGAAAATGAGCGCGTTGGCGATTATTTGCACCGCATTCGCAAAATTCGCGGCTTGGAACTAGAACATCTAGCAAAGTCTATCCGCTTGGGAAAAAACATTCTGGAAGCGATAGAAAGCAACAACTGGAATTATTTTCCAACAGAAGCTTATCTGCGAAGCTACATTGTGTCTTTGTGCGATAAATTATCTTTGGATAAAAACATAGTGCTGAAAAAATTTTCCGCAGAAATAAATTCGCAATTCTGGATAACTCAAACAAATATCATGGACGAATCAAATCATGAAAAAGATTCTTCAGATGCTCCGTCCAGCAATGTACCAAAAGCAGCTATAATAATTATTCTATTAATTATAGCACTTTTGTTTTTTGCCAGTAAAATATTGAATAACTACTCTAAAGAGGAAGATGAAGAATTTTATACGGATTTGGAAAAACTTCAAAAAACAGAAAAAGTTGAAACCTTAGAAGAAAACGCACCTGATTCTTCTTTGAGCAAAAACGACTCCGTTCCTATTTTCAAAGCGGCAGAAACAGTAACAGTTGTTCCAGATATAGAAGACTCTTTTCGCTTTGAATGCATTCCATCTACCACAGACAGCACTTGCGGAGTGAAGGTTAAAGACTTGGACACAAAAATGAGCTACTTCAAAAAGACGGTAAGCCGATTAATAAACCGCAAAGACACTATGCAAATAACCATTACCGTCCCGCTGCGAACAAAATTGTTCATAAACAACACAAGATTAGACTATGGTAACTACAACATCCTTTTATTCCATAACGGAAAAATAATCGATAAAAAAAGCAAGGAATTGAGATAGGAAATTTAATCAAATGACTATCTACATACTGCTGTTTCTTTTGGGCTTTATATTGGCAGTATGTATGTTGGCTTATGCCAGCATACAAGTAGCGGAGTTGAATAAAAAGGCTGAACAGTTCAGCAAGAATTTAAGGGAACGCTATTCAAAACCCATAGTGGGTCTTGACGATGCAAAAAAAGAACCGGAGAAGACGGAGAAAACGGAAAATGAAAAGAAAATCTAGCATCTCCAGAAAAACAACAGAAACCAATATTGAATTATACTTGGACTTGGATTCTAAAAAAAATGGCAACATAAAAAGCGGCAGCGCATTTTTAGACCATATGCTTAATTTGTTTCAATCTCATGCTGGAATTGAACTTAGCCTTGTGTGCAAGGGTGATGTTGAAATAGATTTTCACCACAGCGTGGAAGATATAGGCATAGTTTTGGGTTCTGGCTTAAACCAAGCTCTTGGCGATAAAAAAGGCATTGAGCGTTTTGGCTTTTATTTTGCTCCAATGGACGAATGCTTGGCGAGAGTGGCTTTGGATTTCAGCGGTCGCTATGCTTATGTTTTGCGTGGAAGTTTGCCTGCAAGAATAGGCGAAATGGATTCCAGCCTTTGGGAACATTTTTTCAAAAGCCTAGCCGAAAACGCAAAAATGAATTTACACATAGAACTGCTCTACGGCCAAGACGGCCACCACTGCATGGAAGCAATATTCAAAGCATTCGCAAGAGCTATTGCCATGGCAATAGGCAAGGGCAAAAATGCAGATGAGATACCCAGCACTAAGGGAAGAATCGGGTGAATCGGGGTTCAAACGTTCTTTGGGAGACGGGATGGACGAGGCTTGAACTCGCAACCTCCGACGTGACAGGCCGGTGCTCTAACCAAATTGAGCTACCACCCCAAAGGTGTTTAGTGGGCGATAACGGATTTGAACCGCTGACATTCT
>Ga0268262_10004933_pt1 | contig 13471 bp, 11 predicted proteins | sample TergutNc150P3_FD_190354 | JGI IMG/M metagenome (GOLD analysis project Ga0268262, IMG submission 190354) | Nasutitermes corniger P3 segment gut microbial community from laboratory colony in Florida, USA - Nc150 P3 (SPAdes) (version 2) | ecosystem: Host-associated > Arthropoda: Insects >... | reverse complement strand
TATTTGTGCCAGCATTTCGCGGCGGATTGTCTTGCCCTCTGCCAGGCCGATTGTCTTGCCCTCTGCTAGACCCTCATCAAATGCTCCGCCCAGAGCCGATGCCTCGTTTCGCCGCCTGTCCTCCCAGAACTCCGCCTCCCTTGCGAAGTCGCTGTTGCTTGCAAGGGCGTTGTACTCCATCACTGCGTCCTGCATGAACCAGTCCCCCTTTGAACCAAGTATAGCAATGTCTTTCTCGGTTCTGGCGGCGAAAAAGTTTAGCCACTGGAACCTCGGCCCGTCCCCGTCCCTGAATCTGGGGACTTTGGGCAGTTCGTAATAGTGCATGTCCAGCTTGTCCGAGAGCAGGTCGTGGCGGGTCGCTTCCAGGGGCAGGAACCTTGAGCAGCACCCTTCCCATTTGGGGAACAATGTGAAGCCCAGTATGCTGGCGACCACCGTGCGGTGCAGCTCGGCGTATCTGCCGCCTCTCGGCACTTGCGCGGCGACCATCTTCGCCCAGTAATACAGAGTGCGCTCAATGTAGTCGGCTTGGTGGTGCACCTGCACTTCGATGTCGATGATTTGGTTGTTCACCATCATGCTCAGGTCCAGGCGGCAGAATTTGGCGTCCATGTTCTCGGGCGCGATTTCGGTCGGCGTCTTGGTCAGGCCGTTGATGGGCTTTATGTCGTTTATGGAGTCCGGGGCCACGTCCAGGATGCCTGCGGCAAGGCTGGGGAGGAGGTCGGGGCGCAGTTCGAACAGCTTCTTGAAGAATGCGTCGTTGGTCGGCCTGAACGGCAGCCTGTTTTGTTCGGGTTCTTCGTGTGTTTTCGGCGTTTCCATTTTTGCCTCCTGCGGCGTTGGTTGGTGTTAAAAAAGATGGCAGGGAGCCGGTTGCGGTTCCTTTAGTTTATAGTGAACGCACTTGGCCATCCGTACAGATTGGCATGCTTCGCCTGCGCCTTCCTCGCGGCAAGTATGCCGACTCTTGGACACCCGTCCACGGACTAATCTTGTTCTGATTTGGAAGTGCTGGGACTATTACCTGCCCGCAATCAAATTGAACTCCAGATGCTTCATTTCATCACTGAAATCCTCTCCGCACTCGATCACCATATCGTTGTCCTCGCTGGCGATCCAGTTCACGGTCACCTTTACGCCGCCCGCCGCCGCCTTATCCATGATCCGCAGCATATTGTACAAAAGCTTTGTCGTGGAACTATTGAAATATTCCAGTTCGCAGTCAAAGGTCAACCTGGCGGAGTCGGAGGAGAGGAATTTTCCGAGCCATTCGTTGATCTCTGCGAAAAAGCCGAGAATATCCTCAAGGTAGCACCTGCCTTCAAACCGCACATATTCTTTTTCCTCGTCGATCAAGACATACGGCGTCGTAGCGGTCTTTTCTCTCTCCAATTTAAAAGGCATCGCTTATTCCCCTTTCCTTTTGTGTCCGATTTCCACATACATGGTAAAGCAAGATATACTTTCGCTTATCGGCTCAAACTTGTATTCTATCGGCGCGGTGGCCCGCCTTGCGATTTCGATAAGGCCCAGCCCCGCCCCTTGGCTTTCGGGGTTGTCGTTGTCCGCGCCCAGCCGTTCCTTGTAATACTGCCGCAGCTCTTTTTTATCAAGCGTGTTTAGATAGTCTATCCTGCTCTTTATCAGTTCCGCGCTTTCGTTCTTTACGGCGTTCTCCGTCTGAATGAAGTACGTCTGTCCCTTGCACCCCAAAATCAGCGTGCCGGTCGATATATCTATCGGATCCTTACCCGGCTGCGGAAACCGCTTTTTTTCCGCTGAATACATCAGGACGTTTGTAACCTGTTCCACAAACACGGAAAAAATGGACTTTGCCGCGCTTCCCGAAATATCGTCAATATCCAGGCGTGTTTGAAACAAATCGGCAATGTCCTTGATTCCGTCCTGCCACACCGGCCCACTGTAAATCATGATGATATTCAGTTTTTTTATCATTCCGTTATATTCAGTCATGTCAATCGCCATTGTTTTCAGCCTCCCTAAAATCAACGTAGGTATATTGGTTGCGCCCATTACGCTTGGAGCGGTACAGTGCTTCATCCGCGCGCTTTATATAATCCCCGGGCGGTTGCTCGTAAGTGGCCGCGCAAGTGGTCACACCGATGGATACCGTGACACAGTCCGCAGCTTCATTTTTTTCATGGGGAATGTTCCGTTCCCGCACGTTGTTAAGTATCCGGCCCGCTATATACCGGGCGCCGAACTCATCGGTGTTCGGCAGGATAACGGCAAATTCCTCGCCGCCATACCGCGCCGCGAAATCGTCTGGTCTTGACAGGCTTCCCGCAATGATTTCTGCGACGGATTTGAGACATTCGTCCCCCGCGAGGTGACCGTAGGTGTCGTTGTATTTTTTGAAAAAGTCCACGTCCATCATCAGTACGCTGAGGCAACTGCCCGCGCGGGCAGTGGCGTTTATAACGCGCCGCAGGTTGTCCTCCAAATAGTGCCTGTTGTAGATCCCGGTCAGGGTATCGTAGTGCACCTTATCAGCCAGATCACGGTTGTTCTCATGCAGGTTGATGGTGGTGCGGTCGGCCACGCGAGTCGCCCTGCGAAGCTGCCTGAGAAGCCTGCGGTATTCGTCCAGAAGCACGGCATACCGGTGCAGGTCGAACCCCGCCCCGTTTCTGACATCTTCCAAATACAAAAAACCCTCGTCGAGTATCTGCTGTTCTTCCGCGAACAAATCTTCCATTTGGCGCCCCCTATGGCTGAAACGCTATCAATTCAACATCGTCCACCCGCGGCTCCGCGCCGCGGTGCCCCTCAAACGCTTCCCATACCATGCTGGCAATGACGGCCTGTTTTTCGTTGTGGCTATCCAGCAGGATATGCTCAAATGCCTTTATCCCGAAGGCTTTGCCATGCTCACCGCCAGGCTGGTCGTACAAACCGTCCGACGCTATGTAGAACTTGTTGTCGGGGCTTGCGGGTATGGTGTGGGTATCCACCTCGCCCTTGCTTTTCAACCTGCCCTCCCCAACAAAAACCTGCTGGCCCCTGAACCGCTGCACCTCCCTGCCATCGCAGACAAAGACATTCATGTGTCCCGATGAAAGCGTGACGCCGCCGTCCTTTGCGATGAACAGCACGGCGATGTCGCAGCCATCGGCGATATCCGCAATGCCTTGGGTTCCGCGGGTTCCGCCCGCGCCTGGTTCCGCGTGCAAAGCGGCCGCCAGCCTTTGGTCGAGCTGCCAGAGGATGGCGGCGGTGTCGCCGCTGTTGCTTGGCCAGACAATGGACTCCAGCACCGAGACGACGAGCATGGTGAGCAGCGCCCCAGGCGTTCCGTGGCCGGTGCAGTCCGCCACACAGAGTACCGTGCCGGTGTCAAACAGCTTTATCCAGTAGATATCGCCGCCCACAATGTCGCGTGGCTTCCAAATGACGGAATAGTCCGAAAAGGCGGCTTCCAGCGCAATGTCCGGCGGCAACAGGTTCTTTTGGATTCTACTCGCATATCTTATGCTGGACACGATCGCCTCTGCCGCAGCCTCGGTGCGCGCCTTTTCAATGTCGGACTGGTGGGCCTGGCGTTCCGCACGCAGTTTTTCATCAAAATAGTTGGAAAGCCGCATTGCCGTATCATTCACCGATTTTTTTATCCTTTCAAAATCGCTTTTATAACTCCCAGTGACCCTGGCGGTAAAATCCCCCTGTGAAATTTTATGTAGCACGTTGCCTGATTCTTCGACAGGCAGTGCCACAAATTTTTTGATGTAATAAAATGGAACCCATACAAATAAAACAATCATAAGAAGAACAATTCCCAATATTTTTACCGCAAACAAATTTGATGCGGCATAAACGGCGGTGTCAAGCATAATTGCGCTGACTATTGCGATTGACTGTCCGTTCTCGTCAAAGACTGGCGCGTAGGCACAAACAACGAATCCGTTTACACTGTCCACATATTTTCTTGCGTCAATGGGTTGGGTTGCGTAGGCACGGCCATGCGCTTTGGCATCAAAAGCCTCCTGCGGAAAATTGGCGGCGGGAATATGCTGGCCCAAATCCGCGCCATAATCCGCCCCCGGTGCCAACGCTTCAACAAAGCCCGTAAACCCCTTATTGGCATCTATTTCTCCAGCGTGAATAAACATGAGACCGTTTTCGGTCATTATTTTGGTAAAGCGATCCACCAACCAGCTATGGTATTCATTTTTTTTCATAGATGCCATGATTTCCCTGTATTCGGCTGGGGCTAACAAAGCGGCGGCTGACCGCGCAATGCCAAGAAGTTCATGTCTTTTTCTTTCGATTGAATCGATACGGTAAACCACATAACCGAAAATTCCAACAGCCGATGCACTGAGCGTAATCGTACACAGTATTACAATCATGAGACTGACCCATAAGGGCATTGTTTTTCCCCGACTGACGCTGTTTGTTTCCGAATCTGATTGTGACACTAAAAAACTCCTCCTGTGTGGACACTGGGGGCAGCCATCGCATGAAGCCGGTGGGATTCGTCCAGAAGTACGGCATACCGGTGCAGGTCGAACCCCGCCCCGTTTCTGATGTCTTTCAAATACAAAAAGTCCTCGTCGAGTATTTGCTGTTCTTCTGCGAACAAATCTTCCATTTGGTACCCCCCTACGGTTGAAACGCTATCAGTTCAACGTCGTCCACTCGCGGCTCCGCGCCGCGGTGCCCCTCAAACGCTTCCCACACCCTGCGGGCCGTGACGGCCAGCTTTTCGCCGTGGCCGTCCAGCAGGATGCGCTCGAACGCCTTTAACCCGAAGGGGTTGCCGCGCCCGCCGCCAGGCTGCTCGCACAAACCGTCCGACGCTATGTAGAATTTATTATCAGGACAAGTGGGTATGGTGTGGGTCTCCACCTCGTCCTTGCTTTTCAGTCTGCCCTCCCCAACAAAAATCTGCTGGCCCCTGAACCGCCGCACCTCTCTGCCGTCGCAGACAAAGACATTCATGTGTCCCGACGAAAGCGTGACGCCGCCGTCCTTTGCGATGAACAGCACGGCGATGTCGCAGCCATCGGCAATATCCGTGATGTCTTGGATTCCGCCCGCGCCGGCTTCCGCGTGCAAAGCAGCCGCCAGCCTTTGGTCGAGCTGCCAGAGGATAGCGGCGGTGTCGCCGCTGTTGCTTGGCCAGACAATGGATTCCAGCACCGAGACGACGAGCATGGTTAGCAGCGCCCCAGGCGTTCCGTGGCCGGTGCAGTCCGCCACGCAGAGCGACGTGCCGGTGTTGAACCGCTTTGTCCAGTATATGTCGCCGCCCACTATGTCGCGTGGCTTCCAAATGACGGAATAGTCCGAGAAGGCGGCTTCCAGCGTTCCGTCCGGCGGCAGCAGGTTCTTTTGGATTCTACTCGCATAGCTTATGCTGGACATGATCGCCTCAGTCGCAGCCTCGGCGCGCGCCTTTTCAATGTCGGACTGGTGGGCCTGGTGTTCCGCACGCAGTTTGCCTTCCATGTATGTTTTGATGTTCGCCGCCATGATGTTCACGGCATCTTTGATTTTGTCAAACTCGTCGTTATAACTGCCCTCTATCCTTGCGTCCAAATCCCCTTCCGCGATTTTTCCAATACCCTCGACCAGATGTTCGACCGGTTGCAGAAGCCGCCCTATCGCTAAGTAAACGACGGTACTCACGACGACGACCGCGATAAGCAGGAGGCTTACCGACTTGAGCAGCAGCCGATTGCGTTCGCTGTGAAAATCCCTCTCTGGAACAAGCCCGACGACGGTATAGCCGTTCCCATTTTTATATCCTGCGTAATATCTCTGGCCGCCTATCCTGACCCACGCGAACCCGTCGCCGGAGCTTACGGTTTTGTACCAATCCTCGCCCGATACATCCGCCGCGTCACTTAGCTCCGGAAACCGTTCGCTCACGTGGCTTGGGCGGGCTGTTAGGCGCCCGTCCGACAATACCAGTCCAAAGCCGTTTTGACCTATCCGTGTATCTTCTATGGTCTTACCGATATTTATTTCCTCCCGCAATCTGCCTATCACGCCCGCGTTGAAGCCAAGCTGGATGAAGCCGCCACTTTTCCGTGCGAGGCCGACATAATGGTTGATGTCGCCCACGTCGTTCTTGAAAACCGACGCGCGCGGTTCCTCGCTCAGTTCGGTCAGTGTGCCGTCAGTCAGTTGCATATATACGCTTGTCGGTTCCGAGGACCTGTAATCGAATCCGATATATTTTGGAACACTGCTGGCTGTGAGTATTCCTTTCCTGTTCGCTATGCTCAGTTCGATAATATCCAGCGGCTTCACAAGCCGCAGCAATTCCATTGGCGTCAAGTCACGGGGTGCGCTGTCCAGTATAACCACAATGGCTTTCGCTATCGCTAGATGTTTTTCGCTCAGCATCTGTTTGGTTACGTCAAGTGTTGCGTATAAATGTCCAGCCTCCGCCAATACGCTGTCGGTAAAGATGCCCAAAACGGCGTTGGTTTTTGTTTCCACGGTCGAATCCAAACGCCTGTAGTTGATAAACGAGACGACCAGAACAGAAATGATAAATATAGCCAATACTGGCATCAATATTTTGGCTTTGAAACTCACTTTTTTACTGTGCATGGAAGAAAGGGCCTTGTCGGCCCAGCGGTGTACGGTCATCATGAACCCACCACGAACCTTGACAACTGGTCTTTCAGTTCGTCCGCCTCGCCCTGGATCGAAGACGCCGAACCCTGTATCTCGTTCGCCTGGGCCTTGGTGGCCTCCAGCACGGAGGCGACGTGGCCTAGGCTTTCGGCCATGGAGGCCACGGACGCCTCTATCTGGCCGCTGCCGTCAGCCAATTCCGCCACCATGGAGATAGTCTTGGCGAAACGGCCGTGCATGGACTCAATGTCCCCGAGGGACTTCGCGGACGCTTTGGCCAAGCCGCCGTTGGCCCTGACGATTCCGTTCATCTTGGCAATTATGCCGTTTATGCCCTCCATCACTTGGTTGATGATCTCGCCGGATTCGCCAACGGTCTCCTGCGTCCTTGTGGCCAGCCCCCTCACCGAGTCGGCCACCACCATGAAGCCCTTGCCCACATCGCCCGCGTGCGCGGCCTCTATGGAGGCGTTGATGGCCAGCATGTCCGTCTGGTCAGAAATCTCCGTGACCACGTCCAGTATCCTTTTGACGTTGCCCATCTTGACGTTCAGTTCTTTCAAGTCGGCCTCCAGCGCACTGCTGTTCTGCGCCGTTTCATTTACGCCGGTCGCCAGGTCCTTCAGAGTGGCGTGAGCATCCGTGAGCTGGCTGTTGGTTTCGCCGATGTCAGTCTGCACCAGCACTGCACACTCGGCCGCAGCTTTGGCGTACCTGTCTATTTCACCAGAGTACTCATGGAGCTGCTCCACCTGGAGTGTGGAGGCTGCCACCTGGCTCTGGATGGAAGCGGCTGCGGCCCCAAACTGCTGCGCGTGGGCCGCATTGGACACGGAAGCGTTGTGGGCCCGCCTGATGGCTCCTTTCAGGACCTCCTGCAATTTGTTGATGCTTACGGCCATCCTGCCTACCTCGTCGTTGGACCGGACGGCGACATCCCGCGTGAAGTCCAGCCTCCCCGCCATAAAATCTATGTGGTTCCCAATGCTGATCACCCGCCTGGCCACTACCTTGGCAAAAATGAAGGTTATCGTGAACCCGATGGCAAAAATGACTGAGGCGGTGTACACCTGCGATGCAACAATGTCCCTCGTTCTGAGCTTGACATCGTCAACATTCATGTCCGCGCCTATCAGCACTTTGTTGCCGGCCTTTGTGGCAAAGGGCAGGAAATAGGACCTGAAGCTGCCAAAGGAGTCCGTGTACTCTTCGACCATTGGGGCCCACTTTTCCCATGCCACAAAAAACATCGGGCTGGCATCGGGGTAGTCGTCCATCGGGTATTTGAAATTGCCTTCGTCTATTTCGCTCTGCGGCGCGCCGTCCATCACGTACTTGGCCTTTCCATCCACGACTGTCATCGAGTACAGGTAGGCCAGGCCGAGGTCGCTTGCGTATTGGCCCATGGACGCTATATCCGCCAAGTACTCTTTTTCCGGCGCGGCACCGCTTTGGAAGGCCCCGTCCATTTTGCCTTCGCCAACTACCTTGACATAGCTCTGCGCCGCCAGGGCCAGCTTGCCGTCTATCCCGCCAAGCTCTTCCGCCACTTGGGCCCTCACGGAAATGATGCCGTAGAGCACCAGCACCAGCGCGTTGAGCGAGTTGAACAGGAGCGTCATCTTTGCGGTGAGCCCCATACGCTTCCATAGTGTGAGCATCAAACATCTCTCCTTGGGCTAATCAATGCTTCAAAGTCCCTTGGCGCAGTGAGCGACTGGGGGCTATTCGCAAAGCGGGGCTCTAGTCCGAACAAAATCCAGACACACCGATTGGACGCACCGTGCGCCGCGTTTAATTGCTTAATGCTCAACAAAACGTCAAACCGCCTTTCCTTGTGTTATACCAATTTGCGTTCAACTGACGTTGAACGCTATACGCCAAAGTTTTTGAAAAAGCGTCGGTTCCCGCCGCCTCATACCAACATGCAAACGTTTGATTGCATGTTGGTATTAATTACAACTCAAACCAAATATTTGCTTGGTATCAACTAAGTATCACCGGAGTATCAATTATCGTGTTCCAGTGATACCCTTTAATTGATTTTCCAACGGCGGTGCATGTTGCGGCATAAAAGGAAAGAACGAGCAGTCGTTAGAATTAGGGGTTTATCTTTTTCAAAATCTCCGTGGCCAATTCCAGTACCACGTGGACGTTGCCAATTTTGACGTTCAGCTCTTTTAGGTTGGCAGCCACAGCACTGTTGCTCTGCGCCGTTTCGTTTACGCCGGCCATCAGATCCCTTAGCATGACATGGGCATCAACGCCTATTGGCTCTTGGTGGCCAGTAAGGCACCTAGCCACCACCTTGGCAAAAAGGTACCTAGCTACCACCTTGGCAAAAATGAAGGTCATAGCAAACCCGATAGCGAAAATGACCGCAGCAATAGAAATTTGCGATATAACAATGTCTCTCGTTCTGAGCTTGACGTCGTCAATCTTTATGTCCGCGCCTATCAACACTTTGTTGCCGGCCTTTGTGGCAAAGGGCAGGAAATAGGATCTGAAACTGCCAAAGGAATCCGTGTGCTCTTCAACCATTGGGGCCCACTTTTCCCATGCTGCAAAAAACATCGGGCTGGCATCGGGGTAGTCGTCCATTGGATATTTGAGATTGCCTTCGTATATTTCCCTCTGCGGCGCACCGTCCATCACGTACTTGGCCTTTCCGTCCACGATTGTCATCGAGTACAGGTAGGCCAGGCCGAGGTCGCTTGCGTATTGGCCCACAAAGGCCACGTCTGCTATGTAGTCTTCTTTAGGTAAGGTGCCGATGTCCTTGGAGACCTTTTGCCTTGCAGCACCAACTTGGAAAACCCTGTCAATCTTGTCTTCTCCGACCACCTTAACATAGTTCTGCGCTGCCAGGGCCAGCTTGCCGTCTATACCGTCAAGCTCTTTCGCCACTTGGACCCTAACGGAAATGATGCCGTAGAGCACCAGCACCAGCGCGTTAAGCGAATTGAACAGGAGCATCATCTTTGCAGTGAGACTCATGCGTTTCCATAATGTGAGCATTAAACTATTCTAACTTTCCGTCCACGACTGTCATCGAATACATGCATGCTCTAGGCCTAGTTCGCTTGCACATTAGACATCTAATCCCCAAAAAGCGCTGCAACGACACGACCAATGTTCATAATTGGAGCGCATGTCATGCCTCAGCGTCAATGGAGTCAATTGAGTCAATTGACTCCATTGAAACGATTTGGCCTTCGTCTTTGCCTAAATGCCTTCTCACCATGCCCATGATCAGCTTTTGCAAAAACATTCCCCTCTCTTTTACGTAGGCAATGGAAGAGGCGGCCTTCCATTCCCTGCCCAGTTCAAATAGCGCACCGCTGTCAACCTTGGTACCCAGAAGCAAAATGGGTACATTTGAAGGCACCATGGCGGCAAGAGATTTCATCAGGCGCCTTTTTTCCATGTTGTTCGCGGAAAGGTGCAATATCACCAGATGTGGCATCTTTGCAAGCATCAGCTTCAGGGCCGCCACAGCGGGTTCTGAGTGAAGAAAAAGATATTCATCAGATATCAGCTTTCGGAATGTCCCCTCAATTTTGTAATCAGAAGTGACTAGCAGCACCCTGCACTCATCCGACTCGCTGGACGATTTATTCATCTCAGGGCCAATTATGATTTTGTTGCTCTTGTCATCTAGAAGGGACAGCCTCCTCCCCCTCTCTTCTTCCTGTTTCCTGAAAACCCAACTAGACAGGGGATCCAAAATGTAAGCATCGAGCTTCGGCACGTACTCCACTCCAAAAGTACTTCCGTCCGCATGCCTGACGATGGCACCGCAATTGATTGTCGCGACCTTTGGGATTGGAATCGTCAGCATGATCTTTTCGCCAACTTTCATGGCTTTGTCCATTTGCAACACCCTGCCGCTTAATTTGGCCCCTGTTGTGCTGACATCCAGCAGCGAGGCGCTGACGATTTCATTTTTCGGCGTGCTTATGGTTGCAACTATGTTGCCGATCCTTTCGACCCGGAAGGTCTTGCGGTCGTCGTTTTCGTAAAGTTCCTTGGGCAATTCCACCATCATGGTTCTCTTGCCCTCGTGCGTTCCGAATCCAGTGATTTTTACAGGTGCCTCAAAAAAACTGTACCCGTGGGGGAAGCGGAGCTTCATGTCTCCTCCTCTGAGGGAATAGATAGCGTCCCCCCCCCCTCTGGACACGCTGACGTGGACTGCATTTCCCTCCAAATGCACAAAGTGCGACTCGAACCTCAAATAGGGAGTCACAAAGATGAGCATGGCCCGCTTGGCGCAAGCCGATTCAAAAATATTGCGGATTTCTTCCTTGTTGCGGTTTGCCTTAGCCATTCAAAAACTGTGTCCTTTTTGAGTCTTCATTTGGAGGTTATCATTCTCTCTACTAGAGCGTGTTGTCAATAGATTGGCACTGCCTTAAGGAACATCACAGTCCATAAATCATTTCAACTCAAATCAAACACCTACGGGGTACCAACGAAGTATCGCCGGGGTATCAATTATCGTGTTCCAGTGATACCTTACAATTGACTTTCTGACTGCGGCACAATAAAATTACAATGGTGGCGCAATATTGCGGCATACAAGGAAAGAATACGCAAATGCTGGAATTATTAAGAAAATGGGAGACCAAACTTTTCGGCAGGCAACTTGAATTACGTGTACGGCTGTTCAACATACTGCTGTGCAGCGGATTTATTGGCTCCCTAATTGGAGGTGTTGTTGGATTTCTCACCGATGGGGGATTTTTCAACCTCCTGCTAAACGCGCTATTAAGTATATTTTCTCTTCTTATGCTGTTCTATTCCCTCTCCAAACAGAAGTATCAGCGGTCTTACCTGATCACAATTATCTTCGCTTTCTTAATAGTATTTCCGCTTCATTTTATTGACGCAGAGGGATATCACGGAGGGATGTTAGTGTTCTTTACGCTTGCCACTCTTTTCACGGTGTCCATGTTGGAAGGGAAAAAGGCGGTTGTTGTAATCATTGCGGAGTTGGTTTTCTATACGTTGCTCTGTATTTACGCCTACCGTTACCCGGGTAAAATGAACCCTTTTAATACGGAAGCGGATCGTCTGGTTGATATTATTGCAAATTTTTTGATGGCAAACTCCATATTATGCATAACGTTGACTCTTTATTTCAGATTGTACAATAAACAGCAACGTGAGCTTGAAGCCGCTAAAAAGCAATCGGAGGAATACGCGAATATGAAAAGTAAGCTTTTCGCGGAAATGAGCCATAAAATGCGAACTCCGATAACTGTTGTATCGGTTTACGCGCAGTTCGCCGCAGAGCAGATCCGTGAGAGGGGTCCTAATGAGCAAACCCTTGCCGACCTCGCTACGATCACTGAGGAAGCCAAACGCTTGGCTGAAATAGCGGACGGCACCTTAAAATTGTTAATGGCATCCTATGAAACCGAAAGTGAGGACGGGCAGACGGCTATACCTATCGATATTGGCATTTTAGTGAAGCGTTTGACGCAGATCCTAAAACCGGTTGCTTTGCGGATAGGAAAAAATCTTACGGCGCACATCATCGAATACGTGCCCAGAATTTACGGCAACACGGACGAATTGACACAGCTTATATGGAATATCCTGCAAAACGCGATCACCCACGCGAGAGAAAGTATAGAACTAACCGCCGCTGCCACCGAAGATGGCGTGAAAATCACCGTCACTAATGATGGCGCAACCATTGAACCCGCATTGCTGCAGCGTATTTTTGAGTGGGGAGTAAGCGGCAGCGAGGGCGGGAACGGCATAGGCCTGGCCATATGCCGCAGTATTGCCCACAAGCACAACGGGGACATATCCGCCCAAAACCGAGAGAGCGGCGGCACTATCCTTACAGTCACGCTGAAAGGCATAACTATGGAGATTTGACGATGGCCTATAAAGGCATTGTTCTCCTTTTGGAGGACAATACAAAAATTCTTGACATAAACCGCCGTTTGCTGGAGAAAGAGGGCCTAATTGTTCTCACCGCAAAAACACTGAAAGAAGCACGGGAGCGCGTTAAAATCGCTGTTCCCGACGTAGCCGTTTTGGACATCATGCTCCCAGATGGAAGCGGCTTAGATTTTCTATCAGAGCTGCGCGAGAGTTGCGATATCCCCGCACTCTTCCTGACGGCCAAAACGGAACGCGCAGATGTAATCGCCGGACTGACCGCAGGAGGCAACGATTACATCACAAAGCCGTATGACATTGATGAGTTCCGCGCCCGTGTCCTTGGGGTTTTCCGGCTGATAAATTCTGTCAAATTCCGCAGAAAACCTTCCGCCAGTTTATCCTCCCTGCTATCCGAAAAAGAGCTGTCCGTCGCCCTGCACGCCGCTGAAAATATGAGCAACAAAGAAATAGCCAACTTGGTGTTTTTATCCGAAAGCCGAGTGAAGACCTGCCTCACCGACATATACCGCAAACTCGGCATATCTGATAAAAAGGACAAGAGGAATTTACTGGCGGAGATTCTGTCTGTTTGACGTGTACAGCAGCTTAAACTATTAATTCCAATTCTAGGGCGTGTTGACACTAATGTAAGGCATCGTGGATGAACCCCATGTGGACAAACATCACAAACATGCGGTCGAGCTTGTCGTAGCGCGTGCATATCCTCTGGAAGCGTTTGTACCTGCAAAAAAAACGCTCGACCTCGTTCCTCTTCTTGTACAGCTCCTCGTCGTAGGTCCAAGGGGCGCGGCGGTTCCTCTTAGAGGGGACCACAGGGCGGTAGCCGAGCGACTCCGCGAGCTCCCTGGTGGCCTTCCCCTCGTACGCCCTGTCCATGAGCAGCCAGACGCCCTCTGGGGCCCGGCCCAGCCTCGACAGGAGCTCCCTGCCT
>Ga0268262_10004932_pt1 | contig 13472 bp, 12 predicted proteins | sample TergutNc150P3_FD_190354 | JGI IMG/M metagenome (GOLD analysis project Ga0268262, IMG submission 190354) | Nasutitermes corniger P3 segment gut microbial community from laboratory colony in Florida, USA - Nc150 P3 (SPAdes) (version 2) | ecosystem: Host-associated > Arthropoda: Insects >... | reverse complement strand
ACTGTATTTTGTCTCTATCGGCCACCGCTTGAAATACAGCGCTTTGAATGCCTTCAGTCCTTGCTTCTTCTCCTTTATGTCGGTTATGAGCGTCTCCTCCTCCCCTCCTTCAAGACGAAACTTTATTACCCTCACCGGTATCTTTTCCTCTCCCTGCCCAAGTTCAACAGCATGATCTCCAAAGCCCAGTCCGTCTATTGCCGTCGAAAACTTCTTCCTGACCCTCATCAAAAAACTGATTCCCTTTTCCAAAAGCGCCTTTATAAGTTCAAATGACGGGTATCCCCTGTCAAACAGTATCAGTTCCTTCCCTTTTTTAAAACTTTCTATCCCCGCCAATTGGTTTATATGCATCATGGCTATCGTCCGCTCGTCCGTCGCCGTCGGCTCTATCCTGGCGTCTACCACCAAATCGTTTAATATGTCGTACAGCAGGGATCCTTGCGCCGTAGGCGACGTATTCCCCGCCCCGCTGGTCCCGAAATAGGTCCTCAGTGGTTCGTCGTTAGGCAGCGACAGTTTGCTCCCGTCTATCGCATGGATCCGGAATCCGTTCCAAAGCCGTATCTCGTCGGAGTATTCCTTGTAATGGCTGTTTACGGTTAAGTCGAACAGTTCCCTGAAGGCTTCCCATTTTATTTTTTGGCGGGCCAGGCTAAATGCCTGCTGCGTTATGAAAGCATTCCTTCCTGTCTTTATAAAATAACGTTCAAGGGCGTTTTGGGAGCTTTCATTTATCATGCCGAGCATGAAATATACCAGGTCCTTGAATCCCATTTTTCTTTCCCGGGTAAAATCCTGCGCCCTTTGTTTCGAGCGGTTCTCGAAGCCTTCTGTGTCGACCGCATCCCTAATTATTTCGGCGGTTCTTTCCCTGTACCGTACGTTTTTTTTAACATTTTGTCCCTCCTGTTTTATTTTCGGCTTATTTTTTTACCTGCTTATTCCTTAACTTGTTGACATTGATTTTACAATCGCTTCAAACCGCTTCTTCAGGCAAGACACGGAACTGGAGAAGGAAGTAGGCTTTTTCGATGTAGAGGCTTTTTCCAAGCTTGCGGAAAACTGCCGGGGCACGGCTATAAAGGCCGGCCTGTCCGTGTAGTAGGGAGGCTGAAGCAAAGCCGCTGGATAAATGCGGAAGGGAAATCCTGCTCCCGCATCCTTATCGTAGCCGAGCATATAGACTACTGCCCTGACTTCAACAAACAGGACGATACATTTGACTTTGAGGAGCAAGAAGCAGTATTACTAAAATAGAATTTTATATGGACTATACCCCAGATCCCGTGCCTTTGCAAAATCTGCTTCGGCTTTGACTACATCGCCTTTGCCCTGGAACGTCAGGCCACGGTTGTTATAGGCTGCGGCAAAACCAGGAAAGATACCGATTGCCTTGTCGTAATCCGCAATGGCAAAGTTATAGTCTTCTTTATTCTGGAACGCCACGCCTCGGTTAAAATAAATCACGGCATCTTCATACGAAACGAGCTTGATTGCCCGTGTGTAATCCTCTATGGCCCGGTCATAGTCCTCTTTGTCAGCATACGCTTCCCCACGGTTGTTGTAGGCTTTGGCATAACTGGGATCGAGCCTTATAGCCTGGGTGTAATCCTCTATCGCTCGGTCTTTGTCCCCTTTGTCAGAATACGCATTTCCACGGTTGTAATATGTCGTGGCATCATTGGGATCGAGGGTGATTGCCTGGGAGAAATCCTCTATCGCCCGGTCTTTGTCCCCTTTGTTAGCATACGCTTCCCCACGGTCGTTGTAAGCCATGGCAAAATTGGGATCGATCCTGATAGCCTGGGAGAAATCCTCTATCGCCCGGTAATAGTCCCTTTTCGCCCCATACGCAGTTCCACTGGCGATATAGGCCATTGCATAATTGGGATCGAGGGTGATTGCCTGGGAGAAATACTCTATCGCTCGGTCTTCGTCCCCTTTCGCACCATACATAAATCCACAGCCGATATAGGCCATTGCATAATTGGGATCGAGGCTGATAGCCTGGGTGTAATCCTCAATCGCCCGGTAATAGTCCCTTTTTGCACCATACACATTTCCACGATTAAAATATGTCGTGGCATCCTTAGGATCGAGGCTGATAGCCTGGGTGTAATCCTCAATCGCCCGGTCTTTGTCCCCTTTGCCAGAATACGCATTTCCACGGTTGTAATAGGCCACGGCATCATTGGGATCTAGCGTGATAGCCTGGGAGAAATCCTCTATCGCTCGGACTTTGTCCCCCCTGTCAGCATACACTTTTCCACGGGCGAAATAGGCCATTGCATAATTGGGATCGAGGGTGATTGCCTGGGAGAAATCCTCTATCGCCCGGTCTTTGTCCCCTTTGTCAGAATACGCATTTCCACGGGCGAAATAGGCCATTGCATAATTGGGAACGAGGGTGATAGCTTGGGATAAATCCTCCAGCGCTCGGTCTTTGTCCCCTTTCGCACCATACGCAGTTCCACGGGCGATATAGGCCATTGCATAATTGGGATCGAGGGTGATTGCCTGGGAGAAATCCTCCATCGCCCGGTCTTCGTCCCCTTTCGCATAGTACGCAGTTCCACGGGCGAAATAGGCCATGGCAAAATTGGGATCGAGCTTTATTGCCTGGGAGAAATCCTCTATCGCCCGGTCTTCGTCCCCTTTGCCAGAATACGCAGTTCCACGGAAGAAATAGGTCATTGCATAATTGGGAACGAGGGTGATAGCTTGGGAGAAATCCTCTATCGCTCGGTCTTTGTCCCCCTTGTCAGAATACGTAATTCCACGGTTTAAATATGTCGTGGCATCCTTAGGATCGAGGGTGATAGCCTGGGTGTAATCCTCCATCGCTCGGTTATAGTCATTTTTGCAAGAATTTGCTCTGCCCCGGTTCTTATAAGCCTCGGTATAATTGGGATTGAGCGTGATTGCCTGGGTGTAGTCCTCAATAGCTCTGTCATAGTTTTTCTTGTTAAAAGACTCAATACCACGATGCAGGAAAGATTCTTTCTCTAGTTCGGTGCCGTGTTCCAGCGCTTCGTCAAAATATTCATATGCCTTATCATGTTCATTCTTTAAGAAATATGCCATGCCGAGGATAAAATATGCATCGCCGTTGTTCTTATTTACCTTTATGGCATCATTGGCATCCTGTATTGCTCTGTCAAGGTTTTGTCGCTTTTGTTTTAGGTAGACATAGGCTTTACCTGCATACGCTTTTGCGGCCATAGGGTTGTCATAAAGGTGATCTCGGAGGATTTCTGAAAATAGTCGTTTCGCCTTCTCTATATTCTCTGGATCACCTTTTTTCAAGAACTTCCAAGCCTTTTTAAGTTTAGCCTCAGGGCTGGAATGGGCTTTTCTTTTCTTCTTAGCATATGCAATAAGCCCTATAACGCCCGCTACTATTAACGATGATGTCACCTGGTTATTGCTAATATATTCCCAAATCTCTAGTAATACTTTGACTCTAGTTTCCATGCTTCACCTCAATACCTAATACATTATGATCCAAACAGCAGACTCATGGAAGTATTATACAAAAGACAGGCCTTTCCACACAGCAAATGCATGAATCTACGTATGATGGATTGCGACCTCATGTAAGGTCGGTCGAGCTGTCCTTCCGGATGGCTATTTCTATTTGCCCCATACAGAATTGCTTTCACCCCAAAGGACAAATGCCCTATTGATATTTTTACCTTACTACCAATAGGAGGATAGATGAGCAATATCGCACCTTTTTCCACGCCGGAGAACGGCGCACAGACAGCGCAGGCATCCGAGCAAAAAATCCAGAAGGAAACCATCCTTGAATACCTCAAGGCATACGGTTTCGCTCAAACCCTCTCCGAAGCGGAGCAGAACCAGTTTGTCCAAACCGCTTTGGCTGGAAACCTTGATCCCTTCAAGCGGGAGATTTACATTGCCGTATATGGGGAAGGCGAGTATCGAAAGGTCTCTATCCTTACAGGCTACCAGGTCTATCTGAAACGTGCGGAACGTACAGGCAAACTTGACGGCTGGAGGGCATGGCTCGAAGGGGATGGCCCCCAGATGAAGGCCGTAGTCGAAATTTTCCGCAAGGACTGGCATTACAGCTTCACCCACGAAGTCTATTGGGAAGAAGCCGTCCAGAAGAAGAAGGACGGAAACCCTACCCAGTTTTGGGCGAAACAGCCGCGATTCCAGTTGAGGAAGGTAGCCATAGCCCAGGGCTTCAGGCTCGCATTCCCTGACGAGTTAGGAAGCTTCCCCTACGAGACCGCCGAATTGCCGGACAATGAAGCCGCACCTGAAACATTGCCCCATGCCAATCCCAATTCTGTAAAAACGTCTACCCAATCCCTTGCAGAACAGGCCGCTTCCGATGACAGCCCCGACGTTAAGGCAAGCCCTCAGAAAAATCCATCGAAGGCCGCACCGAAAGCGAAAGCGAATGAGGCGCAACAGGCACAGGCTCCTTCGGCACAGGATTCTGAACTGGACAAGGAGACCAGGGACAGGCTCATCCGGAAGATTGAAGATCTCTTTGACGAGCATCCAAAAGACTTTACGCAGAAGCATAAGGAGTGGATTCTCAACAATGCCTTTAAGGCGACCGACAGGGCCGGCATCGGCAAGATGATTGCCTACACCGAGAAGGTCATCAAAAAAGCGGCATAGTGCAATGCGCTTGCCAAAAATCAAACTGCGAGAGGTTTAATATGAATTTTTTATCAGGCGAGAAAAAACTCCAGACAGCCTGGAAGTTGACAAGCAAGACTCTCCCCAGGGGAGCGAGGAAGCCCGGCCTCTACAGGAACAGGATGTACCCTTTCTGCCTCCCCCTGGAATATGCCGCCCACAATCTTTTCCACGGCATCAGGGAAGACGCACTTCAAACATGGAAACGCCACGGAATCGTCTGGCATAGTTCCGCCCTTCCCGGCCTTCCCTCTAACCACCTATGCTCATCCCAGGTTTTCTGCGTAAACCTTTTTTTTCCCTTCGCTGACAAGCCTGAAGCATTGGTCGGCGCATTGCGCCCGTTCTTTCCCGACATTGCCCGGATGCTTCCTGTGGAAGACAAAAGGTTTGTCGCCTTTGAATGGATTGGGGACGTTAATTATCTCAAAGAGGAGCCCATGCTTGGAGAAAGCCGCAAGCGAGGCGCAGGGAACACATCAATAGATGCCATGATGATGTACGAGACTGAGGACGGTAAAAAGGTAATGCTTCTTGTCGAGACCAAATACTCTGAATCCTACGGTGTTTCTTACAAACGTTTTCGCTCTGACGGGACAGACCGCTTTGAGAATTACGAGGAGTTCTTTTACGGCAAGGATAGTCCCATCAATCTCGAAGCGGCCCCCAACCTGACTGACTTCCTCTACGAGCCTTTCTACCAGTTACTGCGCCATTCCCTTTTAGCTTCGCAGATTATGGCAACAGGCAAGCCCAAAGCAAGCAGGGTACAGGTTGTCCACCTTACTGTTTCAGGCAACAGGGATCTGCTGGCAGTTACTTCTCCACGGTTCCGTAGCCTCGGTGGTACTACCTATGAAGTCTGGCCGAAACTTCTCAAAGACCCTTCGGCATTCTCACTCGTTTCGGTCGAGGATTTCTTCAAGGGCATAGACTTTGATGGTCACAGCGAACTTGAGCCTTGGGCTCTCTTTATGAAGGGACGCTATTCTTTCTTACGGTAATCAGAATCTTTGGGGCTGTCCGATAAGTTTGAAGCAAAAAACAAACTTCCCGGACAGCCCTATATTTATTCAACGATGAATAGGAGAGAACTATGAAAGAAAAGGCATTAAATAATTACACGATTGGCGTATACGATCCCTACCTGCGCTCTTTAATTTGCTTTGCGGATTATCCGGGCGGGGAATGGGTCAAGAAATATTCTTCTTATTACCGCCGAATATATAAAAACCGTACGGTAAAACTATTCAGATCTGATGAAGAATACGATGCGGCCCGTTATGAAAGCGATGGACAGCGCAGACGCAATATTTGCATGATGCAAGAAAGCGTAGTTAAATCATCAACTTTGTAACACTGGAAAGTATTTACAAAAATATTTCTCCAGTGTTTTTATTTCATTTTCGCTTGCCTATCGCCTATTTTATTGTATGGCCAATCCATTCGCAAACTCGGTCAAATTCCTTTCCGCCGTAAGGCTCCTTTCCTCTCCGCAAGGGGCGACAATAAAGAGCCTTACGGAGAGCCTCAGCATATCAAGGCGTTCCGTGTTCCGCCTGTTGCATGCTTTTGAGGAACTCGGCTTCCCTTTGGTTGACGACAAGCCCCAGCAGAAGGAAGAAAAGACATATAGGCTTCTGGATTCATACGTCCTGAAACTTCCGAATATTTCGATCCCCAACCCTTGCTTTACCAGAGATGAAATCGAATTCGTTTTATCCGTCCTTGATTTGTGCAAACGGATTGGCGAGATGGGAGGGGCATCCATGCTCAGCGCAATTAAAGAAAAGATGAAGGCTATAACGCCTGGAGGAGATTAGCAATGTGCGCAACCAGCACGGCGGAACAGAATAGCAATGCCAATGAAGCGGAACTGCGGATACTATCCTGCCGGGGAGGGAAGTCATGCTTCCTCGACCTTTCAGACCTCGGCCTTTCCGAAGTCCCCGATGAAATCAAAAATATGCCATACCTGCGCACAATCAACTTGAGCGAGAACTGCCTTACGGAACTGCCTGACTTTATTTGCTCCTACGCTTCCCTTGAAAGCCTTGACGTAAGCTACAACAGGCTCTCGCATTTGCCGGACGGCATCGGAAGCCTCGGCTCCCTTGAACGGTTGAACGCACGTTGCAACCAGCTTAGCGCAATCCCTGAATCAATCGGGATGCTCTCAATGCTCAGCCTCCTTGACATTAGCTACAACCGCCTTTCTTCCTTGCCCGACGTTTTTAGCCGCCTCTCCCGCCTTGAGCATTGCAGCGTCAAGGGCAACGGCATTGCTTCGCTTCCCGAAAAGGTCAGCGTCCTTTCCATGCCGAAACAGCTTACCATCCTACAGCACATGGAACGGATTACTTCAATGTCGGGAAACAACATTTTCTCCAAAGATTTCTTTTTAACAGCAAAGCCCCATATTGATTATGTCGCAGAAAAATTAAACGTCTCTCCAATTCAAGCGGTATTGTTTTCCCATATCGTAGAGGAATATGACGACTATGCGATAGGCATAAGCCAAATTGCCCGCTCGCTTAACTGCAACAAAATAAAGATTATGCAGTATGCGGGGGAATTGGCGGATCTTGCAAATAAGAAAATCCTTAAAGCCAAGAGGAATAGGGGGCATGGCAACAAAGGGGAAATAACGTACCGAATCCCTTTGAAAGTTACGGAATGCCTTCAAAAGAACGAGGACTATTCGCCTAACAATTCCGCCAATTTATCTACCCTCGAATTCTTTGCAATTCTGGAAAAACTGTTTGTACTGAACATAGGCGAAAGGGATATTTCTTACGATGAATTGATAGAGGAAATCGATGCCCTCATGAAAGACAACAGGGAACTGCCGTTTGTAAAAATGCTCAGAGGCTACGATCTTCCAATTGACGAGCAAATGATAGTTGTCAGGTTCTGCCATTTTTATGCAAACAGGGATCTGGACGGAATGGATCTGGATACCCTGTCGCAAATGTTTGACTACCAATCGACTTTCACGCCCCACAAGCGGAAATTGGTGTCGGGCGAGCACAGGCTGATTGCGGATGGGATCATTGAAAATACGAACAGCGACAGTTTCAGCGACAGGGAATGTTTCAAATTGACCGACAAGGCCAAGCGCGAATTGCTATCAGACCTTCAAATCAAAAAGGCATGCAACTCCAAAGACATAATCAAGGCGTCAGGCATCAAAGAGAAAAAACTGTTTTACAATGCGGCAGAAGGGGAACAGGTAGGCCGCCTCTCTTCCCTTCTGGACGAAGGCCCTTTTAGGGAGGTACAGGCCAGGCTTTCTGAAAACAATATGCGGACAGGCTTTGCTTGCCTGTTCTACGGCCCCCCTGGTTGCGGAAAAACGGAGTCGGTTTATCAGATTGCCCGAGAGACGGGCCGGGATATTGTGATGGTAGACATTTCCGAGACAAAGAGCATGTGGTTCGGCGAAAGCGAGAAAAGGATCAAGGAAGTGTTTACCAACTACCGGAACCTTGTTGACGAATCGGAAGTAACCCCTATCCTCCTAATCAACGAAGCGGACGCCGTTATCGGCAAGCGGAAGGACGTGTCGAGGAGCGCGGTTGCCCAGACGGAGAACGCAATACAGAATATCATCCTTCAGGAACTTGAGAATCTCAAAGGCATCCTTATTGCCACCACCAATTTGACTGACAACATGGACAAGGCGTTTGAAAGGCGTTTTCTTTACAAGATCGAATTCAAAAAGCCGGGCGTTGCCGTAAGGCAGTCGATATGGAAGGCTATGCTTCCTTCGCTGTCGGATGACGGCGTTAAGGCCGTGGCTTCCGGTTTTGACTTTTCAGGCGGCCAGATTGAGAACGTCGCCAGAAAACGCTCTGTCGAGTACGTCCTCTCGGGCGTAGAGCCTTCCCTTGAAACGCTTGTCGCTTTCTGCAAAGAGGAACTCCTTAACAAAGAAACCGAAGCCAAGATTGGCTTTGGCGCATAAGTATGTAAAAACGTCTATCCGCTGGAGGGAACATGGCTAAATGGTCAAAGAAGGATGTCGATAAGGAACTGGTTAAGGCTATCGCAAAGGAATATTCCTGCGGCTTGCTTACCGCCTTTATCCTTGCCAGGCGCGGAATAACCGGAAGTGAAATCCCCTATTTCCTTTCCGGCGATGCGCCCCTCCACGATCCGCTATTGCTTCCTGGGATAAGCGAGGCGGTAGGGCGTATACGGCAAGCCCTCATAGGCAAAGAAAAGGTGCTGGTATTCGGCGACCGGGACGTGGACGGCATTACAGGCACGGTATTGTTGGTTGACTGCCTTCAAAGCCTGGGCGTAGACGCAGTATGGCGCATCCCCATTGAAGACGAGCCCTACGGGTTGTCTGCCAAGGCCGTAGAGGAGTTTGCGTCAAAGAACGGAAGCCTTGTCGTTACGGTTGACTGCGGAATATCAAGCCATGCCGAAATAGAGCAAGCCATGACGCTCGGCATTGACGTGGTTGTTACCGACCACCACACGCCCAAAGAAGTTTTGCCAAACGCTTCGGCTATAGTTAACCCTAAACTTTCCAATTTGTCTTATCCGTTTCCCGACATTTCTGGATGCATGGTAGCGTACAAACTGGTGTGCGCCTTGCAAACGTTTTCAGGCATTCCCGATTTTGGCATGAAGGATCAAGGCTATATCCAGTTGGCTTGTTTGGGTGCTGTAGGCGATATTGTCCCTCTCAGGAACGAGAACAGGATTATAGTACAGAGAGGGCTAAAGGCTCTCATGGAAAATCCACGGTACGGCCTTTCTGAGCTTTTAATTAGTCTAGGCTTGGCAGGGAAGCGTATTTCGGCAAAGGAACTGTCATGGATTGTCTGCCCTACTATCAATGCCGCAGGGCGAATGGGAAGCCCCGACAAAGTTGTCAGCCTGCTTCTGGAAAAAGACCCCTTGAGGCGCATCCGCCTTGCCGGAGAAATTAAGAGCCTGAACGGGAAACGGCAAAGGCTGGGGCTAAAGACGTGGCCTGTCATAGAAAGGCTTGCATCTGACAGCGTAGGGCAATTTGAAGGTAAGCTGGTTGTGGCGGCGGATGAAAATATAAGCAGGGGCATAACAGGCGTTATGGCTAACCGCCTTGTCGATTGCTACCGCATTCCCGCTATGGTGGCGCACCTTGGGAAAGAAATCGCCATCGGTTCAATCAGGTCCCCCGGCAATTATGACATCCGCCTTTTGCTGGAGCCGATGGGCGATTTGCTTTTGAACTACGGCGGCCATGCAAACGCCCTGGGGTTCAGCATGCTACGCCAACTGTGGGATCAGTTTGTTGACAGGCTTGAAATTGAAGTGGGGTTTATCATTTCCGATGATATGCCTGACGAAATTATTGCAGTAGACGCAGAGCTTCCCCATGAGTATATTGCCCCGGACATCCTCGCTATCGTTGACCTTTTTGAGCCCTACGGCACGGGCAACGATCCGCTTGTCTTTTTGTCCCAGGGGCTAAAGGTTATTGATACTTCCTTTGTTGGCAAGAAAGGGCCGAAGCACCTGAAAGCGATGCTAGGCGCAGGGAAAAGCAAATGGTCTGCTATCTTGTGGGACGCAGGGGAAAGCCCTGTGGAAGAAATCAAGGCAGGGGATACGGTTGGCTTGGTCTATAGCGTTAGCCGCAACCTTTATAGGGGCGTTGAAACGCCCCAGTTGGTTATCAAGGAAATAATAAAAATGGCATCGTAGCCTGTTAATTGACAGTAATGGTTCTTGTTATCACGTTGCTTTTGTTGCCGGCTTGATCAAGGATGTACCAAGTCATTTCATAAGTCCCGGAGTCCTCAAGTTTATACCCGCTATTAGTTCCAATATTTGTACCGCCGATAAATTTATCTGGAAAATCCCAGGAATAATCCTTACTTTGACCGCCAACTTTAATGGTGTGAACCATCTGCTTCCAATCGCCTTTTGAATCGCTGGCCTGAAAACCATAAAAAAATTGGCCGCCTTTATTGAACACTGTTTTTTCCGGTTTTCCTGCATCGCTATCGGCCAATGTTATGCCTACAACGAATCTGGTTATTACCGGAGAATGACCAGAAACACCACCTTCATTAGAAAAAGGCCAATTCCCGGTATACGTTGAATTGAACGGCGTTGTTTTCAAACTTTCGTTTATCCTGATAATGTACTGCCAACTGTTTGGATCTGCCTGTTGCCTGAGAACGATTGAAGCGATTCGCGTTTCGCTTTTAAGAACACTGGCCATAGTAAAACCGATTGACGGGCCGCCATTCGGTCCATTTAATGACGCATGGTTCCATCCCATAGTCGCGAATATTTTCCGGCCTCTGGTATTGTTAAGAATCTCCCTGAAATTCCCAATCATATAGTTTTCCCTTAATGCCTCATCAAATGCACCTTCTCGTGTTTGAGTTGCATACCAGTTATTCCCTTGCTCAATATTGGCAATTAGCTTTTCATAGAGCTTTAAGTCTTCTGTGCTTATGCTTGAATACCGCCCTTTGTTGTTTTTGAAGTCGTTGACTAAATCCTGGGGCTTGCCTGGAGTAGTTATACCTGGAATGCCTTCAATTCGGGGGTACTTTTCTAAGACAAACTGGAATATCGCCGCTATGCCGCTATTATATTGATGCTCGACATCAAAGCCATGCAATTTTATTTTTTGGCTAAGCTTCGAATTCCACTTATGCAATTCCTTATAAAAATTGTACTCTTCCTGAGTACAAGCGGGCGTCCCTTTCAAATTTCTTAATATTACTTCCAGGCATTCTTCGTTGCCTGTATCAATATAGTGTTGAAGAAGCAACGTAGAACCATAACCACTCTCAAAAGCGAAATCCCTTACGCCGAGAGAATAATAATACTTCATTAAGTTCAGATAAACTCCACAATTTTCACGGTTGGTATGATCTTCTCCTGCAAAAATTGCGTCATAATTATCTAAGGTAGGAATGTTATCATAAGGGGGATTTATGGGGCTAACGCTTGTAGTGCCATTATCGCACCCTGTGAAGAATGGAAACACAAAGAAAGAAAAAATGGCAAATAGAACCGTTGCTTTACTTTTCATAGAATTCTCCTTATAACGTTCTGGCTGTAACTGCTATGTGCTGTAAAATCTGCTTTATTTCTCTTTTGTCCAGACTCCATTCATATTTGAATAGTTTCCCTGTAAACCCGAGAGGGTATATGTGTTTCCACTCAAACTATAATTACACGTAACTGTTTCTGAAAAAGAAACCCAAGTAGATTCAGACCATTTATGGGTTGAAATTAATGTAATAGCAGAACCATTATAGGATATTGTGCCTTTACCATAATTTTGCCCACTATATTTACTTGTATAACTACTTCCTGAAATGACAAGGGTCATTGGAGACTTATTCCAAGTTCCATCTAAACTTCCATCATTGCCACCGCTTGTTGTTGAGCCGTTATCGCACCCAGCTAACACCAATCCAATTGCCAGCAAGCAAACAAGCACTGCCGAAAGAACAATTTTTCTTTTCATATAACTTCCTTTACGGCTTTAATGTCGCCGCAGACATATTCCAAACGGCCCATACGAGCCGGTTTTCCCACGGATTACCCTATCCTACAGCCTAGAAGTGTCATTTCGTGGCACTTCAAAACAATATTTTCCCAAATTCCTCTATGCCCTCTCCAATCGGTAAATATTATACGGGCTATAAGTAGAGTAGGTCAAGGCTAATAGGTTATTGGAGTTTAACCCCCCAACAATGACAATAAAATGTCTCTGATGGAGGCCAAGAATGACCGATTGCCGCCAGATATTGGCCCGAAACATGAAAAAATACCGACAACTCCTGAACCTTTCACAGATAGCCCTTGCCGAAAAGGTAGGCTGTTCCTCCACCCTTATAGGCAACATCGAGATTAACAGGAGATTCCCCTCGGCAGAGAACATCAACCGCATAGCCGATGCCCTTGAGGTTAAGGTAGCAGACCTTTTTTCTGAAGGCGAGCCGCAGTCCATGAAGGCAATGGCCTCCAAGCAGGAGCTAAAGGCCAAACTGGAACGGCTAATGGACAAGGCTATTGACGAGCATTTTAAGTAGTCTGCTTTCAGGGTCTCCTCCTCAATTCCTTTATGCATCCGTAATTGCTCCAATATAGACCTATAGTACTATGGCGTTATCGACCATAAGTCAGTTATTTGAAAAATACTACATCCGGTTATAAAATCAGTCAAGACTATAAGTCTTTATTGTTAAGGACTATATGTCTATTGCCGTTATTTCCAACCAAAGATGACAATTCTATGACACTGTTGGGAGGAAACTATCGGTATGACAGATGTCCGCACGCTTATAGCCAAAAACATCAAGCGTTACCGGGAAATTTTTGGTATTTCGCAAATGGAATTGGCTGAAAAGATCGGTTGCTCGCCTACCCTGATTGGAAAGATTGAGATAATGAAGCGTTTCCCCTCCGCAGACAACCTTAACCGCATAGCGGAGGCTTTCAAAGTTGATCCGGCAGACCTTTTCCTCAAAAGCGATGATTCTGAGGCGTTAAATGCTATGCAATCCCAGCAAGAACGGAAAAACCTTCTCAAAGAGAAAGTATTGAAGGCTATTGACGAGGCATTTTGAGGTAAATAGGGCTATTGACGAATTATTTAGGCAGAAATAGAAGTCTTCTCAATTCAGGATCTATGGAGTATACTTGATTTAAGGAAGGGTCATATGCTGGAAGCCGAATGGGGATTTTACGAAAAGAACCGGGATGTGCTGGTAGAAAAGTACTGTGGCAAGTATGTCGTTATTTCCGGCGATAGAGTG
>Ga0268262_10004931_pt1 | contig 13473 bp, 11 predicted proteins | sample TergutNc150P3_FD_190354 | JGI IMG/M metagenome (GOLD analysis project Ga0268262, IMG submission 190354) | Nasutitermes corniger P3 segment gut microbial community from laboratory colony in Florida, USA - Nc150 P3 (SPAdes) (version 2) | ecosystem: Host-associated > Arthropoda: Insects >... | reverse complement strand
TAAATTCCGTCATTTGTTTGATTGCACATTTTCTATGCAAATATACGCACAAGGAAGCCTCGCTCTGAGGCTCTGTTGTGCAGTTGTCAAACATTATTTTGCAGTTATGGGGCATATCTACCTATAATATAGAAATTTAATTTTTCCTAAACCCCAGCACAGCCAAAGCGTTCTGCGCAATAAATTCCTGTGCCGCCTTAGCATATAAATTTATTTTCACATTTTCACCACGAATAATGCGGTCTTCATTAGCTATGCCAAGTTCCTTTCCCGAATCTGTGGGGATTTTGAAATTCTTGCCATTTTCACTGCTCACACTCATATAACCTTTGAACACCAGCCAGTCGTTGATTCTAACTCCGCTTATTTTATCATAACCACTTGCCATCAACACGCAATTTATTTTATCGGCAATCACGCTTACTGTTACGGGTTCCTCTGAAATTTCTATAGATGATACATCAAATGCTTTCGTCTCTTGAGGTTTTAAGTCACCGTTATCGCTCAAAAATTCTGCAATGGCTTTTAAAAATTTTTCGCCATATCTTTCCAGCTTTACTTGTCCAACACCAGATACATTTAAAAGTTCTTCATTAGTCGTGGGAATTTTCATGCACATATCTATCAGAGTGCTGTCTGGGAAAATTACGAATGCTGGGACGTTTTGTTCTTTTGCTATTGCTAGTCTTAGTTCTCGCAAAACAGCAAATAGTCTGTTGTCAACTGGTCTGGTTTGTTTTTTGGTTGCAATTTCTGGTGCTTGTTTTTCTTTTAGCAATTTCATTTGTACGGTTTTTCCATTCCGTAAAACTTCGCTTGCGTTATTTCCCAATTTGAGTACAGGATATTCGTCATCGGTTTTTAAAAGATAATCGGTCAATATCAATTGGTTGATTATCTCGTACAATTGTTTTTCACTTTTTTCACTTATGCCATAAGTTGAGAGTTTGTCTAACCCCAAACGCAACACTTTTTCGCTTTTGCTACCTCTAAGTACATCTATTAACATTTTCTGCCCATACCTCTCCTTCATTCTCGCTACACAAGAGAGAATTTTTTGTGCTTCAACCGTTATATCAACCATTTCAAAATTTGTATCGCAATTACCGCAGTTGCCGCAGTAATTCGGTGGGTTTTCTCCAAAGTATTTAAGGATATATCCTCGCAGGCAATCATTTGCCGAACAATAAAAAGTCATCTCACGCAACCGCTTTCGCTCGCGCTCTTTTAGCAAATCTTCGGTTTCTTGGTCGGGATATTGAACATCACGAGCATTTTCTATAAGCCACATATTCGTGCGTACATCTTGACCGCTGTAAAGCAAAATACAATCTGCCGGTTCTCCATCGCGCCCTGCACGGCCGGCTTCTTGATAGTAGCTTTCCATGTCTTTGGGCATATTGTAATGCACCACAAAAGATACATTTGATTTATCTATTCCCATGCCAAAAGCATTTGTGGCAACCATTATCTGCACACGGTCATATAGAAAATCATCTTGGTTATCGTGCCGTTCATCATCGGCTAGTCCAGCGTGATAGCGCGATGCGCTATATCCTTCTGTTTTCAATTTTTCGCAAACCTCTTCAACCGTGGCACGGGTGGAGCAATAAACAATTCCGCTATGCTCTTTTTGTTTGCTTAGAAATGCGGTGAGTGCTACATATTTGTCTTTAGGTTTTTGTACTTCAAAATAGAGATTCTCTCTATTAAAACCAGTTACCAAAACAATGGGGTCATTCAATCCAAGCAAATTAACTATATCCTCTCGTACCTTTGCCGTTGCTGTTGCCGTAAAAGCCGACAAAATTGGACGCTTTGGCAAACTTGCGGCAAATTCTGGTATCTTTGAATAGCTTGGGCGAAAATCCTGCCCCCATTGCGATATGCAGTGCGCTTCGTCAACGGTTAGCATAGAAATTTTAGTAGTTTGAGCAAAGCTCAAAAAATCTTGCGCGAGCAATCTTTCGGGTGCAACATAAATCAACTTATATGCTCCCTCCCGTGCCTTCTGCAATGCTTTGTCTATTTGCTGCCCGCTAAGCGAAGAATTGATAAAAGCCGCTGGAATACCCGACTGTGTTAGTGCGTTCACTTGGTCTTTCATCAGCGAAATGAGCGGCGACACAATAATGGCAACCCCATCCATCATAAGCGCAGGTATTTGAAAACACACAGACTTTCCAGCTCCAGTGGGCATAACCCCCAAAACATCCCTGCCAGCAACCACGCCATCAATAAGCGTTTCCTGCCCACTGCGAAAACTGTCATATCCAAAATACTGCTTTAAGGTTTCAAGTTTAGTCATATATAGCAAATGCAATAACCATGCCACTAACAAAAACTACAAATTTGGCTCAGATTTGCAGTTTTAAAGTGTCCAAAAAGTGTTTAAACAGTGTTTAAACGGATTCTGGACGGCAATAAATTCCGTCTATCAATTCTTCTTTGCAATCTCCAACCCTTTCAAAAGGTTTTTTATGATGCCCTCTATTAAAACCTTCGCGATTGAAAAGGTTTCTATACGTTAAAATTTTCCTTCTAATGTCTTCATTTTCTTGCCTATCGGCAATTTTTTTCAGAGAAATGGGAACTTTGCCTCCTAAAGGTTCACGCAAATGCCCTAAAGCAATGCAAATTCGCATTAGCATATTTTCACTGCCTTGCCATTCTTCTGCAATCTTAATTAGGTGCTTTGCCCAGATAGACGGACGGTCTGCATAACTTTTATTAAAAACCTGCATCACAAATGGACGTTTATAATTACAAAATTGTTCATGATATTCATTCGGTTTAGGTTTATGTTTTATAATTGATAAAATTGATATTTCAAAAAGTCTAACCATAAATTCTGGTTCCAAATTTACATGTAACTTTTCTAAATCTGCTTCTGGCAAACATTCTTTAATTTCAGCGTCAGACCAAGCATAGTAATTTCTTTCTTTACTTTCTGCCATTGCAATCAGTTTATCTGCTTCTTCTTGTTGCAAAATTTCTTTTTTTAACAATTCATTTATTTGCCATTTGCGATTTTCAGTTAAAATAATTTCGTACCCATCGCAATCTAAATATTTTAGCATAGAAAATATATCTATATCATTTGATATTTCAATAAGCATCTCAAAGGCTTTATAGAAAGCTTTCTGGGTATTGATAGAAAATAATAGAGTAATTTTTTTATCAATTCCTAGATGTTTGTTTTTAAAATTTTCAGAAAAGCGAATTTTTGCATTTTCTACAGTTTCCACTAAATCATCACGTTTAGAGAAAACATTTTTAATTTTTTCTGAATTGTAATTAAAGTGATACCTACTTAGAGTACATATAATTTTCCATATAAAATCAGAATCCGTATCGGTATCAATTTTTTCTAGCTCAGGAGTCCGGGAATCAAAATTTATATTCAATTCTACATTGATTATGTAATCAATAAATTCTTCATCACTAATATTATCCTTAATGAATAATGGATAACCAATTTTTCTGAATACAAATTTATTTAGAGCCTCATTTTTATAATGCTGAAAAAATTCGCTTCCATTTATACCTTTTATTTCGCCCTCCTTCAAAGACAATTCTTGTTTTTCGGATTCAATATCTTTTAATAGCTTCATCATACAATTATCAAAATATTTTTCCAACTCATCTTTAAGATTTATATCTTGCAAAGAATTTATTTGTTCTTGAAAGTTCCATAATAATATATATGAAAATCTTGATTTTTCTGTTTCGCTCAATTCTTTCCAAATATTAGGCGTTAGGCGTTCTATAAGACCTTGGTATTTTTTGAAAAAATTTAGTTTTATGTTATATTTGTCAACAAAAATAAAGTCTATTAAATCTTCATCATCTTTTGGATTATCTTTACGCCAAGAAACAATTTCTTTTACTAAATTTTTTACTCTATCTCTAATTATTTGGCACATAATCTCAATAAAATGTTTTAATTTTTCAGTTTTTTCTATTCTCACATCATGACTAACAATATAGCTTGACCAACTATAGTTTTCTCTGCAAAATTCAAAAATAGATAAGTCTTTGTATCCTTTAAATTCTTCGCAATAATCTTTTCCGCTTTTTGTTTTTATTAAATTCCATTGTTCACTTTTGATATTCTTAAATATCTTTCGCAGTATAGATGAATCATACCTTTGTAAAGCATATTTAAGTATATGCAATAAATCGTCTTTCCCAAAAGGGAGACATTCCAAATAATCAGGATTATCAACCTCAATTTCTACCAACAAGCATTGAACTTCTGCATCTATATCTTTCTCTAACATAAAACCTCCTAGTTCCAAATTCCTAAATTTTGTCCGGCTCTATAATCTATAACATCGTGGTAGCTACATAAATCTATAAAACCTTTTGGCGTTTGCCCTCCATATCTGAAAAAAGTAATTAAAAAAATCTCCTTGCCTTTCGCTTGTGCCTTTTTTACCACGGGCTCAAAATCGCTATCTCCTGTGATTAAAACCGCTATATCACATTCTTCTGTAACAATATCTATTGCCATTTGGATATCAACGCCTTTCTGCATCCAAATACCTTTTACTTTTACCATTTTTCCCAGTCTTGTCACAATACCATCATTTTGCAATTTTTCCAAATAATGTTCTTGATCACTATATGTTTTTTTATTCTCATTTTGATTGAGAGCAGAGGTATAGTAATAAATACGCTGCAAGCTACCGCTTCTGGCAGCATTATTTGCCAAATTAAGCCATTTAATATTTCCTTTTGGAATCTCTATTCCAAAAGGTTTGTTTTTTAAGTTTTTGACGCTGCTAATAACATATTCAGCATCAATAAACACCGATACTCTGGGTTTTATAGCCATAGTACTCTCCATAAGGCAATAATGCCTCCGTTTTGACAACAACCATACCTAGGGCCGTTGCCTTTGTTTTTACCTTCACTCATTAAGTGGGAAATGAGCTTATTTGATTAACGATTGATAATCGTGGTAGCCGCTTTGGTAGCGCTACCCGTGCAGACCAACATAGTTGATCTCATCAACAATTATCCCACCTAATATAAATATACATTATTTTTTCGGAAATGTCAAGCAAAAATGAAAAAAATTTTTTATTTTCTACCTGATGTACATTTACCTACTTTTTGGAATACTCGTGAGCAATGTTATAGCCCAAACGATAATCTCGCCCTTTGATCCGGCGGTGCGCATAAATGGCCGCTTTGCAAAAGAAGCTGGCATTGCCAGAGCTTCGTTTTCTGGTGTTGAATTTATAATCGCCTTTGAAGGAACAGAGGCAAGCATTTTGCTAAAAAGCCCTAGCAATGTGTTTAGTGTGATTTTAGACGGTAAGCAGATGCCGCCTCTTGATTTATCGGCAAATGCCAGTCAAAAACATCTCATAGCGAAAAATCTCGAAAAAGGAATTCATATAATCAGCGTTGCTAAACGCACGGAATCTAGGCAGGGCGATGCTCTTTTCAAAGGCTTTGAAATAAAAGGCGTTCCAAAAAAAGAAGCATTGCCGCAAAAGCCAAAACTTAAAATTGAATTTTTAGGGAATTCTATAACAGCAGGCTACGGAGTTTTGGACTCGGTAAAGGAGCATAGTTATTCCCCCATAACTCAAGATGTATTTTCTTCTTACGCAGGAGTTGCCGCAAAGGAGCTAAATGCGGAAATGCGAACAGTGGCTTTTTCGGGCAAAGGAATTCTCCGCAACAATTCAGATTCAGGAGACCCACGCACTTTGCCGGAATTTTTTCCATATATAAGTGTAAATGCAAAAATTCCTTGGGATTTCTCTTGGCAACCCGATATTGCCGTTATAGAGCTTGGAACAAATGATTTTGCCTTGAATGCGCCAGATTCCGCAGGATTTGTCAATTCAATGGTAAAGTTTGCAAAGCAGGTTAGGGAAAAATATCCAGATGCCCAAATAATCATAACAGATGGTCCTATGTTAAATGATTTTTGGCCAAAGGGAGTTCCTAGTTTAACCCTTTGCAAAAAATTTTTGGATGCTTCAAAGAACGAACTCGCAAAACAGGGTATTTCGGTTCACAGATTTTCGCTTTCTAGGCAAGATGGTTCGCTTGGTTATGGGGCAGATTGGCATCCCAGCAAGAGGCAGGCGGAGAAGAATGGAAAGGAGTTGGCGGAGTTTATTAAATCACTCTAATATATTCACCACACCCTCAAAAACCTTCTCGCAATTACCTGTCATAAAAACAGCTTCGTCCGTGTATTTAACAATCAACTCACCACCAGGGAGCTGAACTTTTATATCTGTGTCTTTATCGCAATGGCCGTTCAAAACGGCTGCCACAGCTACGGCGCAGGCACCTGTGCCACATGCCTGGGTTTCTCCGCTACCTCGCTCCCATACTCGCATTTTCAAGTTGTTCTTGCCTGCAAGCTCAACAAATTCGGTGTTTACTTTTTCGGGGAAAAGGGGATTGTTTTCAAACATGGGACCTATTTTTTGCAAATCAAGTTTTGCCACGTTTTTAACAAAGTTCACAGCGTGCGGATTTCCCATGGAAACACAGGTAATTGAATATTTTTTGCCACCAATAGTAACTGGCTTTGCTATTATTTTTTTGCCTTTTAGCTTTACTGGTATTTTTTCAGGGGCAAGTTCTGCTCTTCCCATATTTACTTTCACAGAATATACAAGTCCATTTTTTATAAATAAGTTAAGTTCCTTTATGCCACTTTTTGTTTCTATTTTCATCTCTTCTTTTTTCACAATTCCATTATCGTAGAGATATTTTGCCACACATCTAATGGCGTTTCCACACATATTGCCTTCACTGCCATCCAAATTGAACATTTTCATTTTGGCATCGGCAACATTAGAGCGTAAAATTAATACCACTCCATCGCCGCCTATGCCTGTATGCCTATTGGAGAGTTGCACTATCAACGATTGCGATAAATTTATTTCTACATCAAAACAATTGAAATAGATATAATCATTACCGCAACCGTGCATTTTTGTAAAGTGCAACATTGCGCAGACCTATTTTAGTTTATGGCTTGGGTTCCAGTTTCCTTAGTGCGAATCCGCATAACAGAACGCAAGTCATAAGTGAAAATTTTCCCGTCTCCCACACTTCCTGTATAGGCTGCATCTTGAATGGCTTTGATAGTTTTATCTGCCCATTCTTCAGAAGACACCACAATTTCGAATTTCACCTTTGGTCTTAGGGCATAGTCAACTTGTTGCCCACGAACCAATTCGGTATATCCTTTTTGCACACCGCAGCCCATAACTTGGAAAACGGTAATGCCAGTGACTTCAATTTTGTTCAAGGCTGCCTTAACATCCTCTAGTTTCTCTTCGCGAACTATTGCTTCTACTTTAATCATACATACCTCCTAATCCAAACCGTTATATGCTGGATATGCGTTTTCACCGTGTTCTGATATATCTAGACCCATAAGTTCATGCTTCTTTTCAACGCGGAGTTTGATGAAGGCACGTACAATTACAATGCTGATTAGTGAGCCTACAACAGCAATGGCAATGCTGATGACAATAGCTAGTGCCTGACGACCTAACTGTGCCACATCTCCAAAACATAAGCCAGCTACTCCATTTACAGCAGGGTCGGCAAACAAACCGGTCATAAGCCCGCCAAAAATGCCTCCAATACCGTGGCAACCAAAAGCGTCTAGAGAATCATCTATTTTCAGTTTCTTTTTAACAAGCAAAATACCACCATAACAAATTGGGCTAACAAAAGCACCAATAGCAAAAGCTGCCCAGACAGGAACAAATCCCGCAGCAGGCGTTATACCCACCAATCCTGCCACAACTCCAGTACAAGCACCTATCAAGGTTGGTTTACCGCTGTTGAGCAAATCTAGCCCCATCCAAACAAGCATAGCCGTAGCTGCCGAAATTGCTGTTGTGATAAAGGCATGTGCAGCTAAACCATCAGCAGCCAAAGCACTTCCTGCATTGAATCCAAACCAGCCAAGCCATAGAAGTGCCATACCTAACATAACAAAGGGAATATTGTGAATTCTATATGAATGAATCTCATACCCATAGCGCTTGCCAAGCAACAAGCAAACAACAAGTCCAGACACACCCGAAGATATATGCACCACGTTACCACCAGCAAAATCCACCGAATTTAGCCAACCATCGCCTAGCAAACCGCCTGAACCCCATACCATGTGCGCCAAGGGGTAATAAACTAAAATAGACCAAAGGGCTATAAAAGCTAACAAGGCGTTAAATTTCATTCGTCCTGCAAGTGAACCGGTGATAATAGCCGGAGTAATGAGGGCGAACATCATTTGGAAAGCTACAAAGACAAATTCTGGGATTGTGGTATCTGGGGCAATGCTGTCTTTGGTAATGCCGGCCAAAGCAATTTTGCTAAAGCCTCCCAAAATCAAGCCTTCGCCTCCAAAAGCCATAGTGTAGCCTATAAGGCACCAAAGCACCATTCCAAGCCCCATAATAGCTATGGAGTTCATCATGTTGCTCACCACATTTTTTCGGCGGCCAAGACCGCCATAGAAAAAGCCAAGCCCCGGTGTCATAATAAACACCAGTGCTGCGCAAACTATCATAAATGCTGTGTTTCCTGTATCCATTTGTTATTCCTCCTGGGTTAAATTACACTGTAAAGCAGTTCTGCATAAGTTGGGAAGGGCCAATATTTTCTTGCAACTAATGTTTCAAGCTCGTCCACAACAAGCCGCAGTTCAGATATAGCTGTGAAAACCTTATCTCTATAGAAACTTGCTTGAGCGAGAATTGCTCTCTCTTCTTTAGTTTCCAAAATTGCATTTTCCAAAACATTCAGCTTTTTTAGCAAAGCAGCAGAGAGTTTAGAAATTCTTTCTAGCAAATGCGATTCAAGCGAAATATCGTAGTGACCACCGGCTGCTCTTTTTTGGTTCAAAAGATTTGCCAATTCGTTTTGGTAATCTATGCAAGCCGACATAATTTCTCCCTTAACCATATCCACTATAGTTAGAGCTTCTATATGAATGACTTTGCAATAGCCTTCCATCAGAATTTCATAGCGAGAATGAATTTCTTGCTTGGTGAGAACATGGTGATGAGTGAACACTTCAATGCTCTTTTTGGAAATAAAAGTAGGCAGGGCTTCAACGGTGTTTTTCAAGTTTGACAACCCGCGATTATTTGCTTCTGTTACCCATTCATTGGAATAATTATTGCCATTGAACACGATTCGTTTATGCTCGTGGAAAGTATCTTTCACAAGTTTTGCCATATCTTTTTTGAAATTTTTAGAACTTTCAAGGCTATCTGCAAACTCGCGCAAAATCTCTGCAACCACGGTGTTCAGCACAAAGTTTGGCCCTGCAATGGAGAATGCCGAACCTAACATGCGGAATTCAAATTTATTGCCAGTAAATGCAAAAGGCGAAGTGCGATTGCGGTCGGTTGAATCTTTTGGGAAGCTGGGCAGAGTGGTAACGCCTATTTCCATTTGGTTTTTTCCCTTGCCTTTATATTCAGTGCCTGCTTCAAGAGCTTCTAGAATTGCTGTAAGTTCGTCTCCGAGGAATATGGATATTATAGCTGGAGGGGCTTCGTTTGCGCCAAGCCTATGGTCGTTTCCGGCACTTGCCGCTGAAATTCTCAGCAAATCTTGATATTTGTCAACTGCTTTGATAACTGCAACTAAGAATAACAAGAATTGAGCATTTTCATAAGGTGTTTCACCTGGTTCCAACAAGTTTACGCCTGTGTCTGTGGAAATAGACCAATTATTGTGCTTACCGCTACCGTTAATGCCTGCAAAAGGTTTTTCGTGGAGCAAGCAGGCCAAACCATGCCTATCCGCTATGCTTTTCATAATTTCCATTGTTATCTGGTTATGGTCTGTAGCTATATTGGTGGTGGAGAAAATGGGAGCCAACTCGTGTTGGGCTGGAGCAACCTCATTGTGCTTGGTTTTGGCATAAACACCAAGTTTCCAAAGTTCTTCGTCTAATTCTTTCATAAATGCAGAAATTCTGGGCTTTAAGCTACCAAAATAATGGTCTTCAAGTTCCTGCCCTTTTGGTGGACGAGCACCGAACAAAGTTCTGCCGGTATAAATTAAATCTGGACGTTTTAAATACATTTCTTTGTCAATAAGAAAATATTCCTGTTCTGGACCAACGGTTGTTATAACTCGATGTGCACTTGTGTTGCCAAAAAGCCTTAAAATGCGGATTGCCTGCTTATCTAAGGCTTCCATTGAACGCAAAAGTGGAGTTTTTTTATCAAGAGCCTCGCCCCCATAAGAGCAAAATGCGGTGGGAATGCAGAGGGTTCCGTCTTTTATAAAGGCATAAGAGGTCACGTCCCAAACAGTGTATCCCCTTGCTTCAAAGGTGGCGCGAAGCCCACCAGATGGAAAACTAGAGGCATCTGGCTCTCCGCGGACAAGTTCCTTGCCCGAAAATTCCATAATTACTTTTCCGTTACCGGTGGGAGAGATAAAACTATCGTGTTTTTCGGCTGTGATGTTGGTCATTGGTTGGAACCAATGAGTAAAGTGCGTGGCACCTTTTTCCACAGCCCAATCCTTCATGGCATTGGCAACCACATTTGCAACATCAGGGGTTAATTGCGAACCCTGCGAAATGATTTTTTTCAATGCCTTGTAAGTATCTTTAGGCAACCTAATTTGCATAACCGCGTCATTAAAAACGCAGCTTCCGAAAAGATTTTGAATATCTTTCATAGTTTCTCCTTAAATAAAAAGGCGTGCGTTTTCCCCCATTGCGACTAGGTAACAGGAAAAAACACACGCCTTTGTGTGCCACAACCTGCTTATGCAGATCACCTAAGCCAAATATAGAAAATTCCTTTGGGTTTGTCAAGGGGAAAAAAGCAAAAAAAATGGCATATTTTTTGCACCGTAAGAAAGTTGGTCTTTAAATAGAGGTTTTTTATGAAAATAGCTGTCTTTTGTCGCTATTCTGGTGTTTTTTTTAAGCAAATTCTTGCAGGAGATATTGTTATGGCATAACTTTTTAGTATCTAAAAAAATAAAACTTTGATTAAATATGGGAATTAAGGATATAATTCCCATATTTTGAAATTTTTGTGTTGTACTTTAGAAGGAAGGTTTAATAAATTGAAAAAAAGAACCGCATTCATGCCTCCTACGAAGGAATTACTCGAGAAGAGTGTTCCCGCAGAGAATGTTTTAGTTCTTTTTGATGAACATCTAGAACCCGGTAAAGTCACAAAAAGAATTACAATAATATTGGAGGCTCAAAGCAAAGGTCTTGTAATTGATGGTCTTGCGGAAATAGGAGTAATTGATGTAGCAAATAGGCAAGACGGTTATGGAAATATAATGTGGTACCCTACACAAGAAATTGGGCTTTTACGAAAACTAAGCGTAGAAAAATTAATTGAAAATAACGTTATCGCAGACCCAGTAGCAAAAAACGCAGTCTCTAAAGTTTGCCAAGCAGAAAAAGAAAAAAAAGGAACCGTAATTATAACCATTCTAGAAGTACTAACAATAGCTAAGAATTATATAGAACGCTACCCTGTAACCAATGGGGGTGCGTAATGGCTGTAAGCAGAAGTGGTATAGACAATTCAAAGGTTCAAGATATGATAAACCAGAAGTTCGCAAGCGGCCCTGTTGACGAGGCTGGCAACAAGCTCTCCAAATCTGCCGTTCAAGCGGAATTTGCGCGAGCACTCTTAAAGGCCGGAAAGAAACAAGATGAGATTGACTTCTTGGTATATGGCATTGACAAGTCGTAGCCTAGGCTATTAAAGCAATGCTTCTACCCTTTTGCAAAGCATTTCTGCTTCTTTTAGTATTGGGGCTTCGGCGATTATCCTAATCACCGGCTCTGTGTTAGAAGCTCTCAGATGCACAAAGCTCTTTTCCTTGCCAAGCCACAAGCCGTCTCTCTTGTCTGCTTTCCAGCCTGCAAAGGCTTTTTCTGCCTTTTCCATAGCCTCAGACACAGGATTTTTTATTTCAAATTTCTTTTTGAGCATTGCATAAGAAGGGTGGCTTTTAACCCAGTCCGAAACTTTTATATTCTGCCTTGCAAGCAAATCCAAAACCAGAGCAGCAGAAACCAAGGAATCCCGTCCGTAGTGCAAAGCGGGCAGAATAACTCCCCCATTGCCCTCGCCACCAACTATGCAGTGGTGCTCAATCATATCCAAACTGACATTTATCTCTCCAACAGCGGCTCGGTAGCATGTTGTTCCAAACTTCTCCGCCAAATCTTCGCACATTCTGGAGGTGGATAAATTTATGGAAAGGGGCTTTGCATCTCGTTCCAAAACCGTTTCTGCTGCTATTGCCAAAGTGTATTCCTCGCCAATAGGCTCTCCCCTTTCGTCAACTATGGCACAACGGTCTGCATCCGGGTCTAGTGCAAAACCTATATCGCATTTATTCTCTTTAACCGCCTTGCCCAAATCACCCAAATTCTCTTGCAGAGGTTCCGCTCCTCTTGGAAAAATTCCATTAGGCTCGCAGTGAACTTTAACAACTTCGCAGTCAAGTGATTCCAATAATTTTGGCAAGGCAAAAGAACCCGCACCATTAACAGCATCTACAGCTACTTTGAATTTGCGCTCCTTTATTTTTTGCGTGTCAACAAAGGGCAAGGCAATAGTCGATTTTATGTGTATTTCATCGCCATTAGATATGCTATCTTTTTTTCCAAAGACATCTGCTCTTGCAAAGAGTTCTTTTGCCTCGCTTGGTCCCAAAAACATTCCCCTGCTGTTCAAAAACTTCAAGGCGTTCCATTCAATTGGATTATGGCTTGCGGTTATTATTATTCCACCATCGGCTTTGAACTGCTCAACTAAAAGTTCCACTGTTGGAGTGGTGGCAAGCCCCGCATCCACAACCTCAACCCCGCACAAACTGCAAACACAGCAAACCATTTCGGTTATATTGCCCCCTGTTGGGCGAGAATCCCTGCCTATAACTATTCTTTTTGCCTTTAGCAAATCCAAAAAAGCCTTTGTGTGGCTTATAACCGTTTGCGGAGTGAGAGTTTTCCCAACAACGCCCCGAATCCCAGAAATAGAACGCATTAATTTCATGTTTGGAATTTAGAAAAAATTTTCTAAATTTCCCCTATGCACCAATCCATACCAAAAAAAATTCTGGACTTTTGCCTTGTGACGGGGGCGGATTTTGCCGAGATTTATGAAGAAGAAACGAGAAAATCGCATTTGGCGTTGAAAAACAATGAAATAGAGAGTGCTTCTGCTTCCATAATTTATGGAATTGGGATTAGAATGTTATATGGAACGGAAGTTCTTTATGGCTTCACAAGCGACGATTCAGAAGAAGTGCTTATGAACATAGCTAAGAATTTATCACTTTCAAAAAATAAAAAAGGAGAGGCAAATTTTCAGTTTGATAAAGAGCAAAGTTATGTATCTTATATAAAAAACCATTTCAAAGACCCTCGAAAATTGGGGCAGGAATATAAAAAAGATTTTCTGTTTG
>Ga0268262_10004930_pt1 | contig 13474 bp, 8 predicted proteins | sample TergutNc150P3_FD_190354 | JGI IMG/M metagenome (GOLD analysis project Ga0268262, IMG submission 190354) | Nasutitermes corniger P3 segment gut microbial community from laboratory colony in Florida, USA - Nc150 P3 (SPAdes) (version 2) | ecosystem: Host-associated > Arthropoda: Insects > Digestive... | reverse complement strand
TAGGGTTTTTTCATGCCCTTTTAAGGCGGTGGTCGGAGGTTCGAATCCTGCACGGCTCAAAAGGTGTAAGTCTTTATGTCATAAGGATTTACGAGACATGAAATAGTTAATCAAGACTACCCGAAAACGGGCGCCTTGACTTCGAATGAGAATTGAAATGAGAAAAAGGCTCATTTCAAGAGGAGGAGTCAATGCGCCCTTATTATTTACACAGGCGAAAAGGTGTCTGGTATGCGGAATTAGTGAACCTTGAAACAGGTGAAAAATTAATTGCCCGCAGTACCGGAACACAAAATCGAGATCAAGCCATTCTCACAGTTGCGGATTGGATTAAAAACGGGATTCCGACTGGTAGACAGCGAAAACCCCGCCCGCTTGAAATTACCGCAGAAATTGGAAGCATTTTAAGGGCTATACGAAAAGCCGATCTGTTTTCAGAAGACGCTATGCGGATAGTCAATGCCTTAAAAGATCGCGGACTAGTTGATGTAGCTGCTACAAAGTCGGGATCGGGTTCAGTCTTACTCTCTGAATACTTAGAAACTTTTTGGGATTACCATGCAAGCCCCTATGTCAAAGAAAAGCTGGCCCATAAACAAAGTATTACAAAACGACATTGCTACGAAATGGGGTGTAGAGTCCGAAAATACTGGCTGTCCGCTTTCAATGACAGAACCCTAAACAGCGTAACCCGACAGGACTTGAAAGATTTTTCACTTAACTTGGTAGAAAAGGGATTGGCCCCGGCCTCAATCAATAAAATCATGCTTGGCGGCAATGTTGCCTTGTCATGGGCTTTTAGAGAAGGGCATATTGCGGTTGATCCAACTGAAAAACTAATGCGGTTTTCCGGCACGCCTGAAAAGAGGGGAATACTAACACCGGCAGAGGCGGCGGCAATTTTCAAAGTAAATTGGAATGATAAGCGGGCCTATGTTGGCAATCTGCTTGCCTGTACTACCGGCCTTCGATCAGGGGAGGTATTGGCTGTCCGTAAATCGGACATAGGGGAAAAGATTTTGAATGTGGATCATTCATGGAGTACTTTTGACGGTTTAAAATCTACCAAAACGAATGAATCACGGAAAGTTCCTTTATTGCCGGAAGTTCGCGAAAAACTTATGGAGCTTCCATTGCCTGTAACTCTTTTTTTACCCATTCAATGCTGGGATCCAGACTGACGGCTTTCTGAAAATCCTGGATAGCTTGCTCTGTTTGCCCCAGTTGTTTGTATGCCTGTCCGCGACTGCCGTATGCCCAGGAATCGTTTGGGTTAAGCGTAATAGCTTCGTTAAAATCTTTGATAGCTGTATTATATTCACCTTTCCCCCGGTAGGCTTCTCCACGGCGGCCATAGGCAAAAGAATATTTCGGATCAAGTCTGATGGCTTCACTAAGATCTTTAATAGCTGTGTCAAATTGGCTTTTCCTCCGGTAAGTATTTCCACGCCATGCATATCCTGGCGCGCTTTCCGGATTGTTCCTGATTACTTCATCGAACTGTTTAATGGCGTTGTCGTAATCACCATTCTCAAAATACTTCTGGCCGCTTTCAACTGAGGCCTGAACAATAGGCAGGATTACGTTAGATGTCTCTTCTTTTTTGGGTGAATTTTTGAATGTCAAAAACAGGAACACTATCAATCCTATAATTGCAGCCAACAGCACATATTTTTTTATGTGTTTGTTATTTCCGGACGATACTTTCATCGATCCTGAATAATGCCGGTAAATTTGCCATTTTTTGACGAATTTATCGTTGGCCCTGTTGACATATACCGTACCTGTCATTATTGTCGCAAGAAGGGCAATATATCCCGCCAGCATGGCGAAGCCCGTGGATGGGCGGATAAAAAAATTCGCCGGGAATGAAAGCGCCGCTGCTATGTTTGGCGGTAAGAACCTTGTCAGGAATTGCAGCAACAATACCGCAAGCGGAAAAACTATCGGTATACCAATAAGGTATTGCAGACTGCGACCAATAAAGTTAAAAGTACCCCGGAGTTTAATCAAATACTCATTAGGGCCGAATAGTACAATCAGAATATATGCGGCTAACAAATGCGAAAGCACTATTGAAACACCCAGCAGTATCGGATAATTCAAATGAAGCATTAATATTATTCTTGCCACGACATCCATAGTCAAAAATACCGAACCTATCGCTAAAACCGAACACACCGCTTTCAGGAATAAAAAAAGCCTGTTCTTTGATGTAAAATCCGCTCCGGGATCAACGAGGTCCATCATTTGCGGGTAATTTTTTTGCGCGGCATATACATAAGCGGCGCCACCGCCCGCATCGGTAAAGTCTTTTTTGGCTCCGTATTTAAGCAACAGTTGAGCCGCCTCAATGTCATTTTGACTTGCCGCCAGCATGAGGGGCGAATAACTGCCGTCATTCAGGAGAACTTCGGTTTTTGCCCCTTTCTTAAGCAATAACTCTATTACTGCCAGTGCAGACTGTTTATCATTTAAGTTATTAGCGGCGGAGACCGCAAATAATAAGGGAGTATCGCCGTCATTATCTTTACTGTTTATATCTGCTCCGGCTTTCAACAAACGGGATATAAGTTCAACCTTTTCATGGGATTCCAATGAAATTGCCATAGGCAGGGCGCATCTGTGATAAGTGTCAGTTATGCTGGCATTTGCTTTAGAATCCAGAAGCAAGTACGCTATGGCAATTCTGTCCGCTTCTTCATCAGTATCATCATTTTTACCAATGGCATACAGGAGCGGGGTAGATTGTCCGTCTGATTTATTAGGATCGGCTCCCAGTTCCAGAAGTAATTTTACCAGGGGTATGTTTCTGCGCCAGACAGCAATACTCAACGGTAAGGAACCATTGCCGGAAGATTCATTGATATCCGCCCCTTTTTTATGCAGAAGACGGACTAACTCAAGCCCTGTCCTTTCATCGCTTGTTATATCTTTGAAGATCATCGCCAGATAGGACATTGCGGTTGGCCGCCAGTCAGCAACCGTCGCCTGACCGTTGAATGGCAGGTTTTGCGCAGCGTATGCTTCAAAAAGATCAAGACGTCCGGGACTGGTAAAAATCAGTAAAACCAGATCAGCTATGGCAGCCTGTTCCCAATTTCTTACCAATTCCTTATACGAAAGAAACGGGAATTTACCGAGTAGATAGAACTTGTCCGATGTATTGAGTTTCCCGAATCCCCCTGTTGTTGTGAAAAATTCTCCAAAATAATTTGACAACCACACAAGGAAAAGGGAATCCTCTTCCTGTACCGCCTCTTTAATAAGGGCAATTTGTCTGTTGTCTGTTTCCGCGGCGGCTTCTTCGGGATTTTGATAAGTTTTTGAGCCGATAGTTATGCTTTCACCGCCGTCTTCCTGCAAATTCAAATACATCAGAGCAAGCGCGCGCTTGGGAGAATACTCTTCGAAATGTTTACGGAATTTTTCTGTCGCTTCTTTGCCCTGTGAACCTTCTACGGCCTCAAAATAAAGATAAGGACGGGCGCTGGCCTTTTTCAACTCTTCCATGTAATACGCGGATTCAGCCATTATCGCGTCCGCTATCTCTTCAATGGAACAACTTCTGCCGCCGTGGCTTATGAACTTTCTCGTGGGATCCAGCGTATAAATCGCCAAATACAGACCGGCCTCTTTATCCGCGGCATAGGTTGAAATTATGTTTTTTATAGTATCAAGCATGAAATGGTCTCCGGCTTTTTGGAGCCACGATGTCAGAATATCACTGTAAAGACATTGCTTCCCCCTATCGGGATATTTATCCATAAGCGCCGCAAGTTCTTTAAGATTGGTATAGTTCTCGGTTTCATTAAACATCCTCGGTTCATAGGTGATACTTGTTTTACGGTATTCTATGTCAAGGGATTCGCCTGCCAGCCATCTTTTAACATGTTGATTTCCCCAGCGTGATTTGGACAGCGGATCAATGAGGCCCTGGATGAGCGTTTTACATTCGGCGGGCATATCCTGAGGGAATTCAACATCCTTCTCCCTAATCTGACGGAGGCGTTCGGATTCCGGTATATTCTGAAACGGTTTTGCGCCGATCCAAAGGTGAAGCATGGTAATACCAAGCGCAAAATAATCAACAGGCGGTCCCACATGCGCATTTACCTCGTTTCCTATACGCGCAAGATCCGGCGCGGCGTATACTGTCGTAGCATTCGCGGTTACCATGGCCGTGTCTTTACCCGGCTCCATCAGGCTTGATATGCCAAAATCTCCCATGATGAGCGTTGTTTTTTGCGCGTCCCTGAAATAGATATTTTCCGGTTTTAAGTCCTGATAGATGATTCTTAATTCATTGTGAAGCTGCTCAAGTCCTTCGGTTATCTGCCCCACTATATTTTTTAGTTTGGTTATGTCCTTTATGGGGCCGTTTACTTTAAGATATTGGTCGAGGGTTCCGCCTTCGGCAAACTCCATGATCTCATAATCCTGATCATAACGCCTGCCAAAGTCTGACAATTTGACAATCTTTTCTTTTGGGCTGTCTTTGATTTTTCTTAAAACATCTTTAGCGTTATTGCTCAGAGGCGTATTAATTTTGTAATACTTTAAGACAAAAGGCCAGCCGTCTATATTTACTTTATAGACAACCGCCTCGCCGGAACTCATGCTGATGACGCTTTCGATGACGCACCTTTTATTGTTTACCTCAATAACCTGTCCAGGAGAAAAAAGTTCACCTGTATTATTGGAAGCGTCTGCGTTTATTTGCACGTTTTGCTGCGACATGTTTCCAACTGCGTTTCCCATGCCGGGAAGATTAACCGTACCGACGGATGCGCCAATCCTGACAGTATCATTATCTATTCTTTGCGTATCTTGATTATCGTTCAGTCTGACAGTACCGGTATCGTTATCTATTCTTTGTGTATCGTTATTATCGTTCTGTCCGGTCGCGCTCATTTTATTTCCTCCGTTTTGTTATACTCAAAAATCGGGCGTTCCCATGTTTTATCCGCCTGCAATATAACCATGTTAATACTTTCCCTGTTTAAATAATATGAATAAACAGCGTCAATGTGGGATTTATCCGTTCGGGGGGCGTAAAAGAATGTTTTATCGCCAATATCCCTGACTTTATAGTAGTCGTTGTATTTTTCTTTATAATCTTTTTCATTTTTTGGCTGTACTTCCATAAGCTGAAAATTTTTCTGTACATAAGTTTGATACGCGTCCCTGAGCTTTTTGACTTCTGTGTCCCAGTTATAAACACTTACCATTTTTTCCCAATCACGGGGAAAAAGGGCAAATGCCTGCTGGGGCTTGTCTTTTATATAAAATGAAACTGGAATCCAGACCTCCGCGCCTCTCCTGACCGCGGTGCCCAACTCTACCGCCGTTTTTGCGGGCAGTACGCCCAAAGGTTCAACAGTATTGAGTTTTGCCCCGGAGATGATTGACGAATAATAGGGGACTTCAGCGGCAAGAAGATAATGCCGGTTTCCCTGCCGTCCCCGGATAACGCTTTCAAGATAGGCGTCTTTTGAATAGGCATACAGTGTGCTGGAATCCAGCGCCGCGGTTGTGTGAGATACAATTTTCGTATACCCCGCCGGAGACGTGCATTTGACTATTATCATTACAACAGCTACCGGAACAGCCACTTTTATGATGGTTTTTATCACGTCGCCTATTTGCGAAAACTTGCCCCAGCAATTAGGACATTTACACCATTTTGGACTAAAAAAACCCGAATGATATTCATGATCGCAAGTATTACATTTATACCAGGCCATTATTCTTCTCCTTGATTTTAATGGTGATAACAGAAATATTGTCTTTTCCACCGTACTTATTTGCCATCGCTGCCAATTTTTTCGCCGGTTTCCACGACTTCAGCGCTTTGGCAATTTCATCCAGGGGTATAAGATCGTGCATACCGTCCGAAGACAAGAGATACAGGTCATTATCAAAGAACGGATTTTCAATTTCCGCAAATTCAATAAAAGCGCTGCCGCCGCCGCCCAGGGCGTTGGTAATTATGTTTGACGGCGCATTGGGCTGGTTCCCCGATTCCCTCAGCGAATGATCAATAGTAAGGCGGGTTAGTTCTCCGCGCCGCATACGGTAAATTCTGGAATCGCCGGCGTGATAACGGAACAGTTTACCCCGATACACAAAAAGCCCTGCCAGCGTGCTTCCCATACCCCCAGACATGGATTGATGGGTTTCCGCGGCGTATACGTCAAAGACTTCGCGTAATTCCTCATTGCTCAAGTCATCGGGAATTTGAGAAAGTACGCCGCGCAGCCGTGTAAGCACCTGTTCACTGGCAACTTCACCCTTGTCGAGGCCGCCTATGCCGTCAGCTACCGCTATTATCAGACGACCGCTGGTATCCAAGTCCATCTGCTTTGTCCCATCACGGAACATTTCATCATGCAGCAATACCATATCTTCATTGTTGGGTTTTTTGCGGCCAATGTCGCAGATTCCGCAAACAGACAAACGTAGACTCATAATCTAACGGTCCCGCCGCCCGTGTCGAATGTAATCAATAATTCTACATCGGCCAGTTTTATTGATGTATTGTTGAATAGAGGTACCGGGATATTCATCGTGAGACGGCTGTTGTTGTAAAAAGTACCGTTTGTGGAAGCCAGATCCAGAATATGCCAATTACCGTCAACTTTAACGATCTTGCAGTGGGCGCCGGATATCTGGGGAAAACGGCCGAATATTCCGGTAAAAGGCCCGGCCTTGCGGCCCAGCGTATCACCGTCCGCCGCTTCAATCATAATGCCGTGGTTCTGGGATGAAAGTTTTATTTTATCACCGGCAACAAAACTCTGTTGGGCAGGCGGCTGCTGGGCTGACTGGGGCGGCGCCGCCGGCCCGGCTGCCTGAACAGAAGGTTGGGCTGCCTGAGCCTGCGGTTGGGCCGCTTGAACCGGCGGCGGCTGGTTTAAATGAGCCGTTTGAGAGGGTTGCTGCCCCGCGCCTCCCGCGGGAACCATCTCTTTGCCGTCGTGTATACAGCGCTTTCCTTTACCGGGGCGTCCGCATACCGAACAGACAAATACTTGTTCCCCGCATTGGTCGCAATAACGGGAATCATCATCAATTTGTTCTTTACATGACGGGCATTGTATAGTACCGCTCATAATACTCTCCATTTATTTCAGGATACAGTCATATCCAAATCTTCAGGGCGCATGATAAATATTTCACGCTTCTGTTCTTCTTCATCCTGCAAAGCCATTACCCTGCCGGAAACATTTTCTCTTGTTTTATCAAACAACTGCCTGACCGTACGGGCATTGGCAAACGAGCTTGTTCTTCCGGCGTATATATCTTCAAGCCTTTTGCGCAGCGCATCGTCAAAACCCGACGCAAATTCAATTTTCTTTTTCTTGCTCATACCCACAAAGATTTCGTACATCTCACCGGTATTGTAATCCTCAAAATTTATATAATCCGAAAACCGCGATTTAAATCCGCTGTTTGACGCGAGAAATTCATCCATCTCCCTGGTATAGCCTGCGGCTATGACTATAAATTTACCCCGGTCGTCTTCCATGCGTTTAAGCAGTGTATCCACCGCCTCTTGTCCGAATGAATCACCTTGTCCCTGTTTCAGGGCGTATGCCTCATCAATAAAAAGTATGCCGCCCATGGCGTTGTCGCACTGTTCCGCTACCTGCTTGGCCGTTTGGCCCACATAGGACGCCACGAGTTTTCCTCTGTCCACTTCAATCAAATTATTGGTAGGAAGCATACCTACAGCTTTGAACACATCACCCAGTATCCGGGCAACTGTCGTTTTCCCCGTACCCGGATTGCCGCAAAATACAAAATGCTTGTTCAGCGTCTCTGTTTCACCGGTCAGTTTTTGGGCCTGGAGGGAGTTGGCGATTTTTTTTACCGCGTCTTTGACTGATTTAAGGCCCACAAGCTCGTTGAGGTCTTTGAGCGCCTCATCAATAGAAACCATTTTTTCAGCCGTGGTAGCGGGAATATCCTCTGTCAAAAATGTAAGGCTGTCTTCTTTTGTCATGCTTGTGATATCCGCCGATGAAAGGCGCTCCGCCTGCTTCTTTCTGGCTTCGTCCATCAGGTTCCTTGCCTCTCTGCCATTGGCAAAATCTTTGGTTTTACGGCCGCTCCGGTCTTTGAAAAACGCGAGAACCCTTTCCCTGGTTTCGGGAGGCACTATATAGTGTTGTTTTTCGGCAAGGGATTCAAAAATGGCCGTAAGCTCTTCCGGCGTGTAGTCTTCAAGGTTAAAATATTTGGTAAACCTGCTTTTCAAACCTTCGTTAGAGGCAAGAAATTTTTCCATGGGCATCTTGTATCCGGCGGCGATAACAATGAATTTGCCCCGGTCATCTTCCATGCGTTTTAGTAATGTGTCGATACATTCCTGACCAAAATCATGTCCGCCGCCGCCGCCGCTGCCCTGCGTTAAAGAATACGCCTCGTCAATAAAGAGGATTCCCCCCATTGCCGAATCGCAGGCTGTATTGGTTTGCGGAGCTGTTTGTCCGACATATCCGGCTACCAGCTTGCTCCGGTCAACTTCAACAACATGGCCGGATTCCAGCAGTCCCAATCCTTCAAATATTTTCCCCAAAAGCCTTGCCACTGTCGTTTTACCGGTACCCGGATTGCCGGTAATGACAAAATGCTGGGCCGGCTTGTCTATTTTGACACCTTTCTTTTCCATCTCGGCGATCTGATTCAGTTGGGTGTACAGACTCTTGATTTCTTTTTTCAATTCGGTCATGCCGATAATTTTATCAAGCTCAGCCATAATTTCCTGTAGGCTTTTCTTTTCTTCAAATTGCCCTTTTATATCTTCCTTTAACACTGTTTTATCGGATGCCTTTCTCATATAATAAGACTTCATTATGGACTGGGCTTCTTTAATGGCAAGATAACCGTTCACCGCGCTAATGTCGGTGTCCGGTTTCCTGAGTTCTTTATAAAGATAACGGAATCTTTTAAGGAGATGTTCCGAAACTTCCGGGCTGACGCTAAACCCCTGTTTTTTCAATTCATTTTCGGTAATGGCGGCGTATTGGGCAGGTGAATAATCGGGAATGAAGAATATATTTTCAAAACGGCCGGTGATGTTTTTATTTTCAGGTTTTTTTGCAAATTCCCGCAGGCCAAAGGGCAGGCCCGCCATCAGCACTATAGGGTCGTTTTTATAAGCGTCCATTTTATCAATAAATTTTGAGAAAACGTCCTTTGCTTTGCCTTCGGAATCCACCAGTTTATGGGCATTGTCGATGAAGAGCATTCCGCCTTTGGCATTGATAAAAAGATCATTCAGCGCGTCGGGATCCATTCCTTCAAGAGAACCGCCGTCAACCGTATCCGGTTTATTTTTTGATATCATGCCGAATTTAAGAAAAAGATCCGCTATAAGATTTGAAATAAGCGTTTTGGCTGTGCCTGAAGCGCCGATGATGATGGTGTTGTATGGATAACGCGTGTCGAGTTTATCCTGTTTCATCCCTTCAAGAATGGCTTGTAATTCGGACAACTCGGTTTTTAATTCATCAAGTCCCACAAGCTCGTCAATGGAACCGCCCACGCCCGGCAGCGCCGGAGCGGCGGCAGACTGGGCAGTTATGGTGGTACCGCAATATTTGCAAAATTTTGCGTTGTTGCGGTTACTGGTATTGCATTGAACACACTGCATAATCACTCCTTATACTTTGGGAACCCATCTATCCCAATTATCATCAACTTGTTTAACAATTTCCCCAAAATAATCACATCCTCCCAGGGACGGTTGATTGCAGGCATTAGGACCACCGTCCGGGTCGTACAGGTGTACCGTACCGGTATAATTGCACAACCAGCCTATGGCATGGGGAAGCCGGTTGGACATATACCAGCGCCGCGCTTCCTGATGCGATGAAAATCTTTGGGCTGCCTGTTTTCTTACCAGGACATTAAGGGCGGCAATAGCATCCGCTCGTTGCTTTTCAAGAGCTTCTTTGCGCTCTTGTTCTTGTTTCATTTTTTCCAGCCGTCCCTGTTCTTGCCGTTTTCTTGCTTCTTCCGCCTTTGTTCTTTGTTCTTCTTCCCGTTTGCGCGCGTCTTCTTCTTCCTTTTTCTTTTCTTCAACGCGGCGTTGGACGGCTGCGTCTCTGTTTTGATCTGTTTTCCTTATGGCTGCCATTCTGCGTTCTGAAAAAAACGATTGTCTTTCGGGAGGCGGCGCTGTAATCGGCGCGCTATCAGGCTCGGATTCGGGTTCAGGTTCGCTGCTTAACGACTCTTCCAGTTTTGCCAACTCGGCTTCGATGCCGGCGATATGTTCGGCGGCATCGGCCACCGCTTTGGCTTCGGGATCGTTCCTGGCAAGTTCCAGGGTTTTGAATGCCTCTTCAGTAACCGGTTTTCCGCAGACGGAACAAAAGTCAAAAATGCTTAATTTTCCGCAATGCGGGCAAGGAATGCCTTCTTTGGGTTTGCCGCACTCAGGACAAAAAGCCGCTTCCGGGGAAAGCTCCGCGTAACAGAATTTGCACTGGTTATCCAAAAGCCAGGTTCCGCAAAACTGACAAATATCAGCGCCCGGAGAGGTTTTCTCACCGCAATGCGGGCAAAAAAGAGGCTGGTTCAAGTCAAATCCACATTCGGGACAGAAAAGGGCTTCCTCAGGAATGGACGCATGGCAGTTGGGACATTCAACGCCTCTCTGGACTGATGAAGACGATTTTGTTTTAACTTTGGAAACGGGTCGGTTTGTTGTGCTTTCAGTCTTTTTGGCTTCTTGGGCTTGCTGATAATCAGCCATCATATGTCCTTGTATAAAATTATAGGTATTATGAGGATATTATACCTGACTGATAGATTATATGTCTATATACAGGATAAGGGGCTATTCTTGTTGTCTTTATACGCTTGACATTACAATATATATGCTGTATATATATATTGTATGACGGCACGGGACATTATGAACATTCTAAAAAAGAACGGCTGGAAACTTGAGCGTATCTGTGGTTCCCATCATGTTTTTGGCAAACCTGGCTGCCGCCCTGTATCTGTTCCTCTTCATGGGAATAAAGACATTGGAAATCTTGCGAAAAGAATTCTGAAAGAAGCAGGAATTAATTAGGAGGAAATTATGGTTTATTATTGCACCATTGAAAAAGAGGGGGATGAGTATATCGCCCAGTTCCCGGATATGCCGAATGTTGTTACGTGCGGTTTTACTCATGAAGAAGCTCTTGCAATGGCAAAAGAAGCCCTTGAGGGGTGCCTTGAAGTAGATATTTCACATGGCAATGAAATTCCTTCGCCTGCCTATACAGAAGGATACCCCGTGCCTGTGGCAAGCCATATCGCCCTATCCCTCCGGCTTCGGGAACTCCGTGGGGGGCAAAGCCAAACTGACATCGCTCAAAAACTTGGTCTGACCTATCAGGCTTATCAGCGTCTGGAAAATCCAAGGAAAGCAAACCCGACGGTAAAAACGCTGGAAAAAATAGCGCATGTGTATGGGAGAGAATTGAATATTGCGCTATAGCGCCGCAAAAAGTATTCAGTCAATAAACACATATTCTCCCCTCCAAAAAATGTAGAAAAAACATGAGTAATTAGAAGTCAAGAAAAGATAAAAGTTGAATAAAAAAGATTTGACTGGTCTACTATAATGATATATAAAGATAGAAGAAACACAAAGAAGTTAGGGTTTTTTCATGCCCTTTTAAGGCGGTGGTCGGAGGTTCGAATCCTGCACGGCTCAAAAGGTGTAAGTCTTTACCTGATATAGACTTACGCACAAGAATTATGTGGTAGCGGCTATTCAAACAACGAATTGACGCTGTGCCCTCCGACCCGCTACTATAAAGCATGAAACGGTTTCCCCTCATTCTCCTGTTGTGCGTGGTTTGTACGTTGTTCGCCTGTACCAAAAACGAAGAAATGTCCCTGGAGGAGCTTGAAGCCCTCAGCGCCGAAGGTTTGCAGGAACTTCTGGCGAAAACGCAGACCAAGCCCTGGCGCGGCGAAGCCTTTGTCCCCGGTAAACGGGGGGGAAGCTGGAATTCCAGCATGATTAAAGACCCCAAAAGTTTTAACCACCTGATAGCGGAACGGGACGCGGAGACTGCCGGCATTCTCCGCAGTATGACCGAATATCTGATCGAATATGACGTTGTGCGCCGTGAATGGAAAGCCAAATGCGCTTCCCCCCAAATTGTCGTGAACGAAACGGCGCAAACGCTGGACGTTATCTATACCCTCAGGGATGATTTGTACTGGAGCTATTATGACTCTGACAAAAAAATTCCCGTTACCAGCGATGACGTGGTCTTCTGGTATAACGAAATCGAAGGCGATGAAAGTTTTCAAAGCTCGGCGTATAACGGCCAGTTTCTCACTATGGAAGACGGCAGCGAGGCGCGTATTACCATTACCAAAATTGACAATAAGCGTTTCCGGTTTCACTTTCCCCGCATTGTCGCCGATCCCCTGTTAAGCACCAACCGCGACTTTGGCCCCCGCCATGTGTATGAGCCGGCAAAAAAAGCGGGCGGCGTTCAGGGGGTGCTTGACCTGTTCAGCGTAGCTTCCGATCCAAAACTGATCCCCTCAATGGGGGAATGGTTTTTGGTTGAATATGTTCCCAGCCAAAGGCTGGTATTCAAACGCAATCCAAATTACTGGAATAAGGACAGCGCCGGGATTTCCATACCCTACATTGAAGAAAATATTGTGCAGATACTTCCCGATCAAAATACCGAGTACCTCGTTTTTAAGCAGGGAAATCTGGAAACCTACCGTGCGCGGCCTGAAGACATCGACGAACTGGTCAATAAGGCAAATACCGCCGGTTATACGGTTTTCAATGCCGAGGGAAATTTGGGGGCGGGCATGTGGGGGTTTAACCAGAATCCCAAAAACTCAAGCGAGCCTTATTATGACTGGTTTATCAAAAAAGAATTCCGTCAGGCGATGTCCTGCCTGCTCAACCGCCAGCGGATAAACGCCCAGGTTTACCGCGGCCTTGCCGAACCGAAACTTGATTTTTTTCCGCCGCCTAATCCTTTCTATAACCCGGACATAGTTCTTGAATACCAGTACAACCCCCAGCGGGCGCTGGAACTGCTGGAGTCAGTTGGCTTTACCCGCGACCGCCGGGGCGTACTGTTAGATGAAAAAAAACGCCGCGTTGAATTTGATCTTTCCTTTACCGCCGACAATACCGTTACCGCCGACATTGCTTCGATTATCGTTGACGAACTGGGCAAGGCGGGCATAAAGGTCAATATCCGCGCAACTGATTTTCAAAAACTGGTGGAACAGCTGAGTTCTACCTATGACTGGCAGACCCTCATGATCGGGCTGGGCGCTAATTTTTTCCCCATTCAGGGTTCCAATGTGTGGCCCTCCAGCGGGAACCTCCACTTCTGGCATCCCTTACAGCAAAAAGCGGCTACCGATTGGGAGGCGCGTATTGATTATCTGTATAACGAGGGAAGTTACACTATTGATA
>Ga0268262_10004929_pt1 | contig 13474 bp, 16 predicted proteins | sample TergutNc150P3_FD_190354 | JGI IMG/M metagenome (GOLD analysis project Ga0268262, IMG submission 190354) | Nasutitermes corniger P3 segment gut microbial community from laboratory colony in Florida, USA - Nc150 P3 (SPAdes) (version 2) | ecosystem: Host-associated > Arthropoda: Insects >... | reverse complement strand
TGGATTTTAGGAATGCTTCATTATTCTTGCTTTTCTTCATTCTGTCAACTAGCAATTCGATAATTTCGATATCGTCCATAGGATTGATAACTTTGCGTAAAATCCAGATTTTTTGGATTTCTTCCTCTGTAAGGAGGAGTTCTTCCTTGCGGGTACCGGATTTCTTGATATTGATTGCCGGGAACAGGCGGCGGTCGGAAATACGCCTGTCCAGGTTAATTTCCATGTTGCCGGTTCCTTTAAATTCTTCAAAAATTACTTCGTCCATTCGGCTGCCGGTCTCCACAAGGGCTGTGGAAATGATTGTAAGACTGCCGCCTTCTTCAATATTACGCGCCGCGCCGAAGAAGCGTTTTGGCTTGTGAAGGGCGTTAGAGTCAACGCCGCCCGATAAGATTTTTCCCGATGTGGGAACTGTCTGGTTATAGGCGCGCGCAAGGCGGGTAATGGAGTCCAAAAGGATTACCACGTCTCTTTTGTGCTCCACAAGGCGTTTGGCCTTTTCAAGCACCATCTCGGTAACCTGAACATGACGGCTTGCCTGCTCGTCAAATGTTGAGGAAATAACTTCCGCGCGAACGGTGCGCTCCATGTCGGTTACTTCTTCGGGGCGTTCGTCAATTAACAGGACTATAAGGTATACTTCCGGGTGGTTTTTGGTGATGGCGTTTGCTATTTTTTGCATCATTATTGTTTTACCAGTTCTGGGAGGGGCGACGATTAACGAGCGCTGGCCTTTACCGATGGGGCAGAACAAATTGATGATTCTTTCGCTTACGCCTTCGGTAGACGCTTCAAGGTCTAATTTGCGGTTGGGGTACAGAGGAGTGAGGTTGTCAAAAGGAATGCGGTTCTGGGCAACAGTGGGGTCGTCGTAATTGACGGTTTCCACCCTCAGCATGGCAAAAAATCTTTCGCCTTCTTTTGGGCTGCGTATCTGCCCGTAAACGGTGTCGCCTGTTTTAAGCGCAAAGAGCCTAATCTGGCTTGGGCTGATGTAAATATCATCCGGGCCGGGAAGGTAGGAATTTTGCGGACTGCGAAGGAAACCGTAACTGTCGGGGAGAATTTCAAGGGAGCCGTACGCGTAAATAATACCGCCCCTTTCAGTGTGCGCTTTAAGGAGGGCGAAAATAATTTCCTGTTTTTTTAATACAACCATGTCGTCATGGGTGATGTTGTAGCAGGCGGCAAGTTCCCGCAGATCTTTCATGTTAAGCCTGATAAGCTCGTTTATCGTAAGGCGCGGTTTGCCGTTATCCTGATCCTGCCGCGGAATTGGTTTACCGTACAGATCCGGCATTGACGGCAATTTTGGCAACGCCGGCAATTCCGCAGATGTCTGCCCGTTTGTCTGTTCTTCTGATTCGCCGTTTTTGTAATCAGAACCGTTCTGTTCACCGTATGGTTTTCTGCTACGGACAATCACACGTCCCGCTTTAGCGCCATTGCCGTTTTCATTGTTTTGTTCCGTTTCTTCTGAACTCACTGTTTCCTCGCCATTACCCTCTGATGTTGATTCTTCCGGTTTTTTGCCTCTTCTTACAATTGCCATTTTTACCACCCATGGATTGTATTTTTTTGACTGGATTCACATTAATTCTAATTAATAACTTGATTCATTGTTATTGAATGGATACTTCCACTCTAATAATTTTTTTTATCAATGTCAACCCTTAATTTAATAATTTTTGAATTTCTTCAAGTACCGCGCAAGCGGCGCGAAGGCGGACTTCATTCCTTGAACCTTTAAAATGAAATACCTTCGTTTTAATTTCTCCGTCCCGTAAAGCGGCCCCAACCCATACCGTCCCCACAGGGACTCCGCTGCCGTCTCCGTCAGGGCCCGCAAGCCCGGTAACCGCGGCTGCAATATCCGCGCCGCTTTTTTTAAATACTTCCCCTACCATTGAACGCGCCGTTTTTTCACTTACAAGGCCGTCGGCGGAAAGTTCGCTTTTCTTTAACCCAAGCATTGAGACTTTCGCTTCTTTTGTGTAACACACAAAAGAACCCCATAGTACAAGCGACGCGCCCGGCACTTCCGCCAATAATGATGAAATTAAACCGCCGGTACACGACTCAGCCAATGCCAGTTTTTGAGAAACAGCTTTTAGTTTTTTTATCAAGCAGACCGCTTTTTTTTCGGCCTGTTTAATTAACTTTTCATCCAGCGGAGTATCCGCAGGATACTCCGAGTTATGTTCTGACATTGCTGCGCTGTAATTCGGCTTTTATTTCTTCAGTGGGACGGTGAAAAATTTCAATGTCTTTTTCCACGTTAGTCATTTTGCATTTGCCTTCAAAAAGAACCCCGTCCGCTATACGCAGTCTTGCGGCGCTTACATCGCCCTGAACTTTTGCTCCGCTCATCATGTCAACCTTATCCATCGCGTGCACTGTTCCGGAAACATTGCCGTATACCGTAAGGGAATTTACCGTTATGTGATCTGCATCAACTACCGCCTCTTTATCGACAATTAAATCGCCGGAGGCGTCTATTGTTCCCTTAAAAATTCCCTGAATGCGTAATTTCGTCGCGAATTTCAGTATTCCCGTAAAATTTGTGGTCTTGCCAAGGATTACAGTTTCCGCTTTATCTTTCTTTCTTCCTTCCCGTTTGGACATTTTTACTGCTGCTCCTGATGTAAGAATTTTCGTATTTGGTTCTCAAGCACGGAAAGCCCGATTTCATCTTTCTTTAAATTATCCCATTCATTTATTGTTTTTTCTATCCTTGCGTCAAGAGCCGCAATATGCTTGCGTACGGAAATAATTTTTTCACTCACGGGATTCAAATGCTGGATAAGGGTTTCCTGGCTGAAATTTTCGCCGTTTGCCGTATTTTTACAGATCAGGGCAATTGCCCTGTCCAGTTCGTCAATGCTCCCGATAAAGATTGAAAGATTTTCTTTTAAATGTCTGTTTAATTCTTCGGCAAGGGCAAGGCGGGTTTCCCTGGCTTTTATTTGTTCGAATAACGCGCGGTTGCGGAAAGCCGCATTTATTCGCGCCAAAACTTCCGAAAAATTGAACGGTTTTGTTATATAATCATCGGCGCCCGCTTCAAAAGCGGCGACTTTATCCTTTACATCGTCAAGGGCTGAAAGCATGATTATGGAAATATTTTCATAATTTGGATCGCCTTTAAGCATTTTAATTACTTCGCGCCCGGTTAATCCCGGCATTATATTGTCAATAATGAGCAAATCCGGCAAAAATTTTTTAACTTTTTCAAGAACTTCAGGGCCGTTATCGCATTTTTCCACAACAAAACCGAGTTTGGACAGCATTACCTCAAAGAAATCAAGATTAATTGTTTCATCGTCCGCGATCAGTATTTTTTTCTGGACATTCATGGCTTTATTGTACACCATACCGCTTTGAAGATCAACAAGGCGGCAGCCAGAAAAACAATGAAAATTGCCGGATAATCGCCGTAAAGCGTGTAAATTGCAGTTTTATTAACAATCGGTACCGTTACGTTAAGAAAGGCTTCCGTAAACGGAGGGGCCATCGCCGTCACTCTGCCATTTGGGTCTATGGCGCAGGTTTGACCTGTGGATGTTGACCTGACCAAGGGACGGTAATTTTCTACGGCTCTGAAGACTGCCATTGAAAGATGCTGGTACTGCGCGGGAAGGCTTTTTGACCACGCGTCGTTTGTAAGATTTACAAGCACATCCGCTCCCCGGCGTACAAAATTTCTTGACAGGTAGCCGAATGAGTCTTCAAAACAAATTGGAGCGGAAAAAGTAAATCCCTGTACTTTAAAAACGGTCTGTTCGCCGCCCTTTTCCCAAAAATGAGTGTCAGTGTTTTTAAGCCATTTATAAATAAACGGGAACTGTTTCTCGTAAGGGAAATGCTCGGTAAAGGGAACTAAATGTAGTTTTCTGTAAGCTGCCGTGTTTTGTCCTTTTTCAAAAAACAAAGCCGCGTTGTAATCGATACGGAATTTTTCATCGGCGTTTGGATTTCTTGAGCTGTCCTTACGTCCGTCGTCGTTTCCAATTATGAAGGGAACGTCTTTTGAGGAAAGATATTCCAGCAGTTCTTTAACAATCAGCCATGAATCCTGATCGTCACGGTATGTCGTATGCCAGTAAATTCTTGGAATAAAAGCGGTTTCAGGCCAGGCTACAAGGGCAGGTTTTGGATTTGAAGAGAGAGCTTCATCGGAAAGGCGCATTAATTTTTCAAGGTCATTACGGTAGCCTTGAGTTATCTGCCATATAGACGGGGATCGAGTGGCTTCCCAGGGGTCGGTATTGTGCTGAATTAGGGCGATGGGCGCGTTTGGGTAAGAAGAAAAATTTTTAATGTTTATAAAGCCGAAAATTAATGCCGCGACAAGAGCGGCAAACCAAAGGAAAGCGGATATTTTTTCTTTAAAGAAAAACGATAAAAACGAAGTTTTTAAATCAGGCCATTTTAAATTATTAATCGCTTCCGCCAGCCAGAAAGAGGGAAAAGTAACAAGGGCGCTGACTCCCCAAACGCCCGTGATGCTTGCTATCTGTATTAACGGTATCATGCGCCATTGCGAATAACCCGATATTCCGTAGGAGTACCCTAAAAATCCTTTTGTGCGTAAATATTCATAGGCAAGCCATACTACCCATTGAACCAGATAGCCGCGCCCGGGAAAAAGAATACAGGCCAATTTGAGGAATACAAAAGTAATACTTAAAAAAACAAGATAGATACTGTAAACAATTATTCCCGCAAGCGGATGAAATTTCCCAAGCCAGTAGTTGAACAGGGCATAGGCGATTATACCGTAAATTGCGCCAAAACCCGCGCACGCCAAAAGATTGTTTTTTCGAATGATAATAACAATGGGGATGAACGCAAACCATGCAAGGAACGGCAGACCGTTTATAAATACTATATTGGGAAAAGAGGCGGCAAAAAGAATTGACGCTAAAAAAATAAGCCCCAACTGGATTAAAGCATTTTTAACCCGGTTGTTATTCGTTTCCATTTGTTATTTTTTTGCGGCTTTTTTATCATCATTTAAAGCCCATACGGCCTGTTTTAACTCACGGCCTGAACGGAAAGCTACTACGCCATGCGAATGTATAACGATAGTTTCGCCTGTTTTGGGGTTTCGCGCCCTTGGACGCGCTTTTCGCACTTTTACTTCAAAAGTTCCAAAACCGCGCAATTCAATAACCTGACGGCGAATCAGAGCTTCCTTCATCTCATCAATGAAAAGATCGACAACGCCCCGAATCTCTGTGCGGCTCATTCCGGTTTTTTCATAAAGAGCGTCTACAATATCAACCTTTGTAAATTTTTTCGCTGCCATAGGAATGAATGCTGTTACCTTGATTTCATCGCATTATAATAACGCTGCATCCTTGATTTCTTGCGGGCTGCCGCATTCTTCTTAATAATTCCCTTTCCCGCGGCGGTGTCAAGTTTCCTGATCATTTCTTTTAAAGCAGCGTCCGCTCCCGGGTCTTTCTTCTGCGCCAGAACCGTAAATTTTTTAACGCTTGTCTTTACCGCGCTTTTTGCCGATTTATTGCGCAAGCGGCGTTCTTCACTCTTGCGGTGCCGCTTTTCCGCTGAATTGCTTTTCTTTGCCAAAGAATTCCTCCAAAAAAATTACTTAATTTTAGTACGAAAGCTCAGCGGAAATCGGAAGGACGCCTTTCCTTTCGTTTGCACTTTTCACATTCCGCCATGTTTTTTACTTTACCGTCTTCAAATAGAGTTTTCATTTTTATTTCTCCGCCGCAGGAACACATAAATTTTTGTGTCGCGCTGGAAGTACGGCTGTTTTTACTGGCCTGTGCCATATTTTTCTCCTAATAATTAGTATGAGGCAAGAATACTATAACGCCCTTATGATGTCAAGACATTTTGGGCGTTATTGCTTGTCATTCATCTCCGCTTCACCCGGCGGGAAAAGGTATAAATCCGGCAGTTTGAAAGTGCGGTTTAAAGCATAGGACTGCGGATTATGAAATTTACTAATCGCTGAAATAGTAAAGAAGTGGCTTAAAGGTTCATATTCCGGAGAATTTACCTTTATTGTAAATTTAAATTCTTTTGTAATATCGGGAACATCCGCGACAAGAGGGGTAGGCCAGAAACTGAATATACTCGGAGTGTTGGGAACTATTCTGTACGGGTTCTGCCAGTTGCTATTCCTCATTTGGACAAGTTCGCTATTGTAAAATAATTCCACATCAACGCCTACAATCGGTTCAAAACTAATGCCGTGGAAGATGCGGCCTGCGATAGTCGGGATGTCAAACAAGGGAGGGGTGATCTTATGCGTAACAACTCCTGTTCCGTCATGAGGAGCGGTCGGGCGCAAGTTGTGATTTACAAGACGCAAACCTTTGTAAATCAACGCGTTTATATCAGCCTCGCTTTGCTGCTGATGTATGCCTTCCTGATAAGTTCTTGTAAACCCGCGATTTGACACAATGTAATTTGGAGGAATGCGGTTAAGGGTATAACAGATCGTGTCTATTCTGCATTGATAACACATACAGAATTGTTCCTGATTGCCGCTCCGTTGTATTTCGTCAAAAATTTTCTGTACCGATTCAAATACTAAATCTTCGTTTGTATTGTGAATGTCCATATAATTCTCCCCATTTTATTGCTTAGTATCCGTCGTTTTAATCGCAGACGCTAATTCATAAAGTATACTACATAATTTAGAAAATGTCTTTATTTTTTCCTTATATTTTTGATTAATAAATATTCTTATTGTATAAAGCGTTTGTATAAAAGCATTTACCGTCTGGGGTTTAAATGCGCTGGAACTGTCGCTAAAACTGCGTTTTTCATCAATAATAAAAAGCCCTGTTTCAAAGGATACGGGTTCGGGTATATCGATTATTATGTCTTCCCCTTTAATTTCAAATCCGCGGCGGCGCAGTCCCTCCGCCAGCTTTTCTTCGTATTTTGCCCTGTCTTTAATGCCTCTGATTGCATGAAAATCGACATTTTCATGTGAAATTTCCACTGCTGCGGCGTAAAATTTCCCTTCACGCACGGATTCCAAAATATTTACCCCATTAATTGAAGAACCGCGGCTCTTTTTGTTAATTTTTTGCTCAAAAAGGGTAAAAAGGCCCGAATCGTCAAGGTTATACAGGTCTTCCCCCTTTATTTGACCGGATTCAAGGCCGTTTATTAGTAATTTTTTGAGCATAGCGGTAACCGCGCGTACCTGGCGGTGCCAATAAACTGTCCGGTACATCAAATATTTTGAAAAAAGTATGGATTCTACGTTGGGAATCAGGCGAGAATCGATGTCGGCGCCGCGTTTTTTGCTGGGATGAAGTTTTGAAAGGATAAAATCGACGTCCTGGGCGCCGTAGGGGACGCCGCAATAACGGGCATCGCGGTTAAGGTAGTCAAGTTTGTCAGGATCAAGCGCCCCTGACAGGAGCTTACGGTAAAAATGAAGCTCAGTGCCGGAAATTGCCTTTTCTCTGTCTATTATGGCGGCGGTAAAGGCAGGATCCGCTCCTGTAGCCCCCACAAGGCTTTTCATGGGTTCTTTTAGGATAACTTCACCCGTAAGCGCCTCATGGGAAGACAGGGACAGTTCTTTTAAAGAGTGAGTGTACGGAAAGTGCCCCAAATCATGGAGCAGGCAGGCGGCAAGGAAGGATTTTATCCCCTCCGTTGTAAGCCAGTCTGCGGCGCCCCGTTCCGCCAGATTCTCTAAAAGCCGTTTGCCCAGGTGATATACGCCGATTGAATGGCTTGCCCTTGTGTGCGTGGCGCCGGGATAGACAAGATATACGGGGCCAAGCTGCATAATCCTGTTTAAACGCAAAAAGGGGGCGGATTCGGTCAATTTAGCCTGTTTTTCCGTCATGTAGACATGCCCCCATAAGACATCCCTTATGGGGTGGGTAAAATCATCCATTAATGATATTTTTGTTTTCTTCTTCATTATCTATGATATTATAGATATAAATCATATTTTTTACTAGAATATATAGTAGTGCGTATTTTTAGTATTGTGCGCCCGTTGGCGTTGGGTTTATTTTTATTTATCTCGGTCTCCGTCGCGAATTGGCAGTCAATGGCCGCTCAGGAGCAGATAGAGCTTGTATCCAGAGGTTCTATACCTGAAGAGTTACTGCGCCCGAAACGGGGAGAATTGCCGCGTTATCCGATTGATACTGTCATTGGAGAGCTTGGCAGGGGATCTGCTTCGGAGTCCGCGTTTTCGTTTGCCAATAATATCGGTATTGCTTTATTATCAGGGGACAAAGCGAATCCCGCTCTTGCTTCCATTGAGTCGGCGGTAAGAGGAAACCTTTTATCCGCGCTGGAAGGCATCATTCCTGTAAATTTCAGGATTGGCGGCGGAAGGGAAGAAGCGGACGGCGCGATTTCATTTTTAGTGCGGTTTGTAGGAAAAGATCAGGGGATAACAGGGGAGTTGTATATCAGGTATAAAACAAAGCAAAGCCAGGGAGCTGACGGAGAAGTTAAAACGACAGGTTACTGGGCATTTGAAGAATTGCTTCTTGAAGAAGCGAAAGATCGTGAGGTCGAACAAAAAGAGTCGATATACCGTCATGATTTTTATCCGTATGAGAGGTTTTATTAATATATGGCGACATCTGTAGGAAGAATTGAAAAAGAATTTCTTTTTAATATTTTATATCAAGAAAAAATTCCCATAATATATATAAAAGACAGAATTGAATATAAATTTAAACTTGAACAGCCTGCGAGTGAAGAGATAGTCTTGCGTCCCGAGAAACCTTTGGGTAAGTTAAAAACCCATGCTAAATTGCCGTTTAGCTTTAATTACAAGGGGCAGGTGGTTGATTTTTCCGCGGAAGTATTGGCGCAAAAAGACGAACTTGTTTACTGTAAAGCGCCGACGACATTATATAAAAATTTAGATCGAAATTATTTAAGGGTTGACACTCCGGCTGATATTAAAATTCTTTTTACATTCCGCGGAGATCGTTATAATCTTTCGTTTCCAAAAGTTATGGAGTATGAAAGTATTGCGGCAAATGATCTGTCAAAAAATTTTGATCCGCGCAATCTTTCAGGGTTAATTAAACAAATAACGGGGATGTTAAGTAATTTTGCGGACGGATACAAGATAGTCAATTTTAAGGATAAAAAACCTGAATCTATTGAAGAGAGAATAGTATCAGAGACGGGAAAAACGCTTTTTATTCCCTCAACGGTGGGATATTTGCCAAAGACTGATCCGTATCCTAAAAAACGCATAATAACCGAGGAATTGTTTCACAGGTATCTGGAAACTACCGGTATCGGCAAAAAATTTCTGGAAGAAAACACGGCGCGTTTTTTAAAAAATAAATTCGACGACAGCGTTTTTTCCGACGCGTGGATACCTATTCTGTTCCATGAATATGTTATCGGATATATCCATATTTGGATTGGGAAACAGGGAAAACTTCCGTTTGATTTCAGCGTGCTTGACAATGTCTACCAATACACAAAAGTACTTGCCTTTGCGTTAAAAGAGAACGGATATTTTGAACATGGAAAGGTCAAGAATCAACCGTTTGAAGGCAGGGTTCTTGATATAAGCGCATCCGGTTTATTATTTGCGTATCCCCTTGGCTCCCCTCTTCTTGCGACTCTTTTAATTGACTCGGAATTATCGGTTACCATAGAAACCTCAAACCGCACTATTAATGTTCTCGCGAAAATAGTCCGTCGCTTTAAAGATAAAAACGCGTGTTACTTAGGCTGCCGCTTTATAAACATGGTCCCCGAAGATACACGCTTCCTTTTTGAACGTCTGTATGGCAGAATAATAGATGACTCCGATGAGGCTTTCCTGTCCGGGCATGTTTAATGAGAAGAATTTCTCGCAGAGGCGCGGAGGCGCAAAGGACGCAGAGTTGTTGTTCGATATCTTAACGGTAACTTCATGATCCTTGTTTTAAAGATAATATATCTTGTATAACGAAAATCTATCGGACAGGAGCTTAGCGTCCTCTGCGCCTTTGCGTGAGGTCTTTTCGTATATATGTAAATATTAGGAAACTATCTTTCCAGTTTGCGATAGACGTAGCGATGAGGACTATCCGCCGCGGAACCAAGTTTCTCTCTGCGCCACTGTGCGTACTCTGACCAGTTGCCGTCGTACCAGATTACTTCGCCGTCTTCAAAGGCTAATATGTGCGTGACGATTCTGTCCAGGAACCAGCGGTCGTGGCTGATTACAAGGCTGACTCCGGCGAAAGCATCCAGCGCTTCTTCCAGTGCGCGTAACGTGTTCACGTCAAGGTCGTTTGTCGGCTCGTCAAGCAAGAGAACATTTGCGCCTTCTTTGAGCATCATCGCAAGGTTAAGCCTGTTGCGCTCTCCGCCGGAAAGGACTCCCACTTTTTTGGACTGATCCGCGCCTGAAAAATTGTACCATGCGCAGTAGGCGCGTGAGTTGACTTCCCTCGCGCTTACCCCTGTGCCGATTTTAATTAAATCCAGTCCGTCGGAAAGCTGTTCCCAAACGCTTTTTTCGCCGTCAAGGGTGGCGCGCATCTGGTCGGCGTAGCCGATTTTTACGCTGTCTCCAAGTTTTATAGTTCCCGAATCTGGTTTTTCAACGCCTGTTATCAATTTAAAGAGAGTAGTCTTTCCCGCGCCGTTCGGCCCGATTATGCCTACGCACGCTCCCGGCGGCACCGTAAAACTCATATTGTCGAATAACAGTTTGTCCCCGAAAGATTTTGATAATCCTTCCGCCTCGATTACAAGTTTGCCCAAATGCGGACCTGCGGGAATTGTAATTTTATTGTTTGTTGCGGCGCTGCGGGAACGTTCCCTCTCATCGTCCTGAAAAAGTTTTTCGTACTGGGTAATGCGCGCCTTGCTTTTCGCGTGCCGTCCTTTGGGACTCATGCGTATCCATTCAAGTTCGCGTTGTAAAGTTTTGCGCCTGTCGCTTTCGCCTTTTTCTTCCTGCTCCATGCGTTTTTCTTTTTGTTCCAGCCAGCCTGAATAATTGCCTTTCCAAGGGATTCCCTCTCCACGGTCAAGTTCCAGTATCCAGCCGGCGACATTGTCCAAAAAATAGCGGTCGTGCGTTACGGCGATAACGGTACCTGCGTAATCACGCAGATGACGTTCCAGCCATGCCACAGTTTCCGCATCCAGATGATTGGTCGGCTCGTCGAGTAACAGGATGTCAGGCTTCTGCAGGAGCAGACGGCAAAGGGCGACGCGCCGCCTCTCTCCGCCTGATAGGTGATCGACAACTTCATCGCCGGGAGGGCAGCGAAGGGCTTCCATTGCAAGCTCAAGGCGGCTGTCCAAATTCCAGCCGTCTGCTGCCTCGATTTTTTCCTGCAATTCCGCCTGTTTCGCGCCAAGTTTATCGTAGTCTGCGTCCGGCTCTCCAAACGCTTCGCTTACCTTATCAAACTCCGCAAGGAGGGCGACAAGCTCTTTAGCCCCCTCGGACACTATTTCTTTAACGGTCTTACCCGGTTCAAGGTACGGCTCCTGTTCAAGAAACCCGATTGAAAATCCGGGGCTGATTGAAGTGTCTCCCGCAAACTCAGTATCCACACCGGCAAGTATTTTTAAAAGACTGGATTTTCCCGATCCGTTGAGGCCGATTACGCCGATTTTCGCGCCGTAAAAGTAGGAGATACTGATGTCTTTAAGAACCTGTTTTGTCCCATGCTTTTTTGAAACTTTGTGCATGGAGTAAATTATTTTTTTATCATCTGTTGACATGATAGAAGTGTAGCATGGATGGGGGATTATTTATAGGGGAGGGGAGTGGGATATGTAGTCGTCAATATCGTTGATTATATAGAGTCTTCCAAAGGAATGAAGAACATCGTAATACGATGTAATATAATCAAAAACCTTATATTTTTGAAAAACATCAAGCGCAGTTTTTCCGTTTAAATTGTGAATCGTTTTGTAATTTTCAATACAAAAAACCTTAAAAGCTATTATTTTATCCATAAACTAATACTCCGGCAATTCCAATTTACCTGTATTAAGCTCTTCATCAAAAAGCCTGAAAAGCTTTTCGGCGCTGTAATGCCATACTTTTGTTTGCTCATTTTCAAGGAAAAAATATAATGTGGAATTATATAAACGGGAAAACGCCTCATCTTGTGATATTTTTTTTTGTTCTATAATTTTTTGTATTAGAGCGGCGACAATCAGGGGAAGAAGAGCGTCAAATTTATTTTTATCCATTTGATTTATCCTGTATGTTTTCATGACGTAAATATGTGCAGTACTGTAAAGATTTTTCTGTATGAAAAAGTATTTGATCAAAAATTTTCTCAACTTTTAATCGTATTATTGTTTCCGCTTCAGAAAGCAATCCGGTTTCAAAAAGCTGTATTGTAGCGTATACATTGTCATTTGCAACAGGCCCCATAACAATATCATATTCAATATTGGACTCTTTGCCGTTTCGGCAAGCGGAAATAAAATGCAGCCATTCACTGTCCGCAGAACTAAACTTTATTATTTTTAATTTTTTTTCCGCCTTGTCAGCTTCAAATTCATATACGCTCACAATTTGTTCTTGTGATTTTTTTACTTCTCTTACCCGCTTTGCCCATCTTTGCGCTTGCTCAACGGAAGATGTTGTATAAAACCCCTCGCCAAAATCCAATAAACGATTGGAAGTCAGAATCTTTGGAGTTTTTACAGGCATATCGCTTCCGTGGTAGATTAGCATATTATTAAGTTGAGTATAGCAAAAAAATAGGATAAAGGCAAACTATTAATTCAAGCGGTGGGCGCAGTGACTCCAATCATAATTGAATATGATTCTCTTTTTAAGTTATACTATAACAGTAATATATAAAGATTAGGAGGCGCTATATGCTCGAACGTGAAAACGCTTTTTATACGATTCACCAGACCGAATACCGGGAAAAATACCTGTATAAATGGCTCGTTGTCGCAGGAGAAGCCTTGTTTGGAATTTATGATACCCCAAAAGACGCTATTACAGCTGCGCAGGAGCACTTCAAAGACAACGAATTCCTGCTGCGTCACCCAGTCGATGATGATATGACGCTTGAAATCGGACCTATGGGAGTCGTACGCCCGCGTCGCCCTTATGATATAAAGAAACTAAAAGCTAAACCGGTAATAACCGCAACAAACGGCGAACTTCTGGTCATTCCTTATGTTTGAGTACCGGGCTTTTACCGTCTTATTCGATAAAATAACCGATGAGCTAACATCCCCGTTGGCATGGACATTATTAACATGGGTGACTTTGTAGTCTGCGACACAGACGGTAAGACATCTTTTTCTTTTGCCATACCGCCGCTGCCGGAGCGTACCAATTTTGTCGATATGGTCAAGATAATCAATAAAAACTGCTTGACAAAAATCTATAAATGCCCGATAATTAATTTATTATGAAGACGATGTTATCGCCCAAATCAATTTTCTCGAATATGTGCGGTCATAATTGTAACCATGACTCAGGGGGTGTCGT
>Ga0268262_10004928_pt1 | contig 13475 bp, 8 predicted proteins | sample TergutNc150P3_FD_190354 | JGI IMG/M metagenome (GOLD analysis project Ga0268262, IMG submission 190354) | Nasutitermes corniger P3 segment gut microbial community from laboratory colony in Florida, USA - Nc150 P3 (SPAdes) (version 2) | ecosystem: Host-associated > Arthropoda: Insects > Digestive... | reverse complement strand
AAGATTCCAAAAGGAGCCCCTGTGAGCCACTCAACAGATAAAATCAGAAATATCGCTATTGCCGGTCATGGACAAACCGGAAAAACCACGCTTTTTGAGCATTTGCTGTTTGCCGGGGGTGTTATTCCAAGGGCGGAAACACTGGAATCAGGAAAAACAACCAGCGATTCTACGCCTGAAGAAATTGAACGTAAAATTTCGATATATGCGGCAATGGGACATGTTGAACGCAACGGAACAAAAATCAACTTTTTTGATACACCCGGTTCGGTTGATTTTAACGGCTCTATTATTCTTAGTTTCCGGGCTTCGGAAATGGCTCTTTTAATGGTAGACGGAAAATCCGGCGTTCAAATTGAAACTGTAAAGTTATGGAAGAATCTGGACGTAAGCGGAAAACCGAAGGGTGTTTTTATTACCAAGCTGGACAATGATCAGGCTGACTTTAACAAAACGCTGGCTGATATAAAAGAAAAGTTCAAGGTAGAACCTGTTCCCATATCACTTCCGATGGGAAGCGGCGGCGGTTTTAAGGGCGTTATTGATGTTCTGCATGAAAAAGCGTACCTTGCGGAAGGCGATGCTCTTGAAAAAGAAACTGCCGTTCCTGACGAATTCAAAAACGCTGTTTCCGCGGCACGAGAAAAATTGATTGAGGCGGCGGCTGAAGGAGATGACAGCTTGATGGAGCAGTATATAGAAAAAGGCTCCCTTTCTCCTGACGAAATGAAAAAAGGACTTGTCGAAGCGCTTGCGCAGAACAAATATGTCCCCGCTTTTGCCGGAGCGCCTTTGAAAAACTCAGGCCTCTTTCCGTTACTCGATTTTATCGCCGATGCGGCTCCGAATCCGCGGACAGCAAAAGACGCAGCTCTTGATGCGGAAGGCAAAGAAGTGCCGGTTTCCGTTGATCCTGACAAGCCGTTTTCTGCGCTGGTTATCAGGACAAACTATGATCAATTCTCAGGAAAACTTTCATGGATTAAAGTTATTACGGGTAAACTTGCGGCGGATACTGAAGCTGTCAACGTTTCCGAAAATAAAAAAGAACGTATCGGAAAACTGTATGCCTGTCAGGGCAAAAAACTTGAAGAAGTCAGAGAAATCAATGCCGGCGATGTCGGTATTATCGCCAAATCCGCCACATTAAGAACCAACGATACATTAGCGGCGGCGGATACGGCTTTGTTTGCGCCGTTACGCCTGCCCGAGCCTGTCTACTCAGTCGCTGTCAGCGCAAATGCCAAAAAAGACGAAGATAAACTCGGCGAATTCCTTGTACGCGCAACTGAAGAAGACAAAACATTCCGTTACCACTACAACACTGAAACAAGGGAAACGGTTATTTCCGGTATGGGTGAATTGCAGATCAATATCATATTGGATAAAATTAAGGCAAACCAGAAAATAGAAGTTGAGACGCGCGTTCCCAAAGTGGCGTACCGTGAGACAATTTCCAAAAAGGCAAGCGCCGAATACACCCACAAAAAACAGTCCGGCGGACACGGTCAGTACGGCAAGGTGTTACTCGAAATTGCGCCTCTTCCGCGCGGAGAAAAATATCAGTTTATAAACGCGATTTTCGGCGGCGCTATCCCGAAGAACTATATTCCGGGCGTTGAGAAAGGCGTAATCGAAGGAATGGCGCACGGCACTTTGGCAAGTTATCCCGTTGTAGACGTGGAAGTAAAAGTAGTGGACGGCAAGTACCACCCGGTAGACTCCAACGAATTATCGTTCAAGCTTGCCGCGCGTAACGCTTTCCGCGAAGCCATGAAGCAGGCAAATCCGACGCTTCTTGAACCGGTTATGAATTTGACGGTTTTTGTCGAAGAAAAGTACCTTGGCGATGTAATGAGCGACCTTTCAGGAAAGCGCGGCAAGATACTCGGTCAGGATTCTGCCGGCGGTATTGCGGAGATACGCGCCGAAGTTCCCCAAATGGAACTCTTGCGTTATTCGATAGACCTGCGCTCAATTACATCGGGAACAGGATCGTTCAACGTGGCGTTCAGCCATTATTCGCCGATCTCAGGCCGTATTGCGGACGATGTTATTAAAGCGCGCGAATCGTTCAAGATCCAGGAAGCTGACGAATAGGTATCTGCGATTATTGCCAACGCAGAAGTTCCTTAAGCCACGAAATAATACCTTCTTTCCTTTTGTCTATCTCTATGTATTTATTACGTGACTGTACGCATTTATAGGCCGGGCGGATAATCCTGCCGCCTGTGATTATTTCTTCCATACGGTGAGCGCACCACCCGGCAATACGGCTGACGGCGAAAATCGGAGTGTTAAGCTCCGGCGGGATTCCCAGCATTTTATAGACAAAGCCGGAATAAAAATCCACATTCGTACAAATATCCTTGTCCGACCCTTTGATTTTTTTGAAAACTACGGGAGCCAGCCGTTCAATAAGGCGGTAAAGGTTATATTCTTTTTTAAATCCTTTTTCTTCCGCAAGGGCTTCAGCCTTGTCGCGTAACAGAATGGCGCGCGGGTCTGTTACGGTGTAAACCGCATGCCCCTGACCGTAGATCAATTTTGAGCCGTCATACGCCTCGCCTTTCATAATTTTTGTTAAATAAGCCGATACTTCTTCTTCGCTTTCCCAGTTTTTAACATTTTTCATGATGTCATCCATCATTCCGATAACTTTGGCGTTTGCGCCGCCGTGTTTGTAGCCTTTAAGTGAGCCAATACCGGCGGCGATTGTGGAATATGTATCGGTATCGGCTGAGGAAACCAGATGAACTGTAAATGTTGAATTGTTTCCGCCGCCGTGTTCAGCGTGAAGAACCAGCGCCAAATCAAGAAGCTCCGCTTCATATTGGGTATATTTCTGATCCGGCCTGATAAGGGAAAGAATGGCTTCTGCTGTAGAACACGCGGAGTCTGCCAGATGTATTACAAGGCTGTCATGATCAAAGTAGTGCTTCTTGGACATATAGGAATACGCTACAATTGTCGGAAAACGAGCTATAAGTTCCATACATTGACGCAGTACATTTTCCGGCGACAGGTTTTCCGGATCATTATCGTAGGGATACAGGGCAAGTATCGAAGAAGCCAGTTTGTTCATTATGTCGCGTGACGGCGCTTTCATTATTACGTCTTCCGGAAAATTTTTAGGCAGCAGCCTGTTATTGCCGATAAGTGCGGTAAATTCCGTCAATTGTTTTTTATTTGGCAGGCTGCCGAAAAGAAGAAGATATACCGTTTCTTCAAAACAGAAACGCTTGTCTTTCCCGGCGTTAGCCACAATGTCTTCAATATCGATTCCTCTGTAATAAAGCTTACCGGGAACTGCGACTTTTTTTCCGTTTTCAACAACGTAACCGTGTACATCGCCGACACGCGTAAGCCCGACCAATACGCCTGTACCGTCCGCGTTGCGCAATCCGCGTTTTACATTGTATTTTTGATAAAGATCGTCATCAATATATTCATTGCTTGTTATTTCGTCAAAATGTTTTTTAAATATGCTCATTTGGTTTTCCATAATTAACCTCTGTTAAAACCGCATGAGCGGTTAGTTTATAAAAATCTCCGTATTGCGGAGACAATTCTCCGGTTCCTTCATTTTATCTTATTAATTAATAATAGCCGTCTTCGTCTTTCATTGCAACATCATTTGCAGCAGATACGAACATATCAAATATAGGTATATAATTAACGTTTTCTGGTTTCTATCGTTCCGTTGGAATGAGCAATGAAAACTACGGGTGAATTCCTTGTAAAAAATCCGTTTTCCACTACTCCGGGTATTTTATTAAGCTCAGTTTCCATTCCCTCAGGATCTACCGGAGAACTAAAACGAATGTCAAGAATTAAATTTCTGTGTTCAGTTATAACTGGTCCGGCCTTGCGTAGCGCTTCCCTGAGTATAATTTCCGTTGCGCCCAGTTTTTCAAGCGCTCTTGCCGCCTGTACTCTCGCTTCGGGGATAACTTCTACCGGAACAGGAAAACCCATGCCTAACCGTTCTTTTAACTTTGATTCGTCTGCGACTATAGCGAAAGATAATGACGCATAAGCCGTCAATTTTTCAATCAACAAAGCGCCCCCGCCGCCTTTGATAACAAAGTTATTAGGATCAATTTCATCAGCGCCGTCTATGGTTAAGTCCAATCCGTCTGAAAGCTGATGAGAGTTTAGTGTATAAAACGGAATTCCCAATTTTTCACATTCAATTTCTGTCTGAAAACTTGTAGCGAAAGCGCAGATGTCACGTAATATGCCCTGCTCTATCAATTCGCCTACTCTGCGTACGGCATATATTGCCGTAGAACCTGTGCCAAGACCCAGTTTCATGCCGCTTTTTACCATTGAGTCAACTGCCGCCTTTCCTGCGGCTTCTTTCATCAGTCTGTTCGAATCTTGTTCCATGTATTAACTCCTGTTGCGCTTATCATTGATAAAATCTGACGGGGAATTTCCTTTCCTGTAAAACGCATATATTGCAGACATGCCTGACGAATTACCATGTCGTGACCATTGATAATTCTGCAACCGGCATCGGCGGCTCTTTTTAAGAACGGCGTTTCAGGCGGTGCGTAAATTAAATCCATCACAGCTTCTTTTCCCGTAAAAGCATACAGCTCAAGGGGATCTGTGCTATCGTGTCCTTCCATTCCGGCGGAAGTTGTCTGTATTATTATGTTTGAATATTTGGAGATTTTTTCAATTCCCTGACTGTCCAGCCCTCCCCAACGGAAATTGTACTGCAATGCGATATTCCTTGCTTTATTAACAGTACGGTTTAAAATTAGGGCTTGCCCTCCCAGCCTGAAAATTTCTGCGACTACTGCGCGCGCGGCGCCGCCTGCGCCTACAACGGTAATTTTTTGTCTTTTAAGATTTTTTTTATTAAGGAATTCCAGAAGCGAATCTGAAAAACCTGCGCAATCGGTGTTCTCACCGTACCAGTCGCTGTTATTGCGGTATATAGTGTTACATGCGCCGATTGATCGTACAGCTATTGAACGTCCCCTAAGTCTTGATAAAACTGCTTCCTTGTAAGGAACTGTAACCGAAAGACCCTGAACATTCAATTCTTCGGCGACATCCAATAAATCGTTTATAGAGTCAGTCGGAAAGGGTACATATACCGCGTCTGAATTATCTATCTTAAAAATTGTATTAAAAAACCACGGACTTACGCTTGATTTTATCGGATAACCGACAAGCCCGTAGATTTTTGTTTTTTTGCTTATTGTACGCAGACGGTACAATTCCGCCAGTTCCTTTATATCAAGCTGACCAGGTGCCGCGGAAACTTCGCTTTCAGATAACGCTCTTGAATAAGTTAAAAAGGAACTAAATTTTTCAGCAAGGATTCTTGAATAAATACCGTAATGTCCCATACAGATTATAATTTTATCTTTTTTGGGAGCAGTTTTAGCTGCCTGCAAAACACGCAAGACATCACCGGTAGAATTAACCGCAAGCGCAACTTTTATAATTTCATCTCCGGAACGCTGCATGGATTTAATTTTTTCGGGAATATCGTCAATTACTCCGTTTAAATTATGGAAGGAACGTATTATTCTGGTTCCGAAAGTACGAGCGGCTTCTTCAAGACTTGGTACATCAAAATCATCTTCAATATCAACATATGCAAAATTAAACCGGCTGTCGGCATTTGCGTAGGCAAGACCGCGCGCAAGCAGTTTTACTCTTGCGCCTTCGCCGCCTGTATAATAACCTCCGTCTACCTTCCGTCTGATTGTAAGTATTACAGGCAGTCCCGCAAGTTCCGGAAAGCGGCGGATATACAAACGTTCGTCGCTTTCAAGGCAGTCTACGCGTAATTCCGCAATATCCGCATATTTACGGTTTTTATCCAGGATCTCAAGATTTCTCTGTATTGTGGTTGCAGTAAGGCACAAACATATTTTTGCCATAATTTTCCTCAATATTTAATATTCCAGTTAAGGGCATCTCTAAAAATCGGGTCTGTATAAATATATTGCGCTTACCTGTCCCGAATTATTAAAATTAACCCTTAACATTAAAGGCCAGCTCATGCCTGAAATTTGAAGAAGCGCATGATCTCCCATGTCATCGGCATTGTTCCCAAGAACCCGCAGTACTGCCGCCTTGCCGTCTTTGTTCGAAATACCCAGCGCTGACGCAAACTTAACCTGCCAGACACGGTCCCTATATACGTAAAAATCACCGTCATTGTACTGGAAGATTACATCATCCTGCCAGAGTTCATTGCCTCTTGCGGCAATTACTGTTTTTGGTACTCCGAAACGATCAATCAATTCTTCAAGCGTCATACCTACAAAAGAAAGTTTTTCTTCTGCCCCGTAATTTGTATTTAACGTCTTCTCTTGCGGAAATAACGGGAGAATATTTAATAAAAACAATAATGAAAGAAATGCATGAAATGTTTTAATTCTCTCTCCCCCCTTTTAAATATACAATGTCAAAAGAAACCATGCAATACATCCGCTCTTAGTATACGTAGTCTTTATAATAATTTTACGTTAAATAAATGTTCAATAAGTATCTTTGCTCCAAGCATTACAAGGACGACTCCGCCGAAAAATTCCGCCTTTGATTTATATTTTGCACCAAAAACATGACCGGCTATTACGCCGCTGATTGATATAAAAAAAGTTGTTAAACCTATTATTATTATCGCATAAAATATATTGATTTTAAAAAACGCGAATGTTATGCCGACAGCCAAAGCGTCTATGCTTGTAGCGATTGCCAATAATAACATTTTAACAAATCCAAACGGATTACCGCTTTTTATTTCATCGTCTTTGGAAAAACTATCTTTTATCATTTTTCCGCCGATAAAACCAAGCAGAATAAATGCTATCCAATGCTCTAAACTTTGTAATTTGTCTGTAAAAAGCGTTCCGGTAAAATATCCGATAAACGGCATAAGCGCCTGAAAGAAACCAAAATATATCCCCGGTATTAAGTATTCTTTCGTTTTTAAATTACTTGCTGATAATCCCAATGTGATTGAAACCGCAAATGCGTCCATTGATAAACCAATGGCAATTAGAATAATCTCAAGAAAACTCATATAGACATTCTACCATAATATATCGGAAATATTCTGTCAATTGAGATACGAAGTTTACAGGCGTTGCAACAGTATAACCGTCGTTTGTTATGTGCTGATGTCTTTTATTGTGGGATTTACTACAATATTTCTTTATGTTACCTTTAAGAAACCGCCAAAGGCGGAATAGTCCAACAATGATTTAAAAGGCTTATTATGATTGTTGTTATTAAAAAAGACGCAAACGAGAAAAGCGTAGAAAATCTTATTTCCTGGCTTGAAAATCAGGGATTGCGTGTCAATGTAAACTCGGGTATTTATCAAACGGTATTGGGACTGATCGGCGATACGCACAGCCTGAATGCGGAATTGATTGGCGGCATGGACATTGTAGAGCGTGTACAGAGAATTAGCGAGCCGTACAAAAATGCCAACCGTAAGTTTCACACGGACGATACAATTGTGGACATGGGCGGACAAAAAATAGGCGGCGGTCATTTTCAGTTTATCGCGGGGCCGTGTTCGGTTGAATCGTCTGAGCAAATCTGCGGAATCGCGCAGCAGGTGCATAAAGCCGGAGCGAATCTTCTGCGAGGCGGAGCGTTCAAACCCAGAACTTCGCCCTATTCGTTTCAGGGGCTTCGTGACGAAGGCATAGAATTTTTATTGAAAGCAAAAGAGCTGACCGGAATGCCTGTTGTTACCGAAATAATGAACGCAAATCATCTTCCCATGTTCGAGCAAGTGGATGTCATTCAAGTCGGCGCGCGTAATATGCAGAATTTTGAATTACTGAAAGAACTGGGAAAACAGAAAAAACCAATCCTGTTGAAACGCGGGCTTGCCAATACGCTTGAGGAATTGCTGATGAGCGCAGAATATATCATGTCAGAAGGAAACACTCAGATCATTTTGTGCGAACGCGGCATCCGAACATTTGAAACATCAACCCGCAATACTCTTGATATTTCCGCCGTGCCGATGTTAAAGCGTTTGACGCATCTGCCTGTCATTATTGATCCAAGCCACGCCGCAGGAGACGCCGCTCTTGTATACCCGCTCTCTATGGCAGCGGCGGCGGCAGGCGCTGACGGTCTTATTATCGAAGTGCACAACGATCCCGCTCATGCCCTGTGCGACGGGCCGCAGTCGATTAAGCCGGACGCTTTTGCTTCTTTGGCGAATGATGTAGAGAAAGTCTTAGCTATTGTCAATAAAAAAGGATGAATCATGGACATTGATAAATTGAATGAAGAAATGGACAGCGTTGACGATCAGTTGCTGAACCTGTTTGAACGACGCATGGAACTTGCGCAGGAAATCGGGCGGCAAAAAAAAGAACTTTCGCTGCCTGTTGCAGATTCAGAACATGAGCGAAAAACTCTGTACAGGTTATGTGAAAAGGCACACCCTGAACTTGCGGGATATGTAAAGGTTCTGTTTTCTTCTATTTTCGAGATAGGCCGAAGTCGCCGGAAAGCGCAGAGCCATTACGATTCAGCGGTAAAAAAACTGCTTGATGCGGCTGCCGGTCAAAATGAAGCCTTCCCGTTACGCGCAACAGTAGCCTGTCAGGGCGTTGAAGGCGCATATTCTCAAGCCGCCTGCGACAAACTGTTTTCTCCGGCGGACATCACTTATTTTAACAGCTTTGAGAGTGTTTTTCAGGCAGTGGACAGCAGCCTTTGCCGTTTCGGAATAATACCGCTTGAAAACAGCTCCGCGGGATCGGTTAATGAAGTGTATGACCTTATGAACCGCTACCGGTTCTATATTGTACGCAGTATAAAATTGCCGATAACGCATACATTGCTGGCGGCTCCCGGCGCAAAGATAGACGATATCAAGGAAGTGTTTTCACATGAGCAGGCAATCCGCCAATGCAGCCGATTCTTAAAATCATGGAACGGCGTAAAGATAACCGAATGTGCAAACACGGCAATGGCGGCAAAACAGGCGGCAAGTTCGGGGCGGACGGACGCGGCGGTTATCTCGTCCCGCGATTGCGCCGAACTGTACGGTTTACAGGCGCTGTCATTTAATATCCAGAACACCGACAATAATTACACGCGCTTCATCTGCATATCAAAAAAACCTGAAATATATCCGGGATCACACAAAACCAGTCTTATGCTTGCCCTTAAACACAAGCCCGGTTCTCTTTACAGCGTCCTAGCCAAATTTTACGCGCACGGAATCAACATGAATAAACTGGAGAGTCGCCCGATTTCCGGTCAGAATTTTGAGTTTATGTTTTATTTTGACATTGACACTCCTGTCATTTCAGACGAGTTAAAGCAGGTACTGGCGGAACTTGAACAGGAAACGGATATGTTTGATTATCTGGGAACATATCAGGAATTCTAAGAACCGCTGATTTTTATATACTCCTCAGTAGACACTAACCCAAATATGAATGCAAACGGTTCATAACTTCTTCAAAATCCAGAGGCTTGCCTACATGGCTGTTCATACCGGCAGCCAGACATTTTTCAATATCTTCCCTAAAAACATTTGCTGTCATTGCAATAATCGGAATGGTTTTTGCTCTCGGCATATCCAGCGACCGGATGTGCCGTGTAGCTTCATAGCCGTCCATTTCCGGCATTTGTACGTCCATAAAAATCAACTCGTATTTATCAGGAGCTTCAGTAAACATTCGAACGGCTTCCGCGCCGTTTTCAGCGCAGTCTATCTCCAACTGTGTCGGCTCAAGCAAAGCTTGTACAATTTCACGGTTAATTTCCACATCTTCAGTAAGCAGTATACGCCGCCCAGCAAATATACCGATAATATCGGCCGCCTGCGCTTCTTCCACTTGTTGTTTGTTAACGCCGAGATATTCATTAATTACTTCAACAATGGTTGAGGGGAACAGGGGCTTAGGCAGAAATTTTTCAACGCCTGCCGCTTTCGCTTCTTCTAAGATCACGCTCAATTCGACAGAGGAGATCATTGTTACAATGGAATTTTCGGATCCATGCGCTCTTATTTCACGGGTAAGCTGAATGCCGTCCATGCCAGGCATTTTCCAGTCAATAAAATAGATATGATAACCGCCTTCCTTCTCTATAAGTTCAAGTGCTTTTTCTCCGCTTGCCGCAGTCTCGCATGATACGCCGTATCTCTTCGTTAAATCATGAAAATATTTTAAGATATCCGGATCATCATCTACTACCATTATACGGACATTATCCAAATTGACATCTAATAAACGGTTTTGCTTGCTTTCCGCGCCGCGCGTTGCCTGAACGGTAAAGGTAAAAGTTGAACCTTTTGCAGTTTCTGATTGCAGCCAAATTTTTCCGCCCATCATTTCTACTATGCTTTTTGAAATTGCAAGACCAAGCCCCGTACCGCCGTATTTACGCGTTGTACTGGACTCTGCCTGCTGAAAAGAATTGAAAATACGTTTTTTTTGTTCTCCGCTTATTCCTATTCCCGTATCTCTTACTGAGATTTGTATAATACAAAGGCCGTTTTCTTCACTTATAAAATCCGCATTAAGAATAATAGAACCTTCTTCAGGTGTGAATTTAACCGCATTGCTCAGGAGATTGGTAACAACCTGAGCCAGACGCTGGTCATCGGCTATCAGGATTTCAGGAATTTTATGGTCAATGTGTACTACAAGTTTTTGCCGCTTTTCATCCACACGGAAATTGACTACAGAGACTACTTTTTGCAGCATTTTCTCGAAATTAAATTCACATGGCGATAATTCCAGCATATTCGCTTCGATTTTTGACATATCAAGTACATCGTTTATAACACCAAGTAAGTGTGTTGACGCGTCTTTTATCTTGTCCAGCGCATAGTCTTTGCGTTCTATATCTTTCGCATTCTTGCCGATTATAGTCATACCGGTTATTGCATTCAGCGGAGTACGCATTTCATGGCTCATGTTTGAAAGGAAATTACTTTTCGCCTTGCTTGCCTCCATAGCTTTATTCAATGCGTCTTTTAATTTTTTGGTATAGATATCGCGCATAATTACACCGGCGATGGTACTTGCCGTCATTTTTACAAATTCCTTTTCGTTTTCCGTCCACTTACGAGGTGTAAAATTTTGTTCTACGCACATTACCCCCCATAAGCGTCCGTCAACATAAAGCGGCACGCCTATAACTGCCATAACGTCAATTGCATGAAGAGCCTGAAAAACCGCATTAGAATCGGCAGTGGTATCGTCACGGACAACTATTTTTACTACGTCGGGCAGAGTTTCGGGAAAATAGGAACTTAAATATTCAAACAGATTGGTTATGTAGTTTCGCGGCGTTACACCGTCCGCATACCATTGATACATCAGATTAGTATCTTTACGTTTATAATCCATAGCGAAGACAAACACTAATGATACGTTATGGTAGCGTCCCAATCTGGCTATAGCTTCCTGTACCAGCGTTTGCGAATCTCCTGACGAAATAAAACCTCTGGAAAGTTCGGAAATCAGTTCTTGCTGCTTCAGCCTGATTTTAAGCTGTTCACTCTGTTCGCGTATGTTTTTTTCCATGTCGGCTCGTACGACAGTATTCGCGCACAGAAATGCCGCCAATCGCATTATTTCAACGTTGTCCTCCTCAAAAAAGCGCTCGGTATGGAGGTCCTCAAAAAACGCAATACCCCAAAAATTATTGTTGATATAAACCGGCGTAACGCATATCGATATCAGCCCAAACGATTGCAATACGTCCGCCTCGGGCATAAGCCTTACCGGGCCGTTAACCGTTCCGCCCGAGGCAAAAATTTTTTTCCAGTTCGGCACATACTGTTCAGGAGAAAAAGACGCAAGCCCTTTTACCGGAGCTGTAGTTCCGCCGGATTCCCTGTCCCACCGGTAAATTTGCCCTCCGTGACGCGAACCGTCGGACACGGTAAAGTTACGCAGCAGGGAAAATCTGTCCAAATTAAATACATCGGCGATCTCTTTTACGCCGGCCGTCATTGTATCCTCAAAAGATTCTTCACTTTGCGAGAGAAACATGATAGCGGCCCTGTTCAGCGCAGCTTCCATTTTTTCACGGCGTTTCATTTTTTCTCTGATGACCGCACCGGAAAATATACGCGCCGCAGTATAAAGCAAATCGGCGCAGCCTTCGTCAAAATAACGATCGTTTGTATGGTCCTGAAAACTAATATCGCCCCAAAATTCACCATGCGTAAAAACAGGTACTATAAATATTGACATTACACCGTATGTACTCATAAAAACCGCTGCATCTTCGGAATAATCACTTTTCCGAAACCGTACACAGCCGCCCTGCGATGTTATTGAAATCCATTTTTCCAATACCGGAAGATTAGGTAAAACTTTCAATTCATCTTCAAGAGATATAAGACCGCCTTTTAGCTTGTCCCAGCGGTAGATTTGTCCGAGGCGTTTGCCCCCTTCAATGTCCACCAGCTTATAAAAGCCTACACGGTCAAAGCCAACCGCGTCCGCAAAAGGCCGTATGCCGTTAGTCAATACTTCTTCAAATGTTTCTTCCGCATGAGCGGCAAATATCTCAATTGATTTATTTAAAGCTTCTATAATATTAGCGCGATTCTTTACGTTTATATCGTTTTCATGGCTTACTGTTATATTTAGCTGATCCACATTATTGCACATCTATTCTCGCCAGCCATTTTTGGATATTGATTAAAAGAGCTTCTACGTATCCTTGATCTACTATGAGTATGTCAATTGTCATATCTTTCTCTTTCCTTATAGGGCTGATTATACCTTTAAATCTATCATTTATCCAGTCTTTAATAAAAATATCCAATTTTGCGACATTGAGGGGTTTGTATAAAATCGCTTGAAAATCTCTATTTAAATTAACGTTTTTGCCGTTTTTTGCGAATTTGGTTAAAAATAACCGTCATCCGGCTCATTACGAATATTCTTTCATTTTTTTATGTCCGCTCTATTTTATATGAAAAATTATATACGAGCATTCCAATTATTATTATCGTCCCACCAATAATTGTAGATAAATCAGGTATTTCTTTTGCTAAAATAATGCCTAATATAGCAGTTAAAAACGGCGTTAAAAACATATAATTAGTCACGGAAGATGTAGTTTTTGCTTTACTAAATGCATATGTCCATGTTATATACGCAACAGCACTTGGGAATAATCCCAAAATAATTACATATATTTTTTGTATAAATGGCGCATTTTTAACTTCTTCAATTGAACCGGGTAAAAATAAAAATAACATTACTGTACCAAACCATATACTGATTATAGCCGTTTGAATTGCGGAATACTTTTTAGTTATTTTTCTTTGCAATAAATTGTAAATACTTACTGATATGCTTGCCAATAATAACCAAATTACTCCTATATTAATAGAAAATATTCCGTTCATTAAAGTCAAAACGCCAACTCCGATAAATTCTATTATTATTGAGATATATTGGATAATTCTTATTTTCTCTTTGTAAATA
>Ga0268262_10004927_pt1 | contig 13477 bp, 7 predicted proteins | sample TergutNc150P3_FD_190354 | JGI IMG/M metagenome (GOLD analysis project Ga0268262, IMG submission 190354) | Nasutitermes corniger P3 segment gut microbial community from laboratory colony in Florida, USA - Nc150 P3 (SPAdes) (version 2) | ecosystem: Host-associated > Arthropoda: Insects > Digestive... | reverse complement strand
TCACCTTTGTCCCGCCTTGGTTTTTTTATTGCGTTATATTCAGAAAGCAAAAACTATTCGCCAACGTTGGCAAGCCTTTTTTCAAAATTGTGTTCCCCATATTTGGCGTTAAAGTGAAAGTGGAAGGCTCTTTGCCGGAAAAAAGCCAAGCATGTTTTATGCTCTGCAACCACCAGAGTTTTATAGATGTTCCGGTTATATTGTATAAAATTTTTCCTGTTGCGTTTTTAGCAAAAAAGAGCTTGTTTAGAATTCCATACTTTGGGCAAATGCTGGCTTATACCAACAGCATCCCCATTGTGCGCGGAGACCAAAATGCAAATTCGGATTTGCAGGACAAAATTAAGCAAAGGATTTCGCAGAATTTTCCACTCCTTGCTTTTCCAGAAGGAACTCGCTCAAAAGACGGCGGACTTTTGCCCTTCAAAAACGGAATTTTTCGCATAATAAAAAAATCCGGCGTTCCTGTGTTCCCCGTAACTATTATAGGCGCGCATAAAATTATGCCAAAAACGGGCATTGCGCTTTACCCAGGAGAAGTCAAGATTATCCCTCATAGAATCATAACAGCAGAAGAAATAGAAAAACTCACCTACGAAGAGTTGAGAGATACGGTTAGGGAAGAGATAAAATCATCCCTGCTTTAGCAACCATTCAACCGCTTGTTCTCTGTTTGGGAAAAACGTCATATTTTTTCTGCCACCCATTTTAAATATAGCATTGACAACTATCCTTTTTATGCCATCGAACCCTATCACTGCTCCGCATTTTACATAAGGCTTATTGGATTTCATCCATTCCGCTATGATTTTTTTTGTTTCCGTATCAAATTTCACATCCCTTATGTTTGTTATGGTGAACAAGGAATATTCGGCATATTTCGCTATGCTTTCCTTAGCGACTGCAACAAACTCCTTGTATTCGCTGTTCTCCTTGAACCCAGATAGGTCAAGATAGATAAAATTTCTACCGTCAAGCGTGAATTCCTCAATGCGGTGTTTCATTGTCTAACCCCCTTTAATAAAGTGTCTATCTTTGATATGGCTTCGTCATATCCGCCAATCAAAACGTTTTGCAAAATATTTTCTATGCCAGGACCAACGCCATCAACTCGCGAAAATTCCTGCAAATTATTAACCATATTGTCTATAGCAGCAGAATCCAAAGACTCAAGCGCGTCTTTAAGCCTGCTCAGTTCGTTTTTCAGTAATTCAAAATTAACAGAGGCTTCATACCCATCATTCAAGGAAAGTGTATTTCCAAGGTTGTTTAAAAGTATTTTCAAATTCGTCAGGAATTGAGCGTTGTTGGAATTTATAAAGGCAATGTCTTTCTCCTTGCCGGCAGACTCCAATGCTTTTGCGCTTGCGGATAGCTCACTAGCACCTATGTTCGCGAGTGCGCTCTTCAAAGCGTGTACATAAGTGGTATATAACGGATAATTGCCTGCATCCAAGCTATTTTTGATTTCATACATCTTCTGAAACCCGTCTTTGTGGAATACAGCAAGGGTCTGCATATAGCCTTTTAGCGTTCCGCCAGACATTGAAATGCCTTTTTTCATATCTATGTCGGCAATTTTCATTTCCGTGGCTTCGGGGTTATTGGTATCAACATCAGTTGCCTTTAACTCCAATTTTTCCTGCTTTTCCTTTGGAAGCCATTTTGCCAAAATCGCATTTAGCCTTGCCATATCTATGGGTTTTGAGAGAAAATCGTTGAACCCGTTTGAGAGAAACATTTCCTTTGTGCCGGAAATAGCGTTTGCAGTCAATGCAACAATCGGCAAATCCGCATAACGCGGATTTTCTTTGCCAATTTCCCTTATGAGCTTTGTGGTTTCAATGCCGTCCATTTCTGGCATCATATGGTCCATAAACACTAAGTCATAGTTGTTTGCCTTTACTGCTTCAATGGATTCAGCGCCGCTCAAGCGCAAATCAATCTGCATTTTGTATGGCAGCATCAAGCCCTCAGCCACTTTGAGATTTGTGTTGATGTCATCCACTATGAGAACTCTAGCCCTTGGTGCAATAAATCGTGCCGTAATGTTTTCATTTGTGCTATAGGAAAAATCGTCTGCCACTCCGTTCAATATATTCGCAACGGATATGGAATGCACGGGCATAGGCAGTACGCCTAAGCTCCTATCAGTAACTGCGTTGCCAAATTCTGTCAGCACAACTATTTTAGCATTGGACTTGAATTCCTTCATTATTTCTTTGGCATTCTCTAGCAGATAATAAGAAACGAATAAAAAGGAATAATTTTTAGATTTCAGCTTTTCTCTAAGCATTTCATCATTTTCGGCTCGCTCGCAATTCACGCCCAGGTTATCCACGGTGCAGACTATGGAATCAGCATATATTTCATTCCGTTCATAAACAAGAACGCTTTTCTCTTCAGAATTTTCAACCACAGCCAATGGTTCAAGAGATTGTATTTTTTGCGGAAGCGTAATGGTAAATACGCTACCTTTGCGATATTCTGATTGAACGCTTATATCCCCGTTCATCATTTTAATAAGGTTTTTTGTTATGGCAAGCCCAAGCCCCGTGCCCTCAATGCCTTTGTTGGACACCATATCCACTTGAACAAACTCGCCGAACAGTTTTTTCAAATCTTCCGGTTTTATGCCTCTGCCGCTGTCTGTGACATCTATGGTTAAGAAAACCGTGTCTTCGGTTGTTTCCCCGCTCACGGAAAAGGATACAAAACCTTTTTTTGTGTACTTCACAGCGTTGCTCAATATGTTCAGCAGTGCTTGCCTAATTCTCGCTTCGTCCCCGAAAAGAGAATTAGGTATATTGCAGTCTATGTTTGTAACAAACTGCAAATTTGAATCCACAACCTTCATTCTCACAATGCTAATCACATCGTGCACCAAAGAGGAAAACTGGTAATTGCTAGGGATTATCTCCAATTTACCGCTCTCTATTTTTGAAAAATCTAATATGTCGTTGATTATGGATAAAAGATTTGTGCTTGCCTGTTTAATAGTTATAACGTGCTCGTGGGCGGAATTGTCCATATTTTCTCGCAGGGCGAGTTCTGCCATTCCTATTATTGCGTTCATAGGAGTTCTTATCTCGTGGCTCATCTTTGCGAGAAAATCGCTTTTCGCATTTGAAGCGGCTTTTAGTTCCTCCATTGTTTTGTGCAAAGGATTGAGAAGCCTTAAGATAAATATATTGAATATCACAAAAATTATGGCTATTACCACCATCACAGCGATAAATAACCCTGTCATATTGGTTTTATAGTCACTTATGCTGTCCGGCATCAACGCTACGGAATACCATCCGAGCAAAGGAACTTCATTTAAGGCTATTTTCCCCAACTTAGTATCTAAAGTTTGTATTTCTTCCGGCCCAAGGTTTTTTGCGCGAGCAACAATATCAAAACCTGCTTTGCTCAATTCTTCGTTGATATTTTTTTTAATAGATATAAGCTCAAGATTTCTAGCACCGGTAATTTCCCCGGCGGCATTAAAAAAATAAAGTTCTGCTCTATGGGTGTAGTTCTTATATATCATATTGACAAATTCTGAGAGATTCACGCCTGTTCCCAAAATACCGATGGGCTTGCCTCTATTATCGAAAACCGGCGCATTTATCCATAGGTTGGTCACCTTAAGGTCTGGATTGTAGTTGATATTAAAATTATATTTTTCAGTTCCAAGAAGAGTCATTAAATACCAGTAGTTGTTGGGGTCTTTTGCGTCCACATAATAAGGTTTATTGTTGTCTGAATAGAAGATTCTGTCTTTATCGCTTACCCAAAAAACCGAGTTTGCCGCAAACGCTCTGCGATAAGCGGCTATTTCCTCAAAAGCTATTTTTTTCAATTCGGAATTTTCCGGGTTGGCAAAATATTTTTGTATTAAAGGAGAACCAGCCATTTTAAGAGCAATGGCTATTTCGCCATCTACCGACGTTTCCAGTTTCATCCGCTCAATTTCCAGCATTTGAGTCAATTCATTGCCCTTGTTCGTTCTTATAATCTGTTGCATTAACAGCACAAAAGTTCCGCTCCCTGCCACAAGAACAAGCAAAAACAAAACAACAGAAAAAATCACAAATCTACTCATTAAGGGTATCTTCTTGATATTGTGTAATTTTATGGAATCTAAATTAACCATACGCTTGAATCCTTTTTCATCAAAGCATCTATCATAGCTATGGCTTCATCATATTCGCCAATCAAAACGCTTCGTAAAATATTTTCAACGCTAGAGCCAACGCCATCGGCTTGCGCAAATTCCTGCAAATTATCTGCTATCTTATCTATGGCGGCAGAATCCAAAGATTCAAGTGCTTCCCTAAGTTTATTCAGCTCGTTCCTAAATAGTTCAAAATCAACGGAAACTTTCTGTTCATCATTACCGCCTGAGGAAAGTACATTTCCTAAGCTGTTTAAGATGGTTTCCAAATTCATCAAGAATTGAGCGTTATTTGAACTGATAAAAGCAGTGTCTTTCTGCTTCCCGGCAAATTCCAATGCCTTTGCGCTTTCAGACAATCCATTTGCGCCTATGTTCGCAAGCGCGCTCTTCAAGGCGTGGACGTATATGGCATACAGGTGATAATTACCCATTTCCAAGCTCTTTCTGATTTCCTCTATCTTTTGAAGCCCGTCTTTGTGGAACACGGCAAGGGTTCGCATATAGCCTTTAAGCGTTCCACCTGTAAGCGAAATGCCTTTCTTTACATCAACGCCGGCTATTTTCATTCCCGTAGCTTCCAAACTGCCGGTATCAGTATTAGCTATCGCCTCTTCGCTTAATTTTTCCTGTTTTTCCTTTGGAAGCCATTTTGCCAAAACCGCATTCAGCTTTATCACATCCACGGGTTTTGACAAAAAATCGCTGAAGCCATTTGAAAGAAACATTTCCTTTGTGCCGGAAACCGCGTTGGCGGTCAATGCTACTATCGGCAAATTTGCGTAATACGGGTTTTTGCCGCCCATCTCCCTTATGTGCTTTGTGGTTTCAATGCCATCCATCTCCGGCATCATATGGTCCATAAATATCAAATCATAGTTATTTGCCTTTACCTTTTCAATAGCTTCAATACCGCTCAGGCACAAATCTATTCGCATTTTGTATGGCAGCATCAAACCCTCGGCTACCTTCAGATTCGTGCTGATGTCATCCACTATGAGAATCCTCGCTTCTGGGGCATTGAATTTAACTATTAAATTTTCTTCGCTGTGCTCTTCCGAGGTTTTAATATTACCAAATGGTTCATGAGAACGTATTTTCTGTGGCAATTTAACGATGAATGTGCTGCCTTTGCCGTATTCCGAGCTAACGCTTATATCTCCGCCCATAGCCGTCACGAGATTTCTTGTTATGGCAAGCCCAAGCCCTGAGCCTTCTATATCTTTATTGGCAGCGATATCAAATCGAGCAAAATCTTCAAATAATCTCTCCAAATTCTCCTTTTTTATGCCTATGCCGCTATCCGCAACCTCTATGGTTAAGAGAACCGTATCATCAGTTATTTCCCCGTTTACGGAAAAAGACACAAAGCCTTTTTTTGTGTACTTCACAGCATTGCTCAGTATGTTGAGCAGCACTTGCCGGATTCTTATCTCATCTCCAAAAAGCGCATTCGGTATATCGCTATTTATATTTACATCAAATCGCAATTCGGAATTTGTAAATCTCATTCTGATAATGTTGACTACATCGTTCACCAGAGATGAAAAAGTATAGTCAGTCGGAACTATTTCCAGTTTGCCGCTTTCTATTTTTGAGAAATCCAGAATATCGTTGATTATGGATAAAAGATTTGTGCCAGCTTGTTTAACGGTTAAAATATACTCCTTTGCGGTATAAGTCATCTTTTCTCGCAGGGCAAGCTCTGCCATACCTATTATCGCGTTCATAGGCGTTCTTATTTCGTGGCTCATGCTTGCCAAAAATCTGGATTTGGTTTCATTGGCTTTTTTTGCTTTGATTCGTGCTTTCTCTGCATTATGAGCTTCCATACGGAAAAAGACAAGGCTTAACAGGCCGCTTATGAACACAAGCACCACGGAAATAATTTGAACCACCGTAAGAATGGATATCATTTGCCTTGCAAATGCAATATCGCTGTCTTTTATATCCACCCCAGCAATCGCTCTAACATTGCCTTCTTGGTCACAAATGGGTGCATAGCCAGTTAGCAGCCCTTCCCAGCCAGGGGTGTAATTGCCTAAGCCGGAATGAACGGATTGCCCTTTCAGCACGGGCAATATCCAAGGCAGGGGGTGCACATCATAAGGCGGAGTATCCAAACCAACCCGTGTTTCTTCGTTAAAATCATTGTCCACTATATACTGCATTGAATCCTTCAAAGGGCGAATAAAATACGCATATAGAACTTCAGTTTTTTTGGAAAAATCCAGAAGTTTTTTGTGTAAATCTTTGTATGATTGGAGTTCCATATCTTCTACTTTGCGGTATTTATCCAATTCCTCTACGCTTACGGAACTTGCCAAATATTCAGCTACGGAAATTATGCGGCGCTCTATGTTGTATTCCATTGTACGTACAGAAATAGTGATAAAATGATTTACAACAGCAGACACTACAAAGAGTGTTAAAAAAGAAATAAAAAAAAGACTCAAAACAAGGCGTTTTGATTTCTCTCTTAACTTTGAAAACGGTTTAATGTTTAACCCCCTTTAATAAAGTGTCTATCTTTGATATAGCTCCGTCATATTCGCCAATCAAAACGCTTTGCAAAATATTTTCAATACCAGAACCAACGTTATCAGCTTGTGCAAATCCACGTAACCTATCCACGGTTTTGTCTATAGCGGCAGAATCTAAAGACTCAAGCGCTTCCCTAAGCATATTCAGCTCGCTCCTCAGTAACTCAAAATCAACAGAGGCTTTATGCCCATCGTTCAAGGAAAATATATTTCCAAGGCTGTTTAAAATTGTCTCCAAATTCATCAAGAATTGAGCGTTATTTGAGCCGATAAAAGCGGTGTCTTTCTCCTTTCCGGCAAGTTCCAGCGCTTTTGCGCTCTCGGACAAATCACTAGCGCCTATGTTCGCTAGCGCGCTCTTCAAGGCGTGGACATAAGTGGCATACAAGGGATAATCGCTCGTTTCCAAGCTCTTCCTTATCTCATCAATCTTCTGAAGCCCGTCTTTGCGGAATACTGCAAGAGTCTGCATATAGCCTTTGAGCGTTCCACCTGTAAGCGAAATGCCTTTTTTGACATCAACACCTTCAATTTCTATTTCCATAGCTTCCGAATTGCTGGTGTCCGCTACTCTTGCCTCCAATTTTTCTTGCTTTTCCTTTGGAAGCCATTTTGCCAAAATGGTATTCAACTTTACCATATCTATGGGCTTTGAGAGAAAATCGTTAAATCCATTTGAGAGAAACATCTCCTTTGTGCCGGAAATAGCATTGGCGGTCAGTGCAACAATCGGCAGGTTTGCATAATGCGGATTTTCGCTGCCCATTTTCCTTATGAGTCCCGTGGCTTCAATGCCGTCCATTTCTGGCATCATGTGGTCCATAAACACCAGGTCATAGCTATTTGCCTTTACCGCCTCAATCGCTTCAATACCGCTCAAGCGCAAGTCAACGTGCATTTTGTATGGCGACATCAAGCCCTCTGCTACCTTTAGGTTTGTGCTTATATCATCCACAATGAGAACCCTGGCTTTCGGTGCAATAAACCGTGTCGCAATATTCTCATTTGTGCTGTAGGAGAAATTGTCGGATACCCCGTTCAGCATATTCGCAACGGATATGGAATGCACTGGCATAGCCAATACATTCAAATTCATATCCGCTGTAGCATCGCCAAATTCCGTTAGCACTACTATTTTAGCATTGGACTTGAGTTCCTTTATTATTTCTTTGGCATTTTCCAAAAGGGAATAAGAAACGAACAAGAATGAATAATTTTTGGATTTCAGCTTTTCTCGCAACGCTTCATCATTTTCGGCTCGCTCGCAATTCACGCCAAGATTATCAACTGTACAGACTATGGAATCGGCATATATTTCATTCCGTTCATAAACAAGAACGCTCTTTTCTTCTGGATTTTCAACCACAGCCAACGGTTCTAGAGATTGTATCTTCTGAGAAAGCGTAATGGTAAATGTGCTACCCTTGCCATACTCCGATTGGACGTCTATGTTTCCATCCATAGCGTTCACAAGTTTTTTTGTTATTACAAGGCCAAGGCCTGTGCCTTCAACGCCTTTGTTGGCTGCCAAATCAACCTGCGTAAATTCATTGAACAGCTTCTTTAAATCCTCTGACTTAATGCCATTGCCGCTGTCTGTTACGTCTATGGTTAGGAAAACCGTGTCTTCGGTTATTTCCCCACTTACGGAAAAGGATACAAAGCCCTTTTTCGTATATTTCACGGCATTGCTCAATATATTGAGCAACACTTGCCTAATTCTAGTCTCATCTCCGAAAAGAGAATTCGGAACATTGCAGTCTATATTCACCACAAAACTGATATTTGAATCCACAACGCGCATTCTGATAATGCTGACTACATCATTTACCAAAGACGAAAACAAATAATTGCTCGGAACTATTTCAAGTTTGCCGCTCTCTATTTTTGAAAAGTCCAATATGTCGTTGATTATGGATAAAAGATTGGCCCCAGCCTGCTTAATTGTGATAATATGCTCGCGTGCGGCATCCGGTATGTTTTCGCGCAGCGCCAGTTCAGCCATACCGGTTATCGCATTCATAGGAGTTCTTATCTCGTGGCTCATCTTTGCGAGAAAGTCACTCTTGGCTTTTGAGGCAGCTTCTGCCTTTGCTGCGAAATTCATAGTTTCATCAACAAGCTCCATAAATTTCTGCTGCCGTTGCCAAGATACATATTTTATTTGGTCCAAAATATAAAAAATCAATAAACTTAACAAAAATGCACAGAATAAATCGTTAATGGAATACGTAACAGCAACACTAGAAAAGTTCAAATCGGCTAACATTCCCCCTATGAAAAATATCGTAAACGAAACGATGGAAATAATAAATTTATAACTTAATAAAAGGGGTGCGAATGTGGATATCATTAAAATAAAACTGAAGCCACCTATATATGAAGTTGCATTTGCGCCCGAAGTTGCCGTAATAAGCGCTGTTGCAAAATTAAGATAACCTATCATCAGTGTCATCATTATATCAGGGCGGTTTCTAAAGCGTTTTGTGAATTTTAACACAACTAAAATTGCGCTCAATGAAGTTAAACCCAGCCTTAGAGAAACGGCCAATGTAGGAAACTGGTGCAGAATAATATCATTATGAATATAAGGCAGCCAAGCTACCATTGCTATCAGCATTGTAAAGAAAAGTTTGCCAGCTTCATAATTAAGCTCGCCTTTAAAAGTATTGCGAGTAGAGTTATCTCCATACGCTTCAAAAATTGTTCTGTACTTTTCCTTGCACTTTTTAAAAATTTTCTTTATCATATTATAAATTGTTTTCTTGTTTGAATGACTTTGCGATGCTATTGAATTCATCGGAAACTTTAAGAAACAAATCCACTAAGGCCGGTTCAAAATGAGTCCCTTTGCTAGCCGAAATTATATGGACGGCTTCATCGTGGGGAAAAGCTTTTTTATAGGGCCTGTCGGAAACAAGAGCGTCATATACATCGGCTATTGCCATTAGCCTTCCTAAAAGCGGAATTTCTTTGCCTTTTAAACCTCTGGGGTAACCGTTTCCATCCCATTTCTCGTGATGGGTGGCAGCAAAAATTTCTGCATACTCTAGGAATGCTTGTTCAGATGTTTTTTGCTTCATTTTTTCAATAATCTCTTTCCCAAAAATCGTGTGCTTTTTCATCTCGCTGAATTCTTCATCCGTGAGTTTACCGGGCTTTTGCAAAATATTGTCTTGAACAGCAATTTTACCCACATCGTGCAACTGTGCTGATTGCAACACCAATTTCAAATCCCACGAAGCTATTTCGTCTTCATACAGGCCAATTACTTGCAGGGCATCCACAAGTACACCCAAATAGCTTGTTGTTCTTTCAATATGCCCACCGGTAATGTCATCGCGAAATTCCACTAATTCAGCTACGGTTTTTAAAATAGCGTTTTGCAATTCTAATACCGATTTAGTTTTTTTCTCCACCATTTTTTGTAAATTATTATTATAATTAACAAGTTCTTTTTTCTGAAATTCAACAAGCAGGTGCGTTTCAATGCGTTTAAGGAGGAGCACCGGAGAAAAAGGCTTTGTTATGTAGTCTATCGCGCCAAGGGATAATCCTTCCAATTCTCCTTCAACATCATCCCTTGCCGTTAAAAAAATAACAGGAATATGTTTGGTCTCTTCTTTGTTTTTTATAATTTTTATCACATCGTAGCCATTCATCTCCGGCATTTCAATATCCAAAAGAATCAAATCCGGGATATTCTTTTCCAGCATTTTCAAAAGCTTTTCACCGGAATTCAATGTAAAAACGTTATAATGCTCTGCAAGCGCAGTTTTTCCAACCGTAAGGTTTGTCAGATTATCGTCAACCAAGAAGATAGTTTTGCGTTCCGTGCTAGCATAATTAGCCATGCGCCTTAATATATAAAAGATTTTACAGTCTATCAGGGCAATTAGCCTCTATCTCAAGCTCTTTTGGTGGAATTTTCTACATTTTTGAAGTGGATATATTGTCGGAAAGATTGCGGGGTTTGAATATAGGCGGCTGGTTTAGCCAAGTTGACTGCATAGAAGAGAAAGACCCGCAGGGATTTCCGGGGTTTTATGAACACGCAAAGAGTTTCATAACCCAGAAAGACCTGCAATTTATAAAAAATTCCGGCTTTAACCACGTCCGCCTGCCAGTCGATTACTTCAATTTTTTCAAGGGAGAGAATTTAGAGCTAGACAAAGCCGCATTTGAGCTTTTGGACAAAGCCATTGAAAAAATTCTGGGTACGGGGCTTGCGTTGATTTTTGACCTGCACAAATGTCCGGGTCACGATTTTCACCAGGGAACATTGGGTGGTGCGCAGCCATTTTTCACCGATTCAAAGTGCAGGGAAAATGCAAAAAAAGTTTGGTCTGTGTTTGCAGAACGCTATGGAGATAAGAACGGGATTCTGCTGGAAATTTTAAACGAGCCAGTCGCGCCGAGTTCTGAAATTTGGAATGAGGTTAAAGATGAATTGTTTTGGCACATAAGAAAAGCCGCACCTAAAGCCCCGATAGTGGTGGGTTCAAACAAATGGAACAGCCCTGAAAAATTTTCTGATTTAACGCCGCTAGACGATGACAATGTTCTATACAGTTTTCATTCGTATCAGCCTGTGATTTTCACCCATCAAAAAGCAGGCTGGCTCCCAGAGCCGTATTTTCACCAAAACCGCTCGTGGCCGGGAACTTACGAACCTCCGCAGAAGAGAGATGTTTCCGTAACGCTCCCACTTGAAGATGGTGCTTGGGATAAAAACAGGTTGCGCTCCACAATGGAAAACGCTCTGGAATTCAGAGCCAAGCACAAGGTCCCGGTTGCCTGCAATGAGTTTGGCGTTTATGTGCAAGTTGAGCGCGCCAGCCAGTTGAATTGGATTCGTGATTTCACGGCACTTTTAAGAGAGGCAGATGTTGGCTTTTCTTACTGGAATTACAAAAATTTGGATTTCGGTTTGGTGAGCATCGGCGAGAATTTGCACAACAATTTGCCGCAATACAACAATGAGGAGCGGCTGGACAGAGAATTGCTGGAACTGCTTTTCTAAATTCTCCCAATGTCCATAATTCAAATAAACATTGAGACTTTTGAGCAGGTTGTGATAAACGGCTCTGCGGAAAAACCAATTGCCGTTGCTTTTGAAATATCAAGAGCCTTGGAGAAACTCTCCAACGAACTCAAATTCACCATAGCAAAGCTAGACCCCGAAGACCCCAACAACCAACCGCTCGCAGGCTACCTGCAAATGAGGGCTTTGAGCGATGTTCGTGTTTTTAAGAACAAGCAGATGGTTGGCGGCGCAGATGGCAATTTGCCAGAAGACGAACTTAAAAAATTATTGCAGCCATTCTTTTTTTCAGAAGAAGAAATCCAATTGAACAATGCCGAAGAAGCCTTGAATTTGGGGCAAACCAGTGCTGCTATGAAAATTTTGCAAAAATTATTTGAAAATAACCCCAGCGATAAAAAGGCTTGCTACTTACTCGCAAAAGCCAAAACCATGAGCGGCAAAAGGGAAGAGGCAAAAACCATTTTGCAAAGCATAAAAGAAACCGATAATTTTTACAACGAATCAAAAGCCCTTTTGGAACTTATGGATTTTTATGAAGAGGCTGCCCCACCTTACGACAAGGCTTACAAATTAGCAAGTCAGAGCAAGTACGCAGAAGCTCTTAGCAGTTTCTTGGAAATTATTGAGAACAAGCAGGACAGCGAAGGCAAAGCGAAAAAAGCGATGCTAACCCTATTTTCCGTTCTCGGTTCAAAACACGAACTCACTTGGGAATACAGGGCAAAGCTGAACAGGCTGATTTTTGTTTGAGTTATCCCAGTTCCACTTTAATTTTGCTCGCAGCGTTCTTGGCTTTTTCAATGGCTTTTTCAACGCTTGCCCCCCTTGCCAAAACCACGCCCAGCCTGCGATGCCCGTTGATGCTGGGTTTGCCAAAAAAACGCAGCGAGGTATCCGGCTCGCTCAAAGCCTCTTCCAAACCGGAGTAGGAAATCAAATCGCTTTTGCCATCCACTCGCAAAGCAACGGAGGCACTTGGCCCGTGCTGCGCTATGTTTGGGACAGGCAGCCCCAAAATCGCTCTTGCGTGCAGGGCAAATTCGCTCAAATCCTGAGAAATCAAAGTGACCATTCCCGTATCGTGGGGGCGGGGGGAAACCTCGGAGAAAAAGACCTCATCGCCTTTGATAAAAAGCTCAACCCCAAAAATCCCATAGCCGCCCAAAGCATCTGTAACCGCTTTTGCGATGCGCTCCGATTCTTCCAAGGCTTTTTTGCTCATATCTTGCGGTTGCCAGCTCCAGCGGTAATCGCCTTCAATTTGCACGTGCCCTATGGGTGCGCAAAAAGACGTGCCTTTTGAATGGCGAACCGTTAAAAGCGTTATCTCATAATCAAAAGGGACAAAACCCTCAACTATAACCTTGCCGCTGCCGGTTCTGCCACCGCTCTGCGAATAATCCCAAGCATACCCAATGTCCGCTTCTGTTTTCACTGTGCTCTGCCCACGTCCGCTTGAACTCATTATGGGCTTCACAACGCACGGAATTCCTATTTCCTTTATAGCCGCTAAAAATTCTTCCTTTGTCTCCGCGAATTTATATGCGCTTGTTTTCAATTTCAATTCCTCTGCGGCAAGGCGGCGTATGCCTTCCCTGTTCATAGTCAGTTTGGCGGCCTTTGCGGTTGGGATTACGTTGTAGCCCTCTTTTTCCAATTCCAAAAGGGTATCGGTTGCGATGGCTTCAACTTCCGGGATTATGTAATCGGGTTTTTCTTGCTCTA
>Ga0268262_10004925_pt1 | contig 13481 bp, 7 predicted proteins | sample TergutNc150P3_FD_190354 | JGI IMG/M metagenome (GOLD analysis project Ga0268262, IMG submission 190354) | Nasutitermes corniger P3 segment gut microbial community from laboratory colony in Florida, USA - Nc150 P3 (SPAdes) (version 2) | ecosystem: Host-associated > Arthropoda: Insects > Digestive... | reverse complement strand
CCATGGCGGAGCCCTGCACAAAAACGGGCGCATGGCCGCAGATGCCGCCGTTTGGCCTTCGGCGCGGGCCGAGAAACATATCCCTGTGCGCGGGCGGCAAAACCCTCTTGGGTTTTGCAAGAGGCTCAAACGTTTGCATGTTGGTATGAGGCGGCGGGAACCGACGCTCGCAGAATGAAGATGAAATATGCAACCAGCCGAAAAGTTGGGAGAAGCCGACACTTCCGCAAAGCCAAACGGGGCGGCCTTGGCCTCCAATGGGGCATCGGAGGCCAAGAGATTTTTGAAATAACTGGGTTTCCCAGTTTTTCAAAAATTTTGACGTATAGCGTTCAACGTCAGTTGAACGCAAATTTTGGTATAAGTACCTTCCCCCAGTTAAGCATTCGGAAGGACTCCATGCGGCACTGAGCAAACCAAATTGTCCCCTCTTTAGGGGGTTTTGCAAGAGGCTCCATGGTTATGATATTTTTTGTCTAAGGAGGCATTATGAGAAGCGGACTATCAGATTCATTTGAGGAGGCTTTGCGAGTTGGATTTTTGAATCCATTGTTGAAACGGGTTCAAAATGATCATTCGCTAATGCTTTGCACAAGAGAGGGCTACATTAACATCTATTACCGAGGAGGGAATCTAATAGAATTGAAAGAGAAACCAGATGGCAGCTATGAGGCGTTTTTTAATAAAAATTACATTACAGAAAATTATAGAAACCATCGTGATGGATATCGCAATGATGAACCTTTATTGATGGATGACGATTTTTTTGAGCAAACAATAGCTAAAGCTAACGAAAATAATGTTAAGAAATTAATTCAAACCATCCTGCTGAAAAAGGAAATAATGGATTTTCATTTTTCTGATTACTTTAAAACTGAGCGCGAATTTCAACAATTAGTGGCTAGAGAAAATAACTATCCTCCAATATCCAATGACACTGATTATTTTATTGCTGATATTGAATTGGTAATAGATAAAACTCGTTTTGATATGTTAGCTTTCAAATGGCCTTCGACATCATCAGACCGAAGAAAAGATAATGTTCGATTAGCGTTGGTTGAAATGAAGTATGGACAGGGAGCATTTAGTAGCAGTTCTGGTATTTATAAACATTTCAAGGATATGGAATCGTTTTTGAGCATTGCAAGCAATATTTCAAATCTAGCCGAGATGGCTGAAAAGCAAATTAACCAACTAAATAAATTAGGATTATTGGCACACACCCGCGTAAAAGATAGAGATTTTGAAGTTGATAAGAGTCAGGTTGAAATTATTTTTATTCTTGCTAATCATAAACCATCATCTGGAACACTATTATCTGAGCTAAAAAATATACAAAGAGAATATGCTGAAACTGATAATTTAAAATTACGATTTTTTACAGCAAATTCAGCGGGCTATGGCATGTATGGAGCTTGCATGATGGACATTGATAAGTACATAAAATTTTTGCAGGATCAGCAGTAAAACCACCGAAAACAAAATCGGCAGTTCTGGCTATTTCTTCCCCATCTTCGCTTCCCAATCTTTCGCTATCTTCTCTCCCGCAAGCCCCCTAGCCAGTTCTACTAGGTTTGATGGGTTGGAGAAGCTGCCGCCGGCGGCTAGGAGGGCGTTGAACACTTCGTCGGCCTCGGTCCTCTCGCCGCTGCGGAGCAGGGCCTCTATCAGGGGGAGAACAACCGAATCGCCAAAGCCGGGGTTGATGGGCCTTGGCTCTTCGCCTCTCTTTTCATTGTCTATGTTATCAATGGCATGGCTAGAAATTGTCCTCTCGTATGGGCCTTTCAGCAGGGTAGCCAATTTGTCCCACTGTTCATTTTTCTTGCACTCGTTGTAGTATTCTTCGATTATTGACGGCGGGGGGAACATGCCCTCTGGCACTATGGGGCTTGGCAGCAGGCTCTGAAATAATGTTTCAAAATCCCTTTCGCTCCCGCCGGCCCTGCGCCAAAAAAGCCAGTGGCTCCACAGGTTGTCCGAAAATGGGGATTGGGAGATGGCTTCTTCCAGCATGGGCATGTAGCGCCTTGAAAGCATTTTCATCGTCGGGCTGCGCGGCTCGGTGATGATGTAGATGTATGGAAGGTTGTATAGCGCATGGCTGCGGCTGAAAATCGTTGGCCACACATAGGCCGCCTGGCCCCATATCGCATCGTCCAATTCTGCGGGCAGTTCGTTGTCGCCATTGCCGCTGTTCTTTGCGCTTCTGGCACCATCTTCAAGGAGACTCACTCCCAAGGCTATGGTGGCCTCTATGTTGCCGGGGTTGTCCTTCAAAAAATCTTCCGCCAGTTCCCTGCGCGATTTAAGGCCGTTTTGCCTTAGTATTTGTTTTAGCTCATCACGGGTTGGCATTTTTTCGCCCTGGGCTATGGTTATGGAATCGCCTCCCAATACGGCCCAGTGGAAGCCTTCGCCCACCCAGCCCAAAGTTTTTGCATCTTCCACTTGCCAGATTTCCATCAAGTAAGCCCCGGGCAGCAACTCGTCTATGAGCTGCTGCATCTGCATGTATTCTTTGTCGCCCTGCTTTGCAAGGATGGCAAATCGCACGTTTCCTTTTAGATACTCGAAGGCACCATAGTATGGCCGAGGGGTGATGACTTGCCCCTTTTCCCACAAAAGCGCCACTTCTTCCACCTTGTTGGCGCGGGCGACTGCCGCTAGGTGTTCGGCGTAGGGGAATCCTGTTCTAATTATTTCGTCATATAGTGCGTTGGCTTCTTCAAACCTGCCCAGTTTTAGCAGGGCGTCTAGCTGCGGTATGTAAGACGATTTTTCTGGAAAGCCGACTATTGGCTCCGAAAAGCCGCCCATAAGGAGACTGCCGGGCATCCAGGCGTTCAGCGTCACATTCATGTAGGAGGTAAAGTATCGCCCAATTTTTGCCAGCGTAATGACAGACTCCCAGTCCCCCATTGATCTGGCCTCTTCCGTGAGCCAAGCGGCCACTTTTGCGGAGGGGCAGTTTGGGCCTTCTGTGGACACAAAGGGGTTTAGGCTTTTCCAAAACATCGTGGGGCGGCCCAGGCTTCTGGCCATCCATGCCCACATTTCCCAAAGGTTTTCGTTGGTGGGGAAATCCCGGAGGTTGTTTTCTATGCGGGCGATGTGCCTGCGAAAGGCGGCTTTCATTATGGGGCTGAAGCGCTCTGGCTGGTCCTCTTCGGGGCGGAAGAAATCCAGATTGAAGCCCACCCAGTCCATGGCCATTGCCTTATTTAGCTCCGCTGCAAGCAGGGCCCAGGTGCGGAGGTCGTCCATGTCTCCCAAATCTTCCGTTATCTCCTTTGGCATCGCCAGCAGGGCCCGCCGCCTGACTTCTTTCAATAGGTCGGCTTGGGCCTCGATGTGGCCTGGGTGTTCCTTTAGGAATGAGCGCAGCCTTTTTTGGGGGCTCACAAGGCCGAACCTGTCGCACTCTTTGCCAAGCGTGGCTGAGTCGGGGATGTCTGCGCCAGACGTGATTACTTTGTTTGACGCGTCCAGAGCGGCCCAGCGGGCGCGGTTGCTGCCAACCAATTTTTTTAGCCAAGTTTCAAAATTCCCCTCAAATGTAGTTCTACCCCTGTTGGGCAAAATGTCGGCACCCCTGCCCACCAGTTGGAAGTCGTGTTCAAGAATGTCCGCCGCAGATAGTACTTTCCTCCACTTGGCAATGTCCTCTTGCTTCCAGTCGCCAATGAGGGCTATCTTGTTTCCTTTGACGATGTTTAGGCGGTCGAAGTATTGCTGGTTGACGTCCTGCCCACGCGCGGGGACGATGGCGAGGGAAGCGAATATTAATATTGCGATGCCTCTGATGCATGAACGCAGAGTTTTCATGGGAACCTCCTGTGACAATGATAGCAATCAGTGGATTTACTTGCAAAACCTAGCAAATTTTTGGGCTGCGAAATTCATTAACGTGGTGAGATGCTGGGGATGATTCGCAAGTGAGGCTGGCCCCTAGCCCCAGACTCATGACCCCTACCTTTCACGCTCGGAACGGCGGGCCTGGCAGTTTTGTTAGTCTAACACCGGGGCATGGAACCCTCCTAAATGCTAACTGGGGGTCTCCCTTCTGGCATCGCTCGCAACTTCTCGGTATCCTGCGCTTGCGCTTGGATACGCGAGACATCCTCTGTTGGTCTCTGCGGCACGTTGGTCGGCAAGGCTGCCATGGTCGTTTTCACATTGTTCAACGTTGTTTTCGCGCTGCCTCCCGGTCGCACCCCCAGACCCCCGCCGTCCCGGTTTCTTTGATGGATGCGAAGATGGTTTTGCAAGTGGTTCCCATTTAGTGAGAAAATGGCTACTGAGATGGCTACGCTTGCACTCAAATACCGCCCGCACACACTTGCCGACTTGGTAGGCCAGGAGGCCAGCGTGAAGGCATTGGCAAACGCACTGAAAAGGGCCAAGGCATCGGGAGCCATTAGCCACCAAGCGTTTCTGTTTGCCGGGGTCAGGGGTACGGGCAAAACAAGCACCGCGCGCATTTTGGCTAGGTCATTGAACTGTTTGGAAGGGCCGACGCCCGAGCCTTGCGGGAAGTGCGGCCCATGCGCTGCGTCGGAGCAGCCAGATCGCAACTTAGACATCGTAGAAATTGACGCGGCCAGCCGGGCCAGCGTGGAAGACGCTAGGACGCTGCGCGAGCAAGTGCAAACGCTGCCGGCCTTTTGCCGCTACCGCGTCTATATCATTGATGAAGTTCACATGCTCTCCCGCCAAGCATTCGACGCATTGCTAAAGATTTTGGAAGAGCCGCCCCCGCACGCCATTTTCGTGCTGGCCACCACAGAGCTGCAGGATGTACCCGACACAATCAAGAGCCGGGTGCAGATATTCCCATTCCGCCTGATCCCGGTTTCTCTAATAGAGGCTAGGCTGAAGCACGTCTGCGATTCAGAGGGCGTAATTGCAGAACCCAGCAGTTTGCGCCTAGTGGCGGAAGCAGGACAGGGTTCCATGCGCGACGCGCTGACCATCCTTGACCGCGTCATATCGGCTGGGGACGGCAAGGTAATAGAGGCCCTGGTGAGGGAGCAGCTTGGGATTGTCCCCGCCGAAAGGGTAAAAGGAGTTATGGATTCCCTGCTGGCGGGCGACGCCGTGGCCATCTTGGATCACTGCGACGCGCTTGCAAGCATAGGCTCCGATTGGAGCAATTTTTGGAAAGAATTGATGCTCTCCTTTAGGGATCACCTTGAGGGCAGCGCTAGGTCTGGCGCGTCGCCCCATGAGACCATGCGCCTATCCAGGATGCTGCACTTGCTGCTGCAAAGGGAGAGGGACTTGAGGGACACCAGCCTCCCCCAGGTTGTCGTGGAGCTTGCCCTAGTCACAGCCGCGCAGTTGCCCCACTTGGCTCCCCTAGATTCACTGCTAAAAGGCCCTGCGAACCCACAATCGGGACACCAGACCCCGCAATCTTCCCCCCAACCAGTAGCACCATACCAGCCCCCCCGCACCCCGCCAACAGCGCGGTCAGCCGCGTCGCCACAGAGCCAGCATAGGCCAGCACAGCCAAGCCAGGCGCACCAAGCGGCCGAAGCACAAAAGACGGCCTCTGCCGCGCCCATCCCTGCAAAACAAGAAGCGGCGACGAGGAGCCTAGGTGAAATCTTGGAAGAAGAGCCGCCCCTTGGGCATTTGCTGGAGGACATCGGTGGGGAAGTCATAGATATAAAAGGCACTTGCAAAACCTAGCCAATTTTGGACTGTGAGGCTCCTTAACGCGGTGAGCGAGCAAGTGCTTCAAGTGTTTTTCAAAAACTTTGGCGCATAGCCATTCAACGCCAGTTGAACGCGAATTGGTCTCCGGCGGGGAAAGACACGTCCGCCACAAACGCATTAAAGACCTGTTTTGTCGTTTTGTCTTGGACGAACACCACGGCCTTTAGTTTTTTGCGGTCTATTTTGTTGCGCCTCGTATTGGATAGCTGTTTGTTGCGCTCGGAGGCCGTCTTGGCCCATTCTGTTACGAATGCGTCGGCTGCTTTTTCGGATTCGGCTATGTTGAATGTGACGGTGGCCTTTGCGACAGGCGCCACCGACTTGAAGTCTCGCACCACCATGTTGTGGCGCGCGATGCCGTTACCACCCTTGAATTCTTCCTCTGTCTGCAACAGCGCGACGTTGTAATCGGCACCTTCTATCACCTTAGAAAACTCGCAGTTAACCGTGACGATGTCACCTTTTATGGCGGCCTTGGCACTGATGGTGATTTCTGAGTTTGCAGCAATGGCCGCGTCTATCGCTCTCTTGGCCCTGTCGAAAGAAGTCTTTGTTGCCAGCCTGTCGCCGCCGATGCTGGGCAACGCAACGCCGTCAATGATGGTCGTGGGCGCGCCAGTGATCACCCGGCCGTAGTATGCCTGCCTTTTGCTGGTGGCGGGGTTCATCATCGGGTCATATTGAGGGATGGGAAGGTGGTATTTCAAGACGGCCAGATATTGGGCCGGGTAGCTGTCCTCCAGTGCGTCGAATGTAAAAGTGGCCGCAACGCACGGTCCGCACTCAGAACCAGTGAATACCTCTGCCACTGCTGCCTTACCCTTCCAGTTTTCGGGAGTCCTGAACGGCGGCAGTGCAAACACAACGGGCCGCTGCCCTCTGCGTCGCGCCAGCTCGTTATAGAAATTCTTGTCACTGCCATTGATCTTTGCGTAAAGTGCCTTGGATTTCTGGACTCCGGCCTCATTGCCAGCAATGGCGGCCTCAAAATATGCGTCCATAGCCTCTTGGTCCCGCTTCAATTGTTGGTAAGTATCTCCAAGTGCTGCATAGTAGGCGGGGCCAGGCTGCGCGGAATTTCCGTACGCCTCAAGCACTTCCAAAGCGTCCTGCGCCTTGTCGTCCATCAGCAGGGCCTTGCTGTTCATAAGCATGGCTTTCGCCAGCGGAATTTCAAACATATTTTTAAAGGAACCCTCTGTGCGCGCGCGCCTGGTCCCTTCGTACTTGGCAAAAGTTTCCGGGACGTCGAGCAGCGCCATACCCTCGGCCTTATAGTCCTTGATGGTTTGCAGTGCATCTGCGGCATTTTTTGCGGCATCCCCATGGTTGAGCATCATGATGGCGGCATCGACGAGTATCAAAAAACGGTCAGCGACCTGGCTGTCCGATATGACTTCCTTTTGTGCGTTCAACATCTCCTTAAAGTTGGCCGTGTTCTTAGTTATTATGTCGAGCAGGTTGTAGTCTATGTTGTAGCTGAGAGTGCTATTGGGGTATGCGGCCTTGATGCGCCTCAGCTCTTTTATTTTGGCGGATACATCGGCCATGCGCAGCGCGGCCATGTATTCGGCCTGCTCAGGCGGTTCCTGCCTCTGGCTGGACGCTTTTGTTTCCTGGGCGGCCAAGCCGAGGCAGAGGCAAAACCCCAAAAAAACGGTGGTCGAAAAGGGTGATTTCATAGTGCGATCCTTAATTAAAGGGCCTTTGTCAGGCGTTTTGCTGGCGACAAATTTTTCAGCCCGTCGAAAGTGCGGGGCTACACATTTTTGGCAAGCGAAAAGGCATTTTGTTGGCAATAAAGACGATGATCATTCAGATTGGCGTGCAGTACCTATCACGCCAATGCGGCGGTTCGCATTTTGCAGCCCGAAACAAAGGGTAAGCCAGCGAAAGTGGCGATCGTCGGCCTGTTCGCTACTCGGACAAAACAAATTATTAAAGCTAAAGACTAGTCGCTAGAACGTATATGATGCCTTCAGCGTGTAGTACGACGGCAGGCTTGGGTTGAGACCTTTGATGTAGCCCAGTGAAGCCTTGCTTCGCCATTCCGTCATGGTGTAGGTGAAGTCCACGCGGAGCGGATAATCTTTGACTTCGAAGTCATAGCCTAGCCCTAGACGCCAGCCCAGCTTCAGGTTTCTCTCGCCCTGCCTCTTGGCGGTGCTGGGGCCAAGCGGCATATTGTTCGACTGCTCCACGGACCATGAGTGGAACGACGGCCCGCACGTGAAAGTCAGAGGCAGCTTTTGGGACACGTTATAAACTAAATCAATGCCGATGAAAACGCCCAGCAGATCGTAGACAGTTGGCGCCGGAGTCACCACGTATCCAAACTCATCGCGCTCGGGCTCATTGGGGTCGCTGAGGATACGGGTGTACCCTGCGTTTGGTCGCATCGTAAGCGTCGACGCCGCGTGGTAGAGTTCCAGGCCCATCTCGGCGTGGTAGCTGCCGGGTCCGCCCCAGGGCTTGCCGGCCAGAGTGAGCGAATGGTTCTGGGCTATGTTCTGCCCAAATGAAACGTACATCTTTGTGGAGCTGTCGTCCGCCTGCGCCAAAACCATTGTGGACGGCACCAGCAACAAGGCGTGTGCCAGCGTCCTTGTAATTTTGCTCAGTTTCATTGTTTTCTCCTTTCCTAGAACCTTATGCCGGTTGACATGGTGATCGCGCGCCTGGCGATGACCCGGGCCGCGAAGTAATTTCTCACGTCGCTTTGATCTGCGCTCCATCCGCCGTCTCTGAATGGGTTGATGGCGCGGGGGTCGGTCCAGTTGGATTCGGTCCAGCTGTTCGCGCCTGTCTGGATGCGCCAGGGCGTGAGCGTCCCTGCGAATATGTTGCTCCCGACGTTGCCGCCCGGCACCGAGTTGTTCCTTGGGATGTGGTTGAAGACGTTGCTCACGTTGATGTTGAGAAACAAAGACAGCCTTTTGGCCAGCGGCATGTTGATGTTGTAGGTGAAGTGGTTGGAAAATGAATCGGTGGTGGTGGAATTGTCAAAATAGGCGTAGGCGGAGCCGAACAGCTGGTTCGCATTCGCCCCGGGGTATGTGTTGTATTTAAGGTTGGGGTACTCAGGATGGTCGGGTCCGTTCTCGATGATGGCGCGGCCAAAATTGACATTCACAAAGTCGTACCGCGTGCTGGAGCCCCTGTACGAACCCCTCAGCGTGACGTTTGATCTGGCTTTGCCTTGGGACATGTTGATTATCAGGTAGTAGCCAAGAGAAAATTCGCTGCCCACCAATTGCCTTGGCTGCCACACATCCCGACCGAACGGACCCGCTATGGTATTGCCGTCTGCGTCCAGCACCGGCCTGTTAAACGCCTCTGCGAACCACCACGGGGTCTCCAGCCTTATGCCTGTGGCACCCGAGGAGAAAGCGGTGGCACCATCTATGTAACTCTCGGAGGTGCCGACCCTGGTCTGGTTGTGCAAAAGGCGGCTGAATGTGTAGTTGCCGCCAAAAGAGATCTTTTTGGAGATGGGGAAGTCCCACTGCATCTCCACGCCGTTGTACGTCCTGACGTAGTCATCGGTGTTCTTCAGCGTGGCTTTGATTAAGGTCTGGACTAAGCCGCCGTTAGGGTTTGTATACCGGAACACTTCGCTTGGGAGCATGTCGTACAGGTCCGTCCACGAGCGATTCTGTAACCCTATCCTGATGGATCCTCCACTTCTAAACAAATGCCGATACCACACGCTGATCTCTGTGGAAGTGGGCGGGCGGAAGCCCTTGTCGACGCTGCCGAACAGTCGGCCCGACAGCTGGGAAGCCGTTTCAATCTTGTAGTTTTCTGGGTTCAGGATGTCCTCTTTTTCAACCAGATAGTAGCCCTGCCGCCTTCTGCCGGGGTCAATGGCGTCGCCCGTCCACAGCCTTGTGGACTGGTTGCCCCACTTTTTTTCGATGAAGGGCCAGTACACGTTCACCGCCGCCATCTGGTGGAACTGCCCGTACGAAACCGCAAAAAGGTGCTTTTGGGTGCCGAACATGTCGTACTTATACTCGAACCTGGGGGTCAGCTTTGTGTACGAATGTACTACCCTGGCCGAATCCTCCAATTTGAAGCTGTCCGCGCGCAGCCCGGCCATGACGCTATGTTTTTCATTGATGGTCCACATGTCGTTTATGTAGGCCGAAGAAGTGGTGGTGGTCATGTCGCCCACGTCGCTGCCATAGTTCTCTCTCATGTACGGGAGCCAATTCACGTTCAGCAGGCCGCGCAGCCTTTGGTGTACGGTCATGGTGTCCATGTCCCAGACGGGCCCGTCCAGCAGCGTGTTCCCAGCAGAGGTCGGGCGCAAAAGCACGTGGGGCTCTAGCTGGCTTACCAATGTGTTTCTGGCATCAAAGACTATGTATTTGCCCTTATAGTGGCCCGGCGCCAATATGCCGTTGCCGCCGGCCATCGAGCCACTGAATACGTTGCCGATGTGCCGTTCGTCTATGTCAAAAGATATGCGGCCCACCGGGCTGGCGAGGATCTTGGCACCGGTCGGAATCGCCGGCGCATCCACCTGGTTCATGCTGAAGCCGACATCGATGCTGTGCATGCCCTTGAAATCCAGCAAATGCCCATAGCCGATGCTCACCGTGTAAACGCCGCTGCCGTAGCTGCCCGATTGGTCAACGCCAAGGGAGCTGAAATTGAGAGAGCCCCTGTAGTTTTCGCCGAATTGGTTCCACGCATTGTCAACTATGCCATTGGAGAGGAAGGCGTTCATGTCCGCTATTCTGTCCCAAGTGCCATACTGGATGTCGTTGCCGGGGTTTTGGACGGCAAAGTAAGACGTGAACGTCTGTATCTGGATACTCTCGTTGCCCCGCAGGGGGTATTCGGTCGTGTTTTTGGATCTGCCATAGCCCACGCTCAGAATGCCCGCAGCACCCAAGACAGCCCTGTATGAAAAGTTCCAGGACTTGATGTACGTGAACGTCCCATTCTCCGCAGTGAGCTCTCCCAAGTCGCGGCTGGAAGCATTGTTTACGAAGCTGTATCCCTCTGAGTAGTAGTAGCTGAGCTGATGGTTGGGGGTGGCCTGCAAGTACAGGTTGAATGTGTTGTTGCCGGAATGGCTTTCGCCGAACGTCATCGCGGTCGGGCCAGTCATGTCCCCCCAGTACGATTTTCTTATCACGTCGCCATAGCCCGGGCTGTTCGGGTCGTTGTCCAGGAAAAAGGTACCCACGCTGGTCATCTGGGGCGTGCTGCTGAAGTAGCTGCCGCTGGAGCCCCAGGCACTTCTGCCCCACGTTGGGCCGTATTCGGCCCACGTGCCAACCCATCCCGTTGAAGGCGTGATGTTGCCGCCAATGGCGAATGTTAGGTAGTGCGGTATGATCGGGCCCGTCACCGAATACTGCCAGGACCTGCTGAAATTGTCGCCCCCGGGGTTGGGGGGGGCCTGGGCGTACCCCCTGATGTCGGGGTAATTGACCTGTTTTGCCTGCCACATGTTGAGGCCTTCGTCGCCGCCGCGCATGCCAGAGTACCTCAACGAGCCGCTGAACATGTTGCCGCCCCTCTTGGTGGTGATTGAAACTATGCCGCCGTCGGTGTTGCCCAGCTTGGCGTTGAGGGGCGACAGGATGACGGCCACGGACTCGATGAGGTCTTCGATGGTGTCCCCTGCGTTGTAATAATCTCCAAATAGTGCATCGTTGACCATTTGGCCATCCTGCAATACCTTGTTGCCGCGCCACATGCTGCCGCGGACGCTGAAGCCCTCACGGGTGTTGTTTGTGCTGGCGATCTGCCCAATGAGGCCTGGCGTCAATTCGTTCAGGGCCGCCACGCCCCTGGCACCGCCTATCTCCTCTATGCGGCTGGAGGTGAACGCCGCCTGGACCACCGTGTCCGTTTTGTCGGGCGTGATGACGGTGGAGACCTCTGCCACGACGTCGATGGTCTGGCCCTGCACGTCCATGGCCCGCAGCTTTAGGCTCCCATTGGCCACGACGCCCGCCACCAAGTGCATCTCAGCTTTGCGGCTTATGAAACCGTCCGCCGCGTAGGTGATGTTGTACTTGCCTGGGGGCAAAAGCATGAAGCGGAAGAAGCCATTGCTATCCGTAAACCCATCTCGGGGGGTCAGCAGGCTGGGCGATGTTATATAGACGCGCGCACCCTTTATTGGCTTGTTGTCCGGGCCAGTCACCGTGCCGGACAGAACGGCACTGGTGAAGTCCTGTGCCGATGCATAGACGCAGGAGGCGCCGAGGGCCAGTGCCACAGTCAATGGGGTCACCAAAATATTTTTTCGCATGTTCATTTCTCCTTAGTTTCCTTGGGTCCTATAGTTTGCATACGAGGGCGAATTCAATGCCGTAGCCGTAGCTGGAGCCTTCGCTCAGCCGGCCCTGTTTGCTGTGGCTGCCGTCGGGTTCCTTGAAGTACGCGCCTGGCGTGAAGTCCCAGTGCTTTGTGCCGTAATAGCGAAGGCCCAGCTCAAAAGCGAAGCTGTCGCTGAACGTCTGCCTCAGCCCCGCAAAGGCACCGGGCAATATGGCGGAGCCTTCCTTGTGAAAAGAGCTCTGGCCGCCGACGTACTTTGGCGGCAGCGTGGAACCTGGCCCTGGGGCAGGTGCCGGAAGGATTTCTGGGTAGTCGCTCATGTTGCGGAGCAGCCATCTGAATTCGCTGTACACCTTGTAGCGGTCGAAGCGCAGGCCGGCGTGCCACTCCATGTCGTCCAGCACCTTGTCGAGCGCCCCCCATCCCGTCCCCGAGGGCATCTTTGAGTGGTACGACGCCAGCAGGGAGAAGCCGCGCGCCGCCTCTTTGCGAGCGTCGAAACTAAACCATGGGTGCAGGCTCAACACGCCTTTGCTGTCCCAATCCGCATCGGTGTTGTATTGATTGTGCGTCACATAGTCGGTTATGTCGTTCCACCGCGACGGTATGTGTTCCCAGGTAAGCTCGGCCGCTACTGCATGGCCGGGGCCGAATATCTCACGCCTGGCCTGCAGGCCGAAGCCGATGATCTTGTTGTCGAACTTGGTCTGCTGCAGGTCGCCGCCGTACATTCCGAACCTCATCTTTAGGTCGAACGTGTACGGGCCAAATTCGGTTTGCTGCGAGTGCAGGCCGGGCGCGACAGCAGCGACAAGTGCCACCAAGCACACCAGATGTGTCAGTTTGGGCATTCTCACAGGTTTGCCTCCATTTAAAAAGGGGATTATGTTTGATTGGGCCAGCCAGATGGACAGAACCCGAGTAAAGGGAAACATCTTGAAACGCTGATTTGGTGATGGGGCGGGATCTTGAAGCCGCCGACCCACCTTGGAAACGTGGAAACGAGGCAGGGGTGAAAGCCTCATCAGGGCGAGGATGAAGTTGAATGGACGGCTTGACTGAATAATGAAATAGATGGCTGAACGGACTATAAGCCTCGCCAAAGCTGCAAGACACCGAACGACTTGCCATCCTGTTTCCGCCGCGCCACGGCGAAAACGGTGGCGGAGCAGGAATCAAACTGCAATTATTGAAATAATGAATGATACGCTGTCACGCGCTCATTGACCCACAGATTGCCTTGCGGACTTGCAGCGAACATGGCATGAGGACACTAATTTCACCTAAAAATCTAGCCACTAGTCATTTTCATTGTTTTTTATGACTATCCAATTAGCTCATGATAGTGCAAAATGGGCATATAGGAGGCGCGGATGAACCAGATGGAGTTTCAGCGCAGGTTCGGGACCGAGCGGCAGTGCAGGGAGCACCTGTTCAGGAAGAGGCGGCCC
>Ga0268262_10004924_pt1 | contig 13482 bp, 18 predicted proteins | sample TergutNc150P3_FD_190354 | JGI IMG/M metagenome (GOLD analysis project Ga0268262, IMG submission 190354) | Nasutitermes corniger P3 segment gut microbial community from laboratory colony in Florida, USA - Nc150 P3 (SPAdes) (version 2) | ecosystem: Host-associated > Arthropoda: Insects >... | reverse complement strand
ACTTGCCGAACTCTTTCGGCAGGCCCCTCCACTTGCAGCCGTGCTCCGCGAGGTACAGCAGCGCGTTCAGGAACTTCAGGTTGCCGTGCTTGACGTTCCCCCTCTGCACTGGCAGCAGGTGCTCGATTCTCTTGAACTCTCCGGATGTTATTCTCATGCACTAAAATTAGCACATTCCAGAAATAGTGTCAACACACCCTAAGTTGTTGTGGAACCCCATCTTCCCAGATTGTTGTGCATGGCTTCACAAATTTGATGTCCTCGCTTCCTGCCACATAGACGGTGCCTCCTGATACGTAGATAGAGTAAGCCTTTGCATTGCGGCTCCCATCGGTCAGCCGTTGCGGGCTGCCATTCTTCCAAATAGTTGCGACCTCCCTCCTTTCTCCGCTGCTCCCCCCTAGTGGAATCCCTATCTGAGCTTCGAGGATTGCCCTATCGTTGTTGGCCTGCCCGTTGGCTTCCCACCCAGCAACATAAACGTCCTTCCCCGAAACAAATACGCAACGGGCTTCAGCGTTATATTTTTCATTGCTTAGGCGTTGTGGTGCGCCATTTTTCCATAGCACTGCATTGTTGCTTTCTTTTCCCGCCACATACACATCCTTGCCAGAAACACAAACTGAGTATGCCACCGCTCCATAGCTTTTCTCGCTAAGGCGTTGGGCCACGCCATTTTTCCAAAGGGTGGCATATCCATCCCCCTCTCCAGCAACGTAGATGTCATTGCCAGCCACAAAGACTGAATGTGCTTCGCCCTTGCCAAGAGATTTAGGGTCGGCGTTTATCCAGAGCGTGGCATCTCCGTTGCTGGTTCCAGCTACATACACGTCACCCGGTTTTGGGCTGGGCAGCCTAACGGTCACTTCGCAGTTCGCGGTTTTATTGCTGCCGTCCCTTGTGGAAGCCGTTATCGTAGCCGCGCCGATACGGAGGGCGGCAATGGCCCCGCCAGCGTCAACCGTGGCAATGTCTTTGTTGCTGCTTGTCCATGTCAGGTTCTTGTTGTCGGCATTCTCAGGCTCTATGGTTGCGCTAAGGCTTCCTGTGTCGCCTATCGTGAGGGTTAGCTCGGTTTTGTTCAAGGCTATGCCGCTAACTGGAATGACAACCTTGACGGCGCATCTTGCGATCATCTCAATGTCTTTTGAGGTAACGGCAACAGTGATGGTCGCCGTACCTTTGCTCATGGCGGTTACAACGCCATCGTCAGACACCGTGGCTACTTCCGCATTGTCACTTGACCATGCAACAGTGTTGACGATGGCATTTTCGGGCAGGGCTTTTGCTCTGATGGCCTCTGTGCTGCCCACATTCAGCGTCAGCGAAGTTTTGTCCAGCGACACGCCGCTCACGCGCCTTTCACAGGCCACAAATGCGGACAAAAGCATCATTGCGGCAGTGAAAATATACGGCAGGGGTGAGAAGGGGGCGGTGATGTGGATTAGGGATTTTTTCATGGTGTCCTGCCTGTGGGTGGGTGTTGGCTGGTGCTTGGGTGGGTGTTGGTGCTGGGTGAAATATTTACCTTATCTCTGGCAATAATTCTTTCTCAACGCGGTCAGCTAGGCTGGAATAGGTATTCACAAGGCCCGGCAATACATCTCTTTTGGCCTGATTCGCCACGTTCTCTAGTTCCCATGAAGACCTGCCTGTTGGTGTTTGAGCTAACTCCTGCCTGTAAAAATTTGCCATTGTCCTGCAAGTGCGCCCCAAGTCCTCGTGAAATAGAATTATGCGCCTGCGTATTTCTTGCCGATTCTCGATGCCGATGCGGAATACCCTAATCAGTCCTCTCGATGTTTGGAGATACCTTTCCCAGTGGTGGTACAGTTGCCAAAAGCTGTTTTTCCATAGGGCGTAAGAAGGTTGCGTCTTATGGGCCTCTGTCACTTCCCCAAACATTTTGCAGTTCTGGGCAAAGAAACTTATCATTCTCTCGACCTCCGACTCCACAAGACTTATCCATTCCTCATTGGAAAGCACCACTGTTACGATGCAGCTTGCAGTTATCCTGCCGACATTTGACGTGACAGTGACGGTAGCCTTGCCCTTGCTTATGGCTCTAACCTCCCCGTCACTGTCAACCCTAGCTACGGATGGGTCGTTGCTCGACCATGTTAGTGTTCTGTTGGTGGCATCGGCTGGGCTGATTTTGGCGTTCAAGACCTTTGAACTGCCTTTGTTGAGCGTCAGGGCTGCCTTGTCAAGTGCCACGCTTTTAACTGGAACCACAATCGTCAGATTGCAACTGGCAGACCTGCCACCATCGGGGACGGTTGCCGTTATGGTTGCAGAGCCTTGTGAAATTGCCTTGACGTTCCCATCGCCATCTACAGTTGCCACAGCGTCATCGCTGCTTGACCAAGACAGGCCACTTTCAAAGGCGTTGGCTGGATGGGTGGAAGCGACAAGTGCTAGGGTATCGCCCACGTTTAAGTCCGCAGCTTTGTAGTCCAGTACCACGTTTGGGATTGCGGTGAGGACGCATGTTGCCATTTTGCCGCCGTCCCTTGTGATAGCAGTGACTGTGGCCGTGCCAATAGCTACAGCGGTGACAATGCCATCGGTGGATATTCTTGCTATGTCTGCGTTGTCAATTTGCCACGTCACCGCCTGGTCTGTGGCATTTGTAGGCTGAATGGCGACTCTCAGTGTTTCGCTTTCCCCAACTGCGATGGTGAGGTCAGACTTGGCCAAGGCCACGCTTTCGACTTTAGTGGCGCAAGCTAAAAAGAGAAGTATCGTGGCAATGGCGATTGTTGCTTGGGGTGCAGTTTTCATTGTGTGGCTTTCTTGGGGTGTGGTGTTACTTTACAAAAACGCATTTGGCTTCTCCCTTGCCCAGAACTGTCTTGAGTCCCTTCTTCCAAAGCACAGCAGCTTTGTGAGCATCATCTTCGCCTTCATATCCTGCAACATACACATCTTTGCCAAAGACATATACAGATTCGGCACTCCCGTAATTTTTCCCAGCGCTAAGACGCTTGGGAGTGCCGTTTTCCCAAAGCATCGGAACAGTTTCAAATGTCCCGTAATTCTCTAATCCTGCAACAAAGACATCATTACCTGCTACATGGACAGAATTGGCCCACGGTTTGTTTATATCAATCAAGTATTGTGGCTTATTGTTTTTTAAGAGGGTGACATTTGATTGTCCACCAAGCCCTTTTTGTTCATTCAATGTTACATACACATCACTACCAGACATGCAGACAGAGCTTGCATAAGCATAGAAATCTTCTCCGGCCCGTTGTTGGTATCGTTTGCGTAAGTTCTTAAATTGTTGTGGTGAGGAATTTTTCCAAATTATAGCCTCACTTCCTTCATCGTCCCCACTGTTACCGGCCACATATACATCTTCCTCTAACACAAAGACAGACATTGCATTTCCACTCCAATTACCAAGTCGACGAGGTTCTCCATTTAACCAAAGAATAGGAGGCATAAAGCCCCAATCTTCAGCGTCACTTCCTACAACATAGACATTATTTCCTGATACATAAACTGAGTTGGCGCGTGAATTTAGTTCGGAATTGGTTAGTCGGCCTAGCTGTTGCAAAACACCATTTTTCCATAGTGTGGCACGGCAATAATAACCCGATTCGTGATCTACATAACCCGCAACATACACATCTTTTCCCGATACAAAGACAGAGTTGGCGCTTGCATTTGTTTTTCCGTCACTCAAGTGTTGTGCTTTACCATTTTTCCATAGCGTGGCGACCTTTTTACCTTGGTCATTCTTTTCATGCCCGACTACGTACACATCTGGCCCAGACGTAAGCACAGCTATCAGCACTAGCGCCACTGCAAGTACCGCAGCGAAAATCCCGAACATCGCATAGATGCGCTTTTCAGATTTTGCATCTGATGGTTGCTGGGCCTCGGACGATGTGGTAGCCTCTGGCAGGTCTGCCGCTACCAGTGGAGCCGACTGAATTGTTTGGCCGCAGTAGGCACAGAATTTGTCACCAACATCTATGACCGAATTGCACTTGGGGCAGTTGCTGGTTGTGGGAATTTGGCACCCGCAATTTGCACAGAACTTGTCCCCTGCGTCCACTGGAGCGTTGCATGAAGGGCATGTGTTAGTTGTCATTGAACGTCTCCAAGTATGAATTTCAATCGCATCACCTGACCCTTACAAAAACTGCGTGTGCCTCTGCTTGATACAAGCCATCGGTGAGGCGCTGGATTTTGTTTTCCGAAGATGGCAATCCTACCTTTCCGACAACGGCGTACCACTTCTCATGTCTTTCTTCGCTGCCGACAAAATAAATTTGCGACTTGCCATCAGAAGGGCTTTCCCAAGCATAGAGTGAGCCAAACTCCGCATTTACAGAATTAATCTTGGATTCATTTTTTTCGTCAATTTGCCAAAACTCGGTGATGCCATTGAGTATTGCGCTTATTGCCACAATAAGATGGTTGCCAGCCATGATGATTTCTGTCTTGGGCGGCATCGGGTTTGCATTTCCAATTGCCTTTGGTACGCCATTCTTCCACAAGACAGGCTGAAACTTCCCACTTCCGACTTCATATCCCGTGACGTAAACGTCTTTGTCAGACACACAGACGGAATGGGCAGACGCCATCGTTGCAAAATCGTGGCTTGCAAGCCTCTGGGCTGTGCCATTCTTCCATAGTGTAGCGACACTATTGTTAAAATTGCCTTCCCCGCCAGCCACATATACGTCTTTGCCCGACAAAAAAACTGAGTTTGCGGATACCATCTGCCCAGTTGCAAGTATGCTTGCTCTACCGTTCTTCCATAGCATTGCAGCCCCATTTTCTGATGGGTTCACGTTTGTCGCAGTTCCAGTCATATAGACATCATTACCAGATACAATAACGGAAGTTGCTCCAACATTAAAGCCATCCAGGTTGGATTCCAGAATTTTTTTCCCATTTTTCCATAGCACTGCACGTTTCTTTGAGAAATCGCCCTCAGTTCCAGCAACAAAAATGTCGTCGCCAATTACAAAAATTGAAGTGGCACTGGCATCTGAATATCCATCACTCAATCGTTGTGGTTTGGCATTTTTCCATATTGTGGCAACTGACTTGCCCCGTGAGTTTTTTTCATATCCCGCTACATATATGTCTGGGCTTACTGTAAGGACACAACTTGCAGTGTAACCGCCATCCGCAGTTGTTACTGAAATGGTGGCTGTCCCAGAGGTCAGAGCCTTTGCTACACCGTCATTGGATACAGTGGCAACCTTCGTGTTGTTGCTTGACCAATTTAGAGACCGGTTACTGGCATCATCAGGGAAGACCATTGCAAGAAGATGCTCTGAATCGCCTACATAAAGTGTCACTGAATCATCGAGCAAACCAACGCCTCTTACCCTCTTTTCGCAAGAGGTAAAGGCGACCAACAGCAGCGTAAAAAGCAACAACATTACAGAGATTTGTTTTCTCATCGGTCACACTCCTTTGTTAGGTAAAGGTTGTTGGGGTCATTTGAGAAGGCATTAATCCTCCTATTGAGCATCAGGTAGTTCGGCACCTCGCCTTTCACCTTGCCACCGATACACTGCCACCAAAGATGTTGGGCGCACCTCCAGGCGGTGAGGGAGCAGGCTTATTTTGTCTCATGGCTTGCCCACTAACCAACCCGAATTTACGTAGGGTTTCTATGGGATCAACTCCTTCTCTTCTGGCATTTCGTAGGTCAGAATCAAGTTGTGTTTCATCATTATTTCCATCTCTTCGAGCATAAGCCAAAGCCCGAAATGAATATGTACTCCCCCTTGCCACTTGAGTTGGCGCAAAATTAATCGCCTTAGTGCAATCAGCAATCGCCTCGTCCCAGTTTCCTTTTCTCAAATATATAATTGTGCGAGTTGTGTATGCCTTCCATTTATCTCCATCATTTTCCGCAAGCCCTATTGCTTTAGCAAAGTCTTCCATTGCTGTAAAACTATTATTGCTATTGGAATATGCAATTCCCCGCTCGTAGTAAGCATCATAACTAGGATTTAGTTTTATCGCCTTGGAAAATTCATTTATCGCCTCAGAGTAATTTTCGCTTTCAGCACACGTCTTTCCCTTATCCAAATGTTTTTGGGCAAGGGCTGGTTTGTTCGCCGAGTATATTGCAGAGCATATTCCACCAAGGGCCGCTATTCCGATTATTGCTGCGAACACCCAAGTCAGAGTTCTTTTCTTTGTAACTCTACCTTTTTCTTCCGTTTGAACGCCGCCAGCATTTGTTCTAGCTGACTCCAGTGTAGGCTGGATTTCCTCTTCTGGGCTAACTCTTGGTGCTGCCTCCGTTGCTTCTATAGTTTTGCCACAGACCCTGCAAAACCTGTCACCGTCCTTATGCAATGCGCCACATTGTGGGCAGTACTTTTCAGTTGTCATCATGTTCCTCCTTGTGTTCGGGTTTAGGTGGCAAGTCCACTGGACTTGCTTCAAAATATTTACGAATCAAGCCATTCTTCCAGAGGTCGGCATATTTCCCCAGCAAACTGTCTACCTCTTCTTTCAACTTTTTCGTTTCGCTGGACAATTTATCTGCAATAGCACGATGCTGCCTTAGGCTTTGCCTTGATGATTCGCGCCCGGAATTTAGTGCATCTGCCGTTCTACTTGGAACCTCCCGAAGTACAACCCAGTCTGCTGAAAATCCGCTTTTTAGAGTGACGCTTTGAGTTCCGACCCTTTTCACCCGCAAAGCAAAATTCCCAGTAGTTCTAAATGCGGTTTCGACCGTTTCGAGTATGACATGGTCTGAATATCCCAACACGGAATATAGCCCTCCCAAGGAAATTTCATATCTCTCTGGTCGTTCGCTAATCCTCGCTATTATGTAACCACTTATCGTATAAATCTCCTCAATCTCCGCATCGTAACTCCGTATTTCCTTCTCGCATAAATCAATCATTTCAAGCTGAGTTTTATGTTCTGAAGTATTTTTAACTATTGCCTCAACATTAGAATTTATAATTTTTATACCGCTATCTATCGCTGTTATACATGACACATAATAATTTATCATCCGTTCTGCCAACTCTGTATCATAGGTTGCAATTGCCGATGCTATATCTTTATTATAATTAAAATAAAAGTCAGAAATTTGTTGCAATGTTTCTTTTGCTTTATTAGTCAAATTGGTTTTATTGATTTCACTCAATACGCGCTTCCATACGGTAGATATATCCTTTTCATTTCTGATACTTCTGAGTAGCGCAATGTTATCATTCAATTTTTCCATGTCTTTGATATACTCTGAGTTTACGTTGGCTACATACAATCTAGCATACCACAACGCATCATCCAGTTTCAGTGCATTAATCCTATCCGCTATGGCTCTACAAAAAGCGTGATATAATGCTTCTGCATCATCGTAGAGTCTAATCATTGGGAGTAACATTAGCACGTTGCCTGTGGTGAATGTATCACACAATTTTTGAATATCTCGAAATGATAAGTTATTATTGCAAAATGCCGTAATAATACGGTTCTTAAACGAGTAATCCTCCACTCTGTAGTACAATTCTTCTAAGTATTCTAATCCTTTGCTGTCTTTGCGTTCTACAATCAAATCAATCGTCAAATACACACTGCCTGATTTAATTCTATTTGTTTGAAAATCAATATTCTTTGTTATATGGTCAATTAGTTTTTGTATTTCCCCATTTTTGGCGTATGACTTCAACTTATATCTTGTCGGAATCCCTGTAACAAAAAGCATTGACAAAATAAACACTAATGATAGGCCGATGTAAACCAAGTATCGAAACGGTTTTGATGACGTAAATAAATTCTTGATTCGTTTCCACTGTTTAGCAATTATTTCTTCCATGCACTTCCTCCGAGTGTCCCTTGCACTTTTGCCAATTGGCAAGGTATTGGTTGGCGATGCGCCCATCGGCGATGACGAGCAGGTTCTCTGCGTTGCGCTCTTCTGCGCTGCGCGTGAAGTTGAATGAACCAGTGATGACGATGGTGCTGTCCACAATCATCACCTTGTTGTGCGCTATGGCGTGTTTGCCGTCAATCCAGACGGGTATTCCGGCGCGTGTCAGAAAGGTCGCGCTGCTGTACCTTTCGGATTTCTGCCTCTTGTCGAGTATGACCTTTACCGCCACGCCCCTGTCGTGTGCGCGTTTCAGCGCGGCTGCTATGGAAGGCGATGTGAAGCTGTACGCTTGGACATGGACGCTCTCTTTTGAATTGTCCAGCGTTTCGATGATGGCGTCTGTGGGGCTGCCGCTTGGGGTGAAATAGACTTTGACAGATTCATCTGCCTCCGTCCGCACCTGTGGCGCTTGGCAGCAGAGGGCAAGGAGGGCGGGGACTAAGATGAGGGGCCTGAGTGTCATGTTGGGCTACTTTCACCCCTTTTTATTTTTGTCAATAAGTGCTTTCACGATTATTGGGCCTAGCGTAGTAATCAACGTTGTTACGATAGGCACCCAAACATCGGCTCCACTATTACCGCCTCCAGCAGCGGCTCTTGCTGCCCCCCTGTTCCGGTTGTGCTGGTGATTGTGGCCTTGGCGAGTACCTCTAGTGCCACTTCGCGTCACCATTTCACCAGAATGTCTATTTTTGTTTCTGCCCATGTTGCCCCCCTTGAGAAAAAACTACGTGGTTGCCAATGACCGAGCGATGCCCCCGCACAGGCAGACCTGCCCCAAGGTCGCCGCCCTTCTCCGAGCCGCCTTGGGTGCTGCCTGTTGCAATAGCTGGCATCATTGGCTGCTCGGTGTTTGAGTTCCTTGGCGCGGCGATAAATAGTTGTGTGGCGGGTTCAGGCGGCATGGCACTGGCTCTCCAAGCCATCTTTTCACCAAGATTTTTCTCGTTGGTCAAGTAGCCCCCACGTCCCTCTCATCAATTGTAGCAAAAATAGTGGTATGACACTAGAACCACAGCTACAAAACTAGGCAATTGTTTGTTTGGGTATGGATATATGAACAAATGGCCTCAAAGAGCCGTTTTTGCGGAGCGGGTCAAAGAGTTTTGTCGCAAAAATGGCCTGCTGACCAAGCGGGGGGCTATCAAGATGGACGTTGTGGCCGATATGTTCAACCTAAATGAGGAGGTATTCCGCCAATGTTTGCAGGATTCCACGCGGGCGCGGCCTCACATCAACACCTTGACCCACATTGCATCAATGATAGGCTGTAGCGTCACGGATTTTCTGGACGCTCCCAATAACCCGCCGCCGCCAATTTCGCATGAAAAGTGGAAAGGGTTGAGCGAGAGAGAACGCGCCCTAGTTGTGTCGCTCATCACCGAGATTGCTTCGGATGACCTGTCCATCGCCGAGAGGGAAGAACTCTTCAAGGATTTTAGGCACTTGAAAGCGAGGATGCTCAAACTGAGGGCGTTGTGGTCTGCGCCATCTGCCAAGGAGGGGTGAGTTTTCGCCCTAAAGGGCGAAAACCCCATCTGCCTTATTCATTCAGTGATTAGCCCGTACAGGTCATCGAGGTAATAGCAACAAACGAAAGGGTTGAACACTGCCCTATATTTTTTTCCTTTATATCTTGCGATGACGTTGTTGTTGTCCTTGTGTTACAAGATGGTCACGGTGTCGGTGTTGGAGAGGTCAGGGTGGTTCGGGCCTTGGTTGTTGCTCAGGGAGTGGATCACGGCTGTTGCGTCAAATGGTTGTGTCATGGCTTTCTCCTGTAGATGCGTGTTGGTGTCGGGGGCGTTAATCATCTTTATGGGAGCGATAGACTTCAATGATTTCGAGTATCGCTGGCAGTACAATAATCAGGGTTCGGAGTATAAAACTCATGGCTGTCACCTCCCTTGGGGTACAAAAAAAACCGCGCCAAGAGGCGCGGCGTGTGGTGTCTAGGGGTGCCTATGCGTTTGTCATAGGCGGGGGCCAAATAAACTTCTCGCGTGGCAGCTTCAAGCGCGGAGGAAGTTTGGCTGGCTTGCTGCTCCAGTTGGTGCAGCCGTCTGGCAGGTGACGGCTGGGGCGGCATGGGTAACGCTTGCGAAGCTCCCGCGCAACCTTTTCGCCAAACAATTCATCGCAGTGAGAGTTGGCGACATAGGCCGCTGCATATTCCTCGTAGCTGGGATGGTCTTTCTTCCTGCCCTTGGCGGAGTACCAAGCCTCCCATGAACCATCGAAGTCGGCGTAGAGGACATCAAACGCGCCTGAAAGCGTCCTGTAGTTGGCCTGCCTTTTGAAGTCCTCTCTATTTTCAGGGGTCATACAAACATTTTTTTCCATGTTAATCCCTAAGTCAGCTTCCAGTTCCATTTATTCAGGCGAATCCAATTGGGGAGGCAGCCAGCATTTTTCTCCAGAAGGCTGTCAAAGTATCCGTCAAGCACCATGCGGACTCGCCTTGCACGGGGAGACACTCTCTTTTTGGAGTGCAATTTGGAACCACGTTTATTGCGCCTATACGCCAAGGACGACTTTAGGATTTCGCTGCCAAGCCCCTTTTTTAAGCTGGCGGATAGCGGCGAAGGCCCTTCTTTTTGGCCCGCCTGTTTCTGAAAATATATATCAATTAGCATAATGTTTCTCCTAGATTTTAGGATATTATATTACTTGTTATATGTCAAATTGGTACAAGTGCGATATTATGGAAATTATTTATTGATAATTGTCAATGTAATTTTACAAGGCCGATTTGTCTTGGGTTATGGCCGCGACTGATAGAAATCGTAAAACTGCGCCACCTCCATTGGCGTGTCGTCAGAGGCGGTCAGCCCCTTTAGCATCTGGTCAAGCACTTGTTCTTTCAGCGGGTCGCTTTCAGTCAGGACGGCCCTTCCCCAAGTTCTTTCTTATTTCTTCGACAGTGACTATCGCGGCGCGTTGGTAGTTGACCCAAGTTTTCTTTGTGATGAATGGGTGGTCGCCCACGTCCAGTATGCAGGTTCCATCGTGGAAGAGCTTTTCTTTGACGCTGTTCCAAGGCACCCAAATGATGCAGCCCTTGCGGGTCGCAGTGTCAACTGGCTCTGTCAGCACTACGTACAGGTGGCTCTTGGAAATGTCGGTGGGGGAGCCTGTCTTCGCCAGAAATGTTTGGCCGGGGAGTATGCGGGGCATGTGTCAAGGGGCGGCCAGAGCCATTTCGAGTTTGTCGCTTTCTTCCAATTCTTTCACGATTTGCTCTATCACTTCCGGCTCTTTCCCAACGGCTTGGAGGATTACACTCATCGGGATGGGGGCGCTGCTGCCGCATGGGTTCCGCCATTCTGGAAATTCATGGGTCATCTCCGACAGGTCGAATTCGTTTATGTGTCCATATCGGCTGTACACTTCGTCCAGAACTTTGATGTCAGCCCTGCTGAGTTTGCCAAGCTGGGGCAGGCCCACTTCCTTGGCCAGTGATATTTCGTTGGTGTCAATTGGAGAGAGATAACTGCTCCAAACGTCCGACTTCGTTTTGCCCTTCATCAGGTCATAGGTCTTTGAAAGCACGGGGCCATAGTCCATCGAAACAAAATTGTCTTTCGACATGGGCCTGTCGTAGTTTTCTAGGCAGAGGCGGTCGGCCAGGTACATCAGCTTCATCAGCTTGATGTGCGGCATCCTGCCGCTGGCCTTGTGAAGCAGGTAGGCGGCAATCTGGGCGGCTTTGCTCTCGCAGAACATCTCAGGCTCCATTGGGTCTTGGCAAGGCGCACTGCTCTTGTGTTTATCGGCAGACGCATGGCCGTTCATTAGTTATTGTACATCATTGTGTGGAATTGCCCATTCTACACCCCGAAATTGACGCGAAAGGCGAAAATCAAATTTGCCTCAGAAATCAAAGGGGGTATGGCGGCTATTTTGCTCATGGTGGTATCTCCTTTTGGCCGATTGGTGTTGTGCGTCTGTCGGCTGAAAGTTGGGTCAATGGTGGATGGAAGTTGGTGCCAAGGCGGTGGCTTGGCAAGGTGCTAGAATTGCTGAGAGGCGCGGAATGGAAGCTGGTGGGAAACTCAGGGTTTACCTTGACACATCTGTAGTCAATCATCTTTTCGCATATGACACCCCAGATAGAAAGCAAGACACGACCCGATTGTGGGAAGAGTGCAGGGCTGGCAAGTTTGAGGTCTTCGCCTCTCCAGTGGTTCTATATGAAATCGGCAGATGCGAAGAGCCAAAGCGAAGCTGGCTGCTTGAAAAAATGCGGCTGATAGAATTCCTGACACTAGAAGAAACAAAGGAAGCAAACGACTTGGCGGCTGACTACATCAGGAACGGCGTGTTCAAGGAAAGGGATTTCGATGACTGCCTGCATGTCGCCTACGCCGTGGTAAGTGGCTGCGACCTAGTCATATCGTGGAACTTCAAGCATCTTGTAAATGACAAGACTAGGGGTAAAGTTAAAGTAGTGAATGCGACAAACCGATACAAGGAAATAGGGATTGTGTCGCCCACTGAATTTCTGATGGGGGTGTGGAAATGAAGACCAGCAAAGCAATGGAAGAACTATACAGGATCAAAGAAGAATGCTCGCTCCACCTGTCCTCGCTGACCCCAGAGGAACGAAGTAGGGAACTCCAGAAGGCTGTTGATTGGTATGAAGAGGCCACTGGTAAGCGGGTCACTACTGTTGACAATTACCGCACTGGTGGGCGCAAAGAGGAACTGGCGCAGGTTTGAGAGGCTGTTGATGACCAACACAGACAAGACAATGGAAGATGTCCGCAGAATCAAAGAAGAGTGTTCGCTGCGCTACCTTTCGCAAACCCCAGAGGAGCGGAAGCTGGAATCCGAGAGGGTCATTGACTGGTTCGAGAAGAGGCTGGGCAGGAAGGTCGAAACTCTGGACAGCCCTGCCAGAGAAGAACTGGCGCAGGTCTGAGGCTGTCCATGCAAAATTGCCCTTTTGGAAATAGCAGGTTTGCGCTTGAATTTCTCTAGGCGCAGGGCAGCTTGACAGCTTATACCAATTTGCGTTCAACTGACGTTGAACGCTATACGCCAAAGTTTTTGAAAAACTGGGAAACCCAGTCAAAAACCTCCGGCAGAGCCGGAGGCTTGAATTTGTGAACCGCTCAAAGCGGTTTGAACAAGCACCGCCTAAAGGCGGCCAGCACTCCTTGAACAATTCTGATCGTTTCAGCATTTGATCCCCATTCGCCTGTCGCTGGGTTTATTTACTAACCATCTCTTCCCCACGGTCATCGTTGACATGCAATAGCTCCGCACCAAAAACTCTGGCCAAGCCAATTCTGCTTGTCCCACAAAAAATCCGCGTCAACTATGAATCCTCACCAGCTCACGCTTGCACTCCCACACACGATGGGATAAGCTGTTCTCGTCAACTGACACTTGGCCTCCTATCTCCAGAACTTTGACCGGTTCACTAAATGGGAGGCTTTCTTATGTTCCCGTAATTGTCAAACTCCGTGAGTCCCCAGGCAGAGCCTGGGGCTTACTCGGGGAGTTATTTCAAAAATATCTTGGTATCCGATTGGCATCGGATACCAAGGCAGCCCTGTTTGGCTTTGCGGAAGTGTCGGCTTCTCCCAACTTTTCGGCTG
>Ga0268262_10004923_pt1 | contig 13484 bp, 16 predicted proteins | sample TergutNc150P3_FD_190354 | JGI IMG/M metagenome (GOLD analysis project Ga0268262, IMG submission 190354) | Nasutitermes corniger P3 segment gut microbial community from laboratory colony in Florida, USA - Nc150 P3 (SPAdes) (version 2) | ecosystem: Host-associated > Arthropoda: Insects >... | reverse complement strand
ATTTATTATAACGTTCCAACGCCTTCTCCACTGCGGCGGTCAGTTTTTCATGATGAGGATCGTAAATTTCACGCAGAATATCGTCACGTAACGCTTGATCGTACTCCCTAAGTTTTAGGAAAGGAGCTGCCTGAGTGTACATTAAACCTTGTCCGTATTTAGCGCAAGGTTCAAGTTTATCATCGCGGAAACGCTCGACATCGCACACAAAACGGCTGACTGGGGCAATCACACGAGTTGGGAATTCGGGGGCATCGTAAAGTTGATCGCAGAAAGCGTCTGTCATACGCCGAATTTCACGCTGCAGACGTTTTTCATCCGGAAGCATTGTCTTTCTGTATTTATCAGGTATTTCCACTGAGGCGTGCGGTACATGTACCACCGCAAAACCGTAATCTTTTTCCATTGCTGTCTCCTAACGGTACGCTGACAGGCGTCTAAAAAATTTTAAATTTAAATTTTTACCCATGGACACCAGTAGTCATAGGGCGAAGGGTGTAGAATACGGTGCCATAAAATATAATAGCCGCAAAATAACGCCACCATAAAAATGATAACTCTGGCGATCCGGTCGGAACCGGCTGACTCATGTTCGCTGTACCAGCTTCGTTTTTTAAATTTGCCGAAGCTTCGCAGATCCATGGCGTTGGCGATATTACCTACTTTTCCAAAGGCGGTTATTATTAACGGCGATAAAATCATCACTGTCTGCCTTATCCGTTTTAATAATCCCGCCTTGCGTGAATCTAACTCAACGCCTCGCATCATCAGTGAATTTCTTATGTCGGTAAAATCACGCGCGATATCCGGTATGGTTCTGAAAGCCAGCGAGACCACCGTACAGATTTTGTACGGTAAGCCGATTTTATTTAACCCTGCCGCAAGTTCCGATGGGGTAATCGCAAGAATAAACAGTATCGCTGTGGAGAATGAAGTTAAGCGTTTAAAAAACATAGCGCTTACATACCACAGAAGTTCCCATGACAGAAAGAGATGATTGTTAAACCTTACAATGATGGTTTCTGCTCCTACATGGGATAAACCTGAAGACGGACGAATTAACAGTATCATCAAAGTGCCGAATACTCCGGCTGTCACAAACAGAAAACACAGCATAAAAAATACGGGCTTCCAGTTTGGTTTCATTGAGATGGTACCGGCGCAGCACAGTATAAACATGACCGCCATAACACGCACGTCAAAGGTCATGATAACGTATATGGTTATTGCGATAAATCCGAACACTTTGGTTGCGCCGTTGAGTCTGTGTATGGGCGTTGTCCCGGGTGAATAATTTATCATAAAACGATTATTCATTCGGTCTCGCCATCCTTTCATAATGAATATAATGTTCAATAAATTTTTCAGGCGGCAGACCCAGCTTTCCCGCCAATATGTAAAGCGAGGTCTGTTTAAGATTCGCCCGTTCAATGATCTTATCGTCGGCGAGTACGGAAAAAACGCTGTCGTCCGCTATTAGTTCTCCTTGAGAGAGCACTACGGCGCGGTCAGTATTCTCAATAGCCAGATGCATGTCGTGTGTGATGAATATTATAGTCTTGCCGAATTCGGAATTGAGCCTGTTGATAAAATTAATTATCTCCATATAATGCCTGTGATCCTGTCCGGCAGTCGGTTCGTCGAGAATGATCACATCAGGTTCCAGCGCTAGTATGGAAGCGATTGTTACGCGCTTTTTCTGTCCGTAGCTTACGGCGTCTACCGGCCAGTTGCGCATGCGGTACAGTTCGCACATTCGCAAGGTCTTCTCGACACGGGTTTTTATTTCGTCCTGAGGCATACCTCTAAGTTTTAACGCCAGTTCGACTTCTTCAGCGATTATGTCCTTGACCATCATCTGATTCGGGTTCTGCATCACATAACCGATTTCTTCGCCGATTTCTTTGACACTCAAGTGTACGGCTTCACGTCCGTTTATGGTTATCGCTCCGGCTTTGGGACGGCTAATGCCGCATATCAACCGGGCAAGCGTAGACTTTCCCGCTCCGTTTTTACCGATGAGAGCGACACGTTCGCCCTTTTTAACAGCAAAGGATATGTCACGTACTGCCGCTTTTCCGTCGGAGGTTTGCTCATATGCGTAAGTGATGTTCGTTAAACGAATCGCCTCGTCTCCCAACGCAGGCGGCTCAAAATTTACTTTTCGTTCAAAAAAAGCTTTTAGTTTCCGTATGTCTTCTTCTGAAAGCTCCATCTTTTCGGGGTCTTCCAGAAATCGAATAGCCTTAATGTCGCAGCCTGCGTATTTAAGCGCCGATATGTACAACGGCTCACGAATACCGTACTGCCTGAGCTTTTCGGAACACAAAAGCTCAAATGGCGTCGTATCCGATACGATCCGCCCCTGATCCATTACAACAACACGGTCTATTGGACGATACAATACATCTTCCAGCCGGTGCTCGATAATGATAACTGTGTCATTACCGTCTCTTGCAATGCGTTCAATAAGGTCTATTGCAATCGTTCCGGTGCGGGGGTCGAGCGACGCAAGAGGCTCATCGAAAATCAAAATGTTGGTATGTTCGTCCAGCACTCCCGCAAGCGCCACTTTCTGCTTCTGTCCTCCGGAGAGATGAAAGGGAAGCACAGCCAGAAAGTCTTCCATTCCGACTTTGCCGCTGAGTTCACGTACTTTTGGGAGCATATCAGAGCGTGGGGTATTTTCGTTTTCCATGGCAAAGGCGATGTCTTCGCCTACCGAAAGCCCCACGAATTGAGCGTCGGAATCCTGAAGCACCGTTCCGACAAAATTACTTAGCTTAAAAATAGAAAGGTCACGGGTTTCAACACCGTTGACCTTTAACGAACCTGTGATGGTTCCGTTATACGAAAATGGTATTATTCCGTTTATACAATTTGCAAGAGTTGATTTTCCGCTTCCCGACGCCCCTAATATCAAAATCTTTTCACATTCGCAGATTGTAAGATTTATATCAAAGAGCGTCGGAGTGGTATGTACCTTGTATTGAAAGCCGAAGTCACGGAATTGAACTACCGGTTTTCGTTCTCCCATTTTTCAATCTTCTTCCTTAAGATTGCTGCGCTTTTTATAGCGGTTCGCAAGCAGGAAGAGAAGGGGAATGCCCACAATTACCAATATAGCGGTGTTGGAAATTCCGGAAGCGAACGCCTGCAGGAATGTGATTTCCAAATCGGATGAATAAAACCATGATGTAAGGATAGGCGTTACAATACCGAAAGCCAATGCGTTTCCGATAATAACCAGTACTGCGTAGATTATCGCGTGCTTGACGCTGAAGATGCCTTCGTCGATTCTTGCGCCGTAAAGCGGAAGAGCGCCGATGAAAAGTCCGAGAACGCCGTTACCGATTGACCAGTCGAACCAGAACCCCCAGCCGCCGATCAGATCGGCGATTACATTGCCAATCAGCATTGTTGCGAAAGCCGGCAGAGGTCCGAAGAGACCGCCGACCACAACCGGAATGATCATCGCTGTTGTCAACATTGTGTTTGTAAAGACCGGAATACTTCCGTAAACCATCAAAACACCGAACAGCGCGGCGCCTACCGCCACCGACACGAGCGTCATGGTACTCCACTTGCCTAAAATAAGCTTACCAATGCTCTGGTTTTCCATATAAACCTCCTATTGCCTTTAACAAGGCATTCATAAAAAAACTACATATAATTCATATATGTTAAGTATGATTAGAATTATACACATATAAACACATATACGTCAAGTGAAACAATGTCCTTTTACGCTCGTTTTTTGCCTGTTTTCCTGATTTAATGATATATCATGATTTCCCTTTATTGTTTTACCGAAACAGGAGTATACCATTCCATTTGACAAAAAGTTCCGTCATAATGTTTTGTGTCTATCTTTTCAAAACAAACTTTATCCGTTAATAACGTGTATTTAATCTGATTGTTACGTGAAAACGCTGTCGTAGCGTTTATAGCGTTATACATTGAGCCGACTACGTTACGATCAATATCGGAATAATGATGCTGCCCTATGTAGCGGAATCTGGCGCATAACGATGTTTCAAAAGTGTCTTTGCAGAATCCCTGCGGGATATTATTGAAATTTTTTACCTGTACAGACGGTAAAAACTCCGATACGCCTGTTTTACTGTTAAAGTTCCGTGTCAGCCCGATAAATATATTAGGGTTTATTGCAGACTTTATGAGCATGCGCTCATCATTCCAGAATTGCCTTGCGATGTCGTTTCTTGAATCACTGAGCGACACCTTATAATGCTTCCCCATTACATGAAACTGCGGAACCATCACAATATCCGGCCCGAAGAAAACGCTGTCACCCATTTTGTTTCCGTCAAAAAGATGAAGAGGCGGTTTGATTTTTGTTATCTGTCTTGTTTTACGCAAGTCGCCCGGCGTTACGCCAAACTCACGTTTGAAAGTCCTGATATACGACTGCTCATATTCAAAACCGTATTCGGTTGATATATCAATAATATTGGTATCCGTGTCCAGCAAATCGAAAATGCTTGACGCTAATTTGCGGGAACGTATATAGGCGGAGACGGATTGTTTGAAGGCGAAACTGAACAGCCTGCGCAGATGGCCTTCCGAAAAACCGTATTTTTTGGACAGAACAGACGCATTAATATTGTTTTTTATGTCTTTTTCAATATCATGCAGTATGCTTTCGAGCAGATTATACGGTTTAAGCATTTTACCTACCTATCCACATTTATTTAAGGGAAAAAGCCGCAATAAATGATTATATCATAAAAACATTTTATCATAATTATTATAAATTCTATAAAAATTTACTTAATTTTCAACATAATTTGCTTTAAAACTACATAAAATATATATTTTTTAAAGAAATACGTATGTTTTTAAGGTGAACTCACTTGTTTTTTGAGCAAACATCGTTGAAATTTATGTAAAATGAGAAAATATGGAAAAACATAAAATATTCAATAATAAAGCGGCCGGAATATTGTTTATTATTTTTAATACAATGGTAATATTTATTGAGATATTAATTATATTAAAGCTATTACCATATAATATTATTGGCGGAGGTCGTTTAGAAAATTATTCATATACATTCATAACAGCATTTGCAAGTATAATAGTATTACTGGTTGAGATTATATTCATAATAATAGTACAAAAATATAATAATAATGGAAAATCAAATTTATTTATAAAAATAACATTATGGGTTATATTTTTTTATTTATGTCTAAATTTAATCGGAAATTTATTAAGTAAAACATTATTTGAAAAAATATTTATGGGAATAATATGTATAGTTCAAATAATTAATATAATTATAATAATAAATGAAAATAAAAAATACAGGTTGGAGGATTAAATGAATGTTGACGAAATGAAACGAATTAAAGCATTACTTTTTCAATCAACAAATGAAAAGGACGGTTCACTAATCGAGGAATATCTTGCCGACAAAATAAAGTGGCATGATGGTTGTGATGGAAATAATGGTTCTGATGTTATTTTTGAAGGGCCTAAACGTGATTTCATAAATGCTAATATAATGGATAATATAAAGTAATAGGGGGCAAAACAGTGAATTGTGATTTTAATTGTTCAGATGTAATTATTAAAAAGTATTTCCAAAAAAATATCTCAAAAAAAGAAGCTATAAAATTAATAATTATTTCAGAAGCATTACCGCAAAATATAGAGGATTATTTTGATGGGAAAGGGGAACCATCATTTATAAAAAATACAAACATAATATTTAATTCTTTAGGGTATGGATTTAAATCATATAAGGACTATTTGAATAATGGAATATATTTAACAACTGCAATAAAATGTATAAAAAAAGATTATTTGGTAAGTACTGAAACAATAAAAAATTGTTCTGTAAATTTGGAAAGAGAATTAGACGGATTTAAAAATACAAAGATAATAATGTTAATGGGCGATTTTGCAATAAAAACAATAAATTATATTTGGAAAAGGAAATATAACAAAAAAATAATCCCCTCAGGCTCAACATACAAAATAAGAAGTGGTGTTTATGAGTCAAATGGGATAAGGTTTTTCCCCTCATATACACAAACAGGTGATAGTTTTGGCTTGGAAAAAACTAAAGTGGAAATGATAAAAGAAGATATGGAAAAAGCAGTAAAAATATTAAGAATACCAAAATAAAAGCAGATATTGACGCAATAGCATAAAAATCATATAACACTATATGGCGCGTTTTATTACAAAGAATGATCTTTGTTCTTATTTGGTGCATTATCATTCATTAGATAATTTTAACATTCAGACAGGGGAAACAGGCGTCAAAAATATTTTCAAAAAGCTGGGTTCTATTCAATATGATCCGTTAAATATGGTAGGACGTAACCCTGATCTTGTATTGCAATCAAGAGTAAAAGAGTTTACCGCGGATATTCTTGATAAACTTTTATACAAAGACAGATACCTTGTTGACGCATGGGATAAGGAAATGTCAATTTATAAAACAGAAGATTGGAAATTTTTTAATAGAGTTAGAATACAAAAAGATGAAATGTATAAAGAAATACTTGCATGGCGCGGTCAAACTGAAGTTTTATCGTATACAAATGAAATTATAAAAGAGTTTAAAAACCACGGACCTCTTGGGGCAAAAGACATTATTCTTGGAAAGTGTAAATCAAACCGCTGGGGGCATAAAAATATATCCGGGGCAGCCCTTGATTATTTATTTTCTATTGGAAAATTAGGAATTTATAAAAAGAAAAATGTAATAAGGATATATGACTTAATAGAAAACTTGCTCCCCAGGAAAATATTAAACGCAAAAGAACCATTTGAAAATGACATAGAGTTTTATGAATGGTATGTATTGAGAAGGATTGGCAGTATTGGCATACATTGGTTAAAAAACGGGCTGGGTTGGAACGGATATTTTATTAATGACAAAAAATTAAGAATGGAAATTTTTAATAACCTCGAAAAGAAAGGATTAGTCCAAAAAATAACTGTTCCGGAAATAAATGAAGATTTTTATATACGACAAAAGGATATAAAATTTCTTCATAAAAAGCCGGATTATGATAATTGTATCCGTTTTTTAGCGCCTCTGGATAATATGATATGGGACAGACTGATGGTATATAAACTTTTTGATTTTCAATATAGCTGGGAAGTATATTTACCAATAGAAAAAAGGAAATATGGCTATTATGTTTTACCTGTATTATATCAAAATAAATTAATCGCACGAATGGAACCGAAAAAGCATGAAGTTGGAAAACCTTTTACGATAAAAAATTGGTGGTGGGAAAAAAGAATATCAATAAATAACAAATTAAAAAGCGCAATAAAGAATGGTTTAAATATATTTTCAGAATACTTAAATGCAGACGGTGTAGATAAAAAATCAATGGAAAGAATATATTGACAAAGATAATTCTTTCTGACTTGCCGAAAATCATACTTAAGTTGACGTTTTCAGAACTTATGTTTCATTGACAAGTTAATTGTTTTTGACTATTCTTGGTTAACATTTTTAAAGAGGAAAAACAAAAAAAAATATTTAATCTGTTTTTGGCGGAGATTTCATTCTCAATTCTGTTTATTGTAACAACCGCTTTATTACCTTTTCGCAAATGTTTGGAGGATAAAAAATGAAAAAAAGAATTGCAATTATAACCGGAGCCAGCGGAGGGCTTGGCAAGGAATTTGTCGCTTTAATGACAAATGAAAAAGTCGATGAAATATGGTGTGTGGCAAGGAATATCAAAAAACTTAATATGATAAGGGAAGAATATGGAGATATAATAATCCCGTTATCTTTTGATTTATCCGAACAGGAAAGTATCACCGGAATAAGAAAAATATTGGAAAAAGAACAGCCGGTAATTGCATATTTAATAAATAACGCCGGAATTGGAGAAAATCTAAGCCCTTATAAAGAGCTTTCATTGGAAAAAGTGAACAGTATTATTCAGGTGAATTGCAATGCAGTGGCATCTTTATGTACTATATGTATTCCGTATATGCAGGAAGAAAGCAGAATTCTTAATATATCGTCCCAATCTTCGTTTCAGCCTGTACCTTACTTAAACCTTTATGCGGCAACAAAAGTATTTGTCCTGAATTTAACAAGGGCGTTAAATTTAGAATTAAAAGAATTAGGTATTTCCGTAACAGCCGTATGTCCCGGATGGATTGATACGGAAATGTTACCGAAAACTCAAAATGGTAAAAAGATAAAATATCCCGGGCTTATTTCCCCCAAACGTGTGGCAGTAGAAGCCTTATCTGATGCGAAAAAGAAAAAGGATATGTCTGTATGTACATTATATGTGAAGTATATGCATTTGTTGACAAAGATTTTCCCTCAGAAAAAGATCATGAAAGCGTGGGTAAAAAATATTTCAAAACTTGTATAAAACAAGGAAGATAAATAATGAGGAAAAATATTATAATTTTATTTTTTATGTGTTTGTTTTGCATAAAAAATATATATGCGGATATTTCTTTTGTCGTCGAAATTCATAATGTAACTGTAAACGGCGGAATTGTTTATATAGGAATCTATACTGATGAAGAATCATTTAGAAGAATTAATCCTGAACGGATTATTGCAATTGAACCCAAAAGCGTGATTCTATTGCAAGAAATTCAATTGCCTGAAGGTGAGTATGTAATAGGATTACTTCAAGACAGTAATGGAAATGGTAATATGGATTATGGTATGTTTGGAATACCAAAAGAACCTTATGGCTGGTCTAACATGAATGGTAAAAATCCCGGAAATTTCAATGAATTAAAATTCAGAATAAATAAACAAAACAATAGGATAATTATATCATTGGTGAAATGGTGAAAAGTGGAAAAATATCCAATTTTAAATGAAAGACTGTTTTTACGCTCGCCCAGTATCAATGTATGTTTTAGGGCAGTCATTGAAGGGGTATTTGACAGAAGCATAATAGAAGAAGCTTTCAAAAAAGTCAGTATAAAGCATCCCTTATTACATTGTTTTGTAGAAAAAGACAATAATTACGCATGGCTTGTTCAAAACAATAGTTTTATCAGTATAGAATATTATAAATCAAATGAATTGGACTGGCAAACATGGTATAAAAAAACAGACAATATTCCATTTGGTATTTCACAAGGACCATTAGTTAAATTTTGTGTTATTACAGATATAAATACTGAAATAATAGTTTTAGGCCATCATATTATCGGCGATGGTATCGGCTATTTAAATCTGGTTAAAGACATTTTATTGGCATTGGATAATCGAATTGAATTAACACCTCAATTGCCGCCGTATAAATTAACTGATAGAAAATTTAAGAAAACGGTTCTCTTAACTTCGAGTGTCCAATTCTATGCGAATTATCTCAATAAAAAATGGAAGAAAAGCTGTGTTCAATTCTCTGAAAATGACTATTTGGCATTTTTTGAATCATACCGTAATAAATATAAGCCCAATTTGGTAATTGTTTCTATTGAAGGAGAAAGTTTAACAAATCTATTAAAAAAAAGTAAATCTAATGGACTGACAATAAATGAAATTATAGCTTCGGCATTCTCTTTAGCTGTTATGGAAGTTTTTAAGTGTAAGGAAATAGGTCTTGGGGTTGCTGTAAATATTCGTAATGAATTGATATCTGAACCTAATGATTGTATGGGGAATTTTGTTTCAGGAATTTTGGTAAAAGTGCATTATAAACCGTCAAATGACTTTATTTCAAATGCTAAAATAATAGCGGCAATATTGAAGAACCAGTTGGAAAATAAGAAAAACAGGCATTTTGTTGTTCATTTTCTTAATATGTTTGATAGTGATTTAATCGAGTCTATAATGTTCGCCGCTTATGGCGGCTTTAACCATCCAGTATCTAAAAAGATAGCCAAATTGATCGGCGAACAAAAGAGAAAAAAAGTTTTGGGTATCTCAAATCTTGGTCGGTATGAATTTTACTGTTATGATAATTTCAAAGTAATGGATATTCAGTTTATTGAGCCTGCATTTCCGGCAAACGCAATAACAGTTGGCATTATTACCGTTAATAGCAAAATGAATTTATGTATTCGATACAATGAAGGAGAAATTAAAACGGAAGTAATAAGAAATATTTATGAAAAAGGAATTGAATTGTTGAAAATATAGTATAAAGTATAGTTGGTTAATTCTTTCTGACTTGCCAAAAGTGAGACCTGAGTTACCGTTTTCAGGACTTAAGTTTCATTGGCAAAATAAATATTTTTGATTATTCTTGGTTAACGTTATTATTAGAGGAAAAAACATGGCAAAAACAATTTTAAAGCTGCTTTTGGCAGCGATTTTATTCTCAATTTTGTTTATTGTATCAACCGCTTTATTGCCTTTTTCACAAGGCTTTAAGGAATTAGGTTCTTCCGGAAATCCAATGACAATACTATTCTTATTTATTAGCGGCGTATGGACTTGTTTTACAATATTTTTTGTAATTAAGCATACAGATTATTCCGGTAAAATTTTGTTTTTGAATTTATTATTTGTAATATTTTTTATACAGTATTTTATGACTCAAATAGAGACATTGTTTTTTGGTCATGCTTTTATTGTTCTCTCCAAATTTGACATTGTTCTGTTAATGCTTGCCGGTTTATTCCCATTATTGGGGGTAACGGCATTATTGGTTAAATTTTTTCAGCATGAAGAGGATAATATCGTATATGAAAGAGAAAAAATAAATATTAAAGATATTCTGATTAAATTGGGTATTATAGGTATAATTTATTTGTGCGTATATATGCTGTTTGGGTATTTTGTGGCATGGCAGTTTGAAGAGCTGCGAATATTTTATTCAGGTTCAACCGAAAAATTGAGTTTTTGGGAGAAATTGGTTAATAACGTAAAAACAAATCCCATAATTTTTCCGTTTCAAATATTACGCGGAATATTATTTGGTATAGCTGTTATTCCCGTTAAAAACATGGTGAATAAAAATAAAATGACTTTCATAATAAGTGTATGCCTGATATATTTATGCTCGGCAGTCGTTTTAATAATTCCCAATGTATTATTTCCCGATATGGTAAGGATTGCGCATTTAATAGAAATGAGCAGCTCTATGTTATTATTTGGAATAATAGTCGGGAATATATTGTATGGAAGCATAAAAACCGGAACGTAAATATAGTTAAGTGTACATTTTCTTAATATGTTTAACAGTGAATTAATCGAATTTATAAGGAGTTATGCGAAAAGCAGGCAAATATTATTTAAAATATTGAATTTAATGTATTGACAAAATATTATAAAGGATACAATGTAATTATTGGAAGGTAAAATGTATAAAATAGAGCATATGGACATAAATAATTATTCTGAAATGATAAATTTATGGAAAAACACTAAAGGCGTAGGATTAAGCGGAAAAGATGATTCAAAGAAATCTATAAAAAAGTATTTAGAAAAAAATCCAAATACTTGTTTTACGGCAAAAAATGACGGAAGTATTATTGGCACAATAATGGCCGGAAATGACGGACGAAGAGGAATTATTTATCATTTAATGGTTAAATCTGAATATAGAAAAAAGGGAATAGGGAAAAAATTGCTAAAAAAAGCGGAAAACAGTCTGAAAAAAGAAGGTATAAGAAAAATAATTATGTATGTATTTAAGGAAAATAAAACAGGAAACAAATTTTGGGAAAATAATGGATATAAAATAAGAAAAGATTTAAATTTTAGGGCTAAATTAATAATGAAATAAATTATTTATTATTAAGAGGATTATTATGGAAAATTATATTTATAAAACAGCAAATGAAAATGATATAAAATTAATCGCAGAAATTCGAATTGAAGTTTTAAAATCGGCGAATAATCTTGATAAAAATATGAATATGGATAATATATTTGACGAAACATGTAATTATTATTTGGATAATATAAATAAAAATAATATTACATATTTGGTATTCGACAATAATGAATTTATTGGCTGCGGTTCAATTTGTTTTTATAATATTATGCCGACATATAATAATCCATCAGGGAAAAAAGCGTATATAATGAATATGTATACAAGAGAAAATTATAGAAGAAAAGGTATAGCCAAAAATATTTTAAATTTGTTAATAAAAGAAGCGATAAATAGAGAGATAAAATATATTCAATTGGAAGCAACTGAAACAGGAAAAAAACTTTATAAAAATTATGGATTTGTTGAATTGGAAAATGAAATGGAATTTAGAATATAAGGAGGGAAAAATGATTGAATATGGTATTGCAAAAAAGAACATTTGACGATGATTTTAGAATTATATAAGCAGTTACTGCCGGAAGAAGCTCCAATAGATATAAATATGGCAAATAAAATATGGGATAAAATTGAAGATAATGGCATTAAATATTTCATTGCAATAGAAAACGGAATAATTATCTCATCATGTTATTTGGCGATAATACCAAATTTAACGAAAAATGGAATGTCAAATTGTGTGTTCCTTAGCCTGTCAGCTTCATCAAAAAATCATTTCTGTTTCATGTTTCTCATTATATTGCATTTTTTCTATTTTTGTGTTAGTTTTTAGAGGTTCCTTATATTCAAAATATATTAACAGAGGTTCAAATGTATAAAAAGATTATCTTCCTTAATATTTCATTAATTATTTTATTGACAGGCTGTAATACTCTGTCTGCTTATAAAGATATTCAACCTGATATTCCTGTTTATCAGGATATTCAACCAGATATTAATGAAATAATAAATACCGCAAAGGAAGCTGCTGAAATGTTTTATTATTATCCCGAATTGGAAAGTTATGAAAATATCTTTGTTGGTTCATCAGAAATAGGCGGTCAATGTAATGATTATGCTTTAGCGTTTGTAAATATATGGAATGAAAAATATCCCGGGCAAGCGCGGTTAGTAATACAAAATCAAAAATGGAGTAATGGTAATTTCCCTGATGGTATATATAGAGTTATTCGTAAAATAAATGAAGATGATATGTCATCAAGTTTTAGAAAATGGATTCGCAAAGAAACAACATCTAAATTGTTTTATTGGACTGTTAATTTTACTAAAATTTTAGGAATATGGCATCCTATCATAGGTATTTATGAAGTACGTCTTTCCGGAAAATTAAATATAACACATCATTTTGGAATTGAATTAAAGAATAATCATGTATGGGCGGTTGTAGGAAATTTACATATTGATCCTCAATGGGGTGATAGCAGTGGAGAAGATTACCTGGTTACATATAATACATGGTAACATATATTAATGATATAAATTGCTTTTTACCGGTTAGATTAAGACTTTAAGGCAAAGTTTTAAATCTCTCAATATAAATGAAAAATGATAAGAAATGTTAATTATTAATTTTGATAATTTGGTAAACTTCCTGTTAAAGAGTATTCATATCCGCGTTGCTGATATGTTCGATTAAACAGCCGCTCACGCGGTCAAAATTGAGGTTAAAATGTTATACACACAGGGAAAAACGGATTGTAAGCCAAGCGAGGTTGG